>Ga0310690_10004396_pt1 | contig 20022 bp, 32 predicted proteins | sample AusTroGonzalo_MG_2_FD_207661 | JGI IMG/M metagenome (GOLD analysis project Ga0310690, IMG submission 207661) | Bovine rumen microbial communities from tropical cattle in Woodstock, Queensland, Australia - Gonzalo_04 (v2) (version 2) | ecosystem: Host-associated > Mammals > Digestive system >...
ATTTTCTGCGAAAAGTATTTTAGGCTGTCTTGCTTTAGCCAACCGCATGACTTCAAAGAATAAAGTGCCTCTTGTATCTTCAAATCCTCGTCTGAATCCCGCAATGCTGAAAGCTTGGCATGGAAATCCAAAGCAGTAGCATTCGCATTCAGGCATATCTTCAGGCTTAATTGTTCGCACATCTGTGAAAAATACCTCACTTTCCTTTGGATGGTGCATGGCTCTGTAACTCATGTCTGCATATTTGTCTATCTCGCAATGTCCAACACATTCATGTCCGGCCATCTCCATCCCTAATCTGAAACCACCGATTCCGGCAAAGAAGTCAAAGAATCTCACTTCTCATCCCTCACAATCAACACCCTGACATCCTGATTGTCATCATCATCCCTCTTGTGTGTCTTTGCGACAATGGCAAAAGCCATAGCTGCATCAGGATTGTCAAATTCATATTCGTTGCGCCATCCTATTTCTACAATGTATTTAATCTTCATCTGTTTCCTCCTTAATAAATTCTTCATAAAACGCATGATAGAATCTCATGAATCTATCTGCTCTCATTGATACGATGTCATCACAGTAATTCTTTGTGTGGATGACTATTGGCAATTCGTTTGGCCTTGCATCCCTCTCGCTCTGTGCGATTGCATCATAGATGTTCAGCCTTTCATTGTGTTTGCATTCAATGTGGATACCAGGCACACCGACTACATCTGCATCACCATTTGCACCGCAGAATTGTTGGCCTCTTCTTGCCTCATAGCCTTCTGCTCTGAATAGTGATGCTACATGTCTTTCATAGCGTTTGCCTTTTTCTCTGCTATTTGTCATGTCGCACCTCTAAAAAGGAATGTCATCCTTGGTCATTGCTGTGAATTCTTCCTCCGGCACAGCTGCGATCTCACCGACAACATGAAATTCTGTTATCTGCCACAGCACAGAATTGTATTCTTTGCCTTTCATTACTGTTGGAAAGGCTTTGAATTCAATGTCTGTTCCGTTTGGCACACCCTGACCCTTCTTGAATCTTATCGGCTGATAGGCATTCTGATATTTGCCCTCTTTGTCTTTGCTTGAAATCCCAATGGTGTAGGATGTCCAATCACCATGGTCTTTGGCCCATATACGGCCCTTTCCTTCAATCTGCATCTTCATTCCTCCTTATATACTTATTATTTAAATAAATAACTATATCTATTATTCTTATTATTGTTATTGTTATATTTATGATATGAATTTCATATCTTGAGCCTTTTGAATTCATATGAATAACATATGTTTTTCATATGATGTTCATGTCTGATTCATATGATGTTCAATTCTTTCGTCAAGGCTCATCTCTGCCCACCCTTCTTTGTTCTGCTGTCTGTTGTTTGCTCTTGAGGCTGAATATTTTCTTTTGCGCTCGGTCTCATATTCCATGCGCTCATTCACATACAGACCGCCTTTTTTCTTGAACTTCCTTTTGACTTTTGGTGGGAATTCTTTGTATTCATCAGGCTCAATTCCGCCTTCAATGAACTGATTATTCAATGCCCTGATGTAGATGCCCACCTCTTCATCCGTCATCTTGCGTGTTCCGGCCATGAATGATTCAGGATACCAATTCACACAGGGGCATTTTAGTCTCTCCATTGATCCATCACTCTCCTTTGTAATATTCCCTTCTGATGTCGGCCTCTATGCTCTCAAACAGCTTTTTCTGTGCCATGATGTTTTCATTACTTGCCCTGTATTTGGCCTCTGAAACCATCATTTCATATTCAGCATTTGCGACATCATCAGCACCTTTTGCAATATCCTTTAGTGTTGTAGCCTTTGCGCCTTCTGCCTCTAACTTGAGCATGGTCTGACGGAGTAAAACCCTGTATGTGCGTGTTTTTTCGGCTAAATCAATACCATTGTCATAGGCCCTTGAAAGAGACCTCTCAAGGATGTTTTTTATCCTCTCACGCTCTGCAAATAACTCCTGTCCACTTATCATCACAGCCTCCATTCAAATGTCTTGTTCAGGATGACATTTTCATCACAGCGGTCATCATAGAATCTGCCGAATTCACGATACCAATCATCACGGCTGCCTATCTTGGCAACTTCAATGTAATACTCTTGGCATTTTCTCTTGAGCCAATGGTCAAGCTCCATCCAATTCTTATCCCGGCATGAGCTGCCATTAGGATGTAATGAAGAATGCAATGGTGCGATGAATCCAAAACGCTCTGAACGGCCTCTGTCTGTTCCGCTGAAAATGTGATGCCTTTCCACATTGACTTCAAGGCCTGTAATGAGGCATCTGTTCATGCCCTCTTCATCAGTAAAAATTGACCACAACTTTTTTGCCATTTATTTGTCTCCCTTCTTGTTGAGCATATTGAGGCATTTGCCATATTCCTCGGCTGTCATTTCCTCAAGTTTGCCCACCTTGAAATAATCACAGATGTCAGACAGGTCACTTCCCTTTGCCTCTGCAAGGGCCACGATGCTCTTCACCTGTGCCTTTGTTATCATGTCTACTGACTTTTGGCTGTCAGGATCATTCCTGTTGTCATCCACAGCCAAGAGGCCACAGAGGGCATACTTCCTTGCATAGGTGGAGCATGAGCCAGTTATCTGCGCTGCATCCATGCCCTTCTTTGTCTCCTGTTCTCTTGCGAGTGCCTTGGAGTATTCATCACCTTCAGGTGTGTGCAAAATCACAGTAGCCTCAATGTAAAAACGCTCTCCACATTGTGCTATGTCATCCATAAATGTGATGTAGCTGTCATGTTTCTTCAGAATCGGTTTCAGGTCTGTCAGCATGGCCTCAACATTTCTGTATTTGAATCCGCCGAACTCATTGACCATATCTTTCCCGGCTCTGAACTCTTGCTGAATCTCTTTCAAAATATTGTTCATTCTCATTCCTCCTTAATACATCAATTCTCTTGCCTTCTCTATCCATGCATCCCACTCTTCATCACCCCATGTTTCTGTGTTGAAGTAATCTGTTGCCAAGCCTTTTGCCCAATCTCGCATTGATTCCCGGATGTCATCTTCATCCTTCTTCCTCAAAGAATTGTCAATGATCTCGGCAGCCGTTTCAGGATTGTCTGTGTTCACTCCGTATGCATCTGAATCAAAGATGCGTGACTTGTAGCTGTGATACATATCAATTCCCCTTTGCAAAATCGTAATAATTGGTAAAGGAAATCTGTTTCTCCCTCTGCTTTGCTTTTGAGGAACAAAGGTCAATCCGTTCTTCCTGTACCTTCTGCCTGACCCTTCTAATGGTCTCAAAATTCGGCAGATGCCGTTCATCGTGATGTTTCATGATGTCAAGAAAGCTGTCAGCATAAGTGATGCCGTAATATTCTTTGTAAACCATGCCAATGAGCAGATTGTCATTGTCACGGAGTATTGGATAATTCTCAAGCAGATATGTCACCTTCCCTTTCATGGTGTTAAGTGTGTCTGCCATTTCATCCCCCTTTCTCTGTGGGCAATGCCTTTGCACGAAAATACTTTTGTATGCGAATGTTGTTTCTCGTATTGGGATTGATGTAACTTTGATATAACTTTGTTGACATCACCCACAGGCAACCTTCTGAAATAACTTACTCTACTACTACTTATTGAAAGGCCATCAAGGCACAGGTTTTTCGTTTACAACCTCAACGGCCTGACAATCTACATTGGGTAAGATGTGACCGCTGCCAATCCCAAGATCGCAACGAACACAGCAAGTGCCATACAATATCTGAAATGGTCAATGAATGACCCCTCTCTAACTCTGTACTTCTTCATATTCATACCTCCCTGACATCTCTAAATCTTTCACAGGCCTTGCAATTGAATCTGCATCTTCTGCCTGTCTCATGACACAGGCCGGATGTTGTCGGTTCTCCGCCATCATCCCAATATTGGCAATCACAGCACATCATGCCGACCCACGCATCTTTGCGCTCATAAAGAATCGTTACAAGCAATTCTTCCCTTTTAATGTCCTTTATCTCTTCAGAAGATAAAGAGGCAAGGAACTCATTGACACCATTTTCAAGTGTCAGCAAATCCTTGCCTTGTACAAACTTGATTTGAATCATAAAAAATGCACCTCCTTCATTCGTGGTGCAATTTTATCTTAACATCTGTTTAACTCTTCAACTTAATCATAATTTTGGGAAGAGATAACGCTGTTAAAAAAAACCGCACCTATTAACTATTCTGTTCACCTATAATTATAAAGGCTCAAATTAAAATGTCAATAAATAAAGGAGGATTTTAATATGAAGAAATGTTTAATTTTTATCATGGTATTTTGCCTGTGTTTGGCCTTCTGTGCGTGTGGATCAGATGAAAAAACACCATCTGCCCTTCAGCCTTCCGACATCCAATGTGAGGCAACAGATGAAGGCCCTGTGTTCTCTGTCATCTATGATATTGACAACACCGACACAGAACAATGGTCAGGATATGATTCAAAGGAATCTGAAGTGCAGACCGCCATTGACGGAATCAAGGCCTGTATGGATAAAGAAGAATGGTCTGATGATGCTGTTGTGTTTGGATATGCAAAAGAGCCTTTGCTGAAAAATATGATGTACTCATACGGCATGGATGGTGATTATACAGGAATAGCAATGTATCAAATAGGCATTTATAATGACACCTACACATTGCAAGGTGAATTGGATTGATTTCAAGGATATATATATCCAAGTGCCTTGAAAAAATCGCTTAAATCGCAATTTTGAGCCTTGTTTTTTTAGAGAATAAAAAAAGAGGGCCAATTAAGGCCCTCTTAACATTAACACAGCCATGTGGAGGCAAAATCTACTGAACTGACACAATAGTAATCTTCAGTTTTAAGCTGATGGCTGTGTCATGTCCTTTAGTGTGCATTTTCTAAATCGTCAATGCGATGGTTTGCCACTTTGATTTTTTCCTCATGTAGGGAAACTGTTTCCTCCAACTTATAGGTGCGCTCTATGAAGTTATTATGTTTCTCAACTTTCTTCTCAAGCTGTTCAATCCTGTAAAGGGTCTTTGAATTGTTGACCCATACCGCAATGATTGTTGGAATGGCTGCGAAACAGCCTGTTATGATTGCAATCATGATTCCCTCTGTCATGGTCATCACCTCTTGTATGTTTTGGCCTTTGCCAATGATCCTGTACCAAAAGCACCATCAGCGGTCAGGCCAACCTTGGTCTGAAATGCTTTGATTGCTGTTACTGTTTTGTCACCGGCCTCGCCATCGGCTGCACCGCAATTGAAACCGGCCCAATTAAGGAAGGATTGCAATTTCTTGACTTCTGTTCCTCGGTCACCTTTGACAATTGGTGATGCCTTTGTGGCTCTGTAAACAGCACCATTCTGTTTGCCTTTCACACTTCTGTTGTCTGTTGCGATGTGTTCAAAGAACTTCCATGTATGATTTGCCTCGGCAAGATTTCCATCCCCCAGGCCTATCCAAATGTGTGAGCCTTTACCTGAATGCAATGCAACATCCCCGGCCTTTTGGCATTTGTTCAGGCCTGTCTTTTTCCACAGGCTTGATTTCTTGAAATGCGGAATCTGTTCCTGTAAGCCTCTTGGCACTTTGGAATCAATGCCACTATATCTAATGATTGTGGCAGCACCGACATCACAGGATGCACCGGCCTGACATTGCTTTGACCAACTTGAACGCTTTGGGAATACCTTGTTGATAGCCGTTGTGAATGCCTGTTTTGCTTTCCCTTTTGGATAAGTGTATGTGGCCTTCTTTGTTCCTTTTGCGTAAGCCAAGGCTCTCGCTGTGTATGCGATCTTCTGACCGCTGTGCGTTACAAGGTCAGGGAATGCGCCTGTATATCCTGTTGGTGTTGGTGGTGTTGTGCCTTTGTAGGCATTGGCCTTGGCAAAACTGTCCTTGCCGAAGATGCCGTCAGAACTGATGCCTTCTGTCTTTTGGAATACTCTCACAGCGTTATCCGTAGCACCGCCAAAATCGCCATCCACAGCCAATTTCCATGCGGAATGATACCAATTGAGGAACTTCTGAAGATTCTTCACAGAATCCCCTTTTGACCCTCTCTGAAGGGTCGGCTGTGGGATAACACCGCTATATTTGCCTGTCGGCTTTGTCACAGGCTTGATGTCCTCTCTGACATGAGCAAACAGCCATTCAACAAAAGTCATGCACCAAGGATAAGCACTCCCCTTGACCGCATGGCCATAATACCAAGTATTGTATTTGACATTGTTGCTGTTCCTTGGTGATTCCTTGACACCAACTTCGGCCTCGGCTGTTGCTACAAGCATATCAGGTGTAACATTGCTGTTGTACTTCGGTCTGACAAAGTAATTCACATTGCCTTTGACCCTTGTGCGCCTCATGACCGCACCGCCATTGCAATTGTTGCCTGTTGAAGTGTTGCCCTCAATTGTTGTGATTGTGCCATCCTTGTTGACGGAAACAACAATGCCTGTATGGTCTGATGTGCCATTGTGATTGAAGTCAAAGAGAACGATGTCTCCCCTCTTCTGACTTCCCCACTTCACATTCATTTTCTTTTTTATCGCATAATCTCCCATGACAGAGCATGATGCCGTTCTGCATGGAATGATGGATGATGCATTGATTGTCATTACTTCTCCCCCTCAAGCAGATGTTTCACCTTGTCATGGAATGTAAGGTCACCTTTGGCCTCTTCGGCTTTGATTTTTCTGCCTACCTGTGTGCCGATCCATCCGCCTCTTGTCCATGATTGATTTCTCCAATAAATGACCGCAGCCACGATAAGTGAAACAATGGTATAGATAGTGTTGTCCTCAATAGGAACTACGATGCCGAATATTTTCAGCAAATCAAAAACCGCCACTATTAAAGTGACGATTGCCGTGATGATTGTTTCTTTGTTCATTTGGGTTTACTCCTTTACTTCCATTTGCCCATAACGCAAAACGCAATAGCACGATTTGCGGCGGCTAACGAACCGCCCGATGATAAATAAAATTTTGCGTTTGTTGTTCCTTGTGCCGCAATATTATTTACCCAAAAGCCTTGCGACGAATTCGCCGTTGCAATAACTAACGGAGCGGCGGCAAAAGTAAATGGAAAGTTAGGTGTTGTTAATTCTGCACTACGATATCCACCATAGCCCGCTGACTGTGTATTTACAGCAATACTTGCAGTATATTTACCCCAACATTCAGCCGCCCCACTATTCCATTTTCTATAACGCCAAATTCCGCTTGTTCCTTGTTCTACTATATAATCCGTTTTTAGTGTCGCAATGTCCGTCAGTATTTGGTCAAAATTCAAAGCCTTGCTTGATGAATCCTGATTGATGCCCAAAGCCTCTGCAAGTGTTGTTGAAAGTGTTCCCAACTCCATGGTGCTGTAACGCTCCTGAAGTACATCGTATTCAGTACGGACAATCTTGAACTGTCCTGTCATCTGATACATTGGGAATTCCACATTGATGCTGTCGCACAGTTTGCAAGTCTGAAGTGAACGGAACTGTTCGTATTCAGGTGAATCAGACAGCCGAACAAAATCTACTGTGATGTTCTGCGATGGCATATAGGTCTGATTGCCGTTGATGTAGGAAAGTCCGGCACTTTCAACCTGTGCCTGTGTCGGCTTGGTCTCAAATTTGTCTGTTAGATCAAGAGGGATGCACCTTGTTGTGCCGTTGAATGTTGGATAACTGACAGTTTGCATTGAGCCTTTGACCACAACGTCATTGCCGTTTGTGTCCTGTCCTGTCCAATAAGGAACACAGGCATTGTAGGTGTCAGAGTAGTCAACTTCCTCTGTGTAGTCTGTCAAATTGACACCATACCGAATTGTGAATGACTTCAATGACCCTCTACTTGCCCACAGTTTAACTGTCCAAGTGTCCCATTCGTACTCGCCACCATAGGCATCAAGGATAGACCCTTCCATGCCTCCAAGAACTTGGCGCACAGAATGCGGAACTCCGTCAGCCGATGCAAGGAAACCTGTGGATGACTTGTCTGTCCAATAGGTGAACGGATTTGAAGGTGTGGATGTTCCAAGCCATGTGAACGCATCAGCAAGGCTATTCTTGTTTGTACCGCTAACTGTCAAGGCGCATTGCCTGTAACTGATGTGCGTACAATGGAATGTCACAACTCCGTTTATTGGCCTTGAATATCCCACGATGTCAAAAGGCTGAATGTCATTACTTTCGTCATGCTCAACCCCTATGATTCTGCCCAACTGAATCCTGTCATAATTGACACCATCAACAGGATATTCAAAGTCACATTCATAGATGCCGTTGCGCTCTTCGGTCACAACACAGGAGATGCAATCACGCAATCTGCCAAGGCCATTGGAAGTGAATGCTGTTTCATTCTTCTCATAGAGAATTGGAATCATGCGCCCACCTCCTTACACCTTCCACCAATTTGGTGTTATTGCCAAGGATGTGATTGTGTTGTCAAAGGTCACAGCCGTTGCTCCAGGTGGCAAGGTCATCAAGTCAGAGCCAAGAGAAACAGCCGAATTGGCAGATATGATTTCATCGTTTTCAACTGTCCATGCCTCGCCTATGCTCATGTCAATGTAAATTGTGTCACCAATAGGTGTTTTGGTGGAATTGCCTGTTATTGTGTCATAATGGTATTGTGTTTGATAGTTTGTGTTTGATGGTGCTGATGTGGTGACCGCAAAATATATTATGTTGTTGCCGTTGTAGTTTGTGGAAACATTTATAGTCTTTGATGTTGTTGCCGTTGATGAATCAGAAATTTTCTTCACGACAACATTAACATTAATTGTTCCCTGTGCTGAATACCCCGATGTTCCATAGGTGTGTGTAAATGTTTGCAAATAAACCCTTAATTCGTTTGCTTTAATTTGCTCTACCGTGCAACCTGACGATGAAGTAACAGTAACCGACTGCACACTATAACCCGACTTTCCATAATATCCGCAAACAACATAACCGCCGCCCTCAAAGGTGTCACCGATGTCCATCAATGATACATTTAACGTTCTGTCCTTTGTCATACTTACGCCCGAATCGGCATTTAACAAAACAACGCTTCCGTAAGGGTCATTATTGATGTTTATTGTCTGTCCATTGATGGTGATGTCTCCTGTACCTTCCAAAGCAAGGACAGGCTCTGCATCAAACAATGTTGGATTCGTGATTGTATCTCCACTATTTGCAATGGCAACAGGTGTTTCACCGCTTGTCAGCCACCGCTGTGGCCTACAATCAAAGGTGATTTCTGCCTCTCCGGCAATCAGAAGGTCATGTTTTAATTCAAGGCCACCTGAATAAACAGCCATCCTGTATTCGTCAGGATTATATTCATCAGACAGCCTTACATAGCCTACTTTGGAACAGAGCCAATTGCGGAAATTGCTCACCTTGGTGGCAAAATTCGTTTCATTCACATCAAACATCCCAATCTTATAGGTCACCTGAATGTTTTGGAATCTGCCCTGATCTAATGCGAATGTTCCGTTTCTGCCCGGAACTTCTATCATTTCAACGGCTCTTTCAGGTGCATTGAATACACCATCACCTGTCAGATATACTCCATATGTACTTGAGGAAACTCCATCAAATGTGAAAGTCTTGTATGGTGCTATGCCCATGCCTGTGTCCTCCGTTTCTGCATCTGAATAATCCGCTGTTCTACGGCAGCTGCCAAATCGTTTACACTCATGTTGTCAGAGCCGTAAACATTGACAATCATGTCACCTCCACCACCGACAGCCTGTGCTATGTCACGCATCAAGGCCCTTCTGCCGTAAAGCATCTCATCACCGGCCTCCCCGGCACCGAACAATGTTGCGCCATTGAACAGGTAAGGATTCTGCATGGCTTTTTTATGCCATGATACGCTGAATCCTGTTGGATAGGTAAATGTTTTGCCCAATACTGTTTTTGACCCTGTTTTCAGGCTGATTGTTGGTGTCTTGAAATTAATGATTCTGCCAACATTGAACGGAAATTTGCTTTTGATTCCGCTGATGATAGAACTGACTTTGTTCTTTGCGGATTCCAATGGTGATGTGATTGCGCTCTTCACACTATTAAAAATACTTGATGCTATTGATTTGATTCCGCTGAAACCACTTGAGACCGCTGCCTTTATGCCATTTACAACAGATGAAATCTTTGTCTTGATGCTGTTCCAAATGTTGCCCACAGTATTTTTAAGTGTGTTGAAGTTAGTGGTCACAGCCGTTTTGATTGCAACAACAACAGTAGTAATGGCTGTTTTGATTGCTGTCCATACAGCCTTTGCTTTTGCCTTGATGACATCCCAATTCTTATAAAGCAGAACACCAATGGCAATGGCTGCTGTTATGGCTGCTATCACTATGCCAATAGGCCCGGCAAGTGCTGTGAACGCTGCGCCAAGCACAGGTGCAATCATGATTATTGAGCCGATTGCTGACACAATACCGCCGATTATCATAATCAATGGCCCGGCAACAGCCGTGATTCCGGCAATCGCAAGTGCGAATTTTGCAATCTTTGGATGTTGCTGAAACCATGAAATAAGCTCTTGTATCTTCGGCAGAAGATTGTTGCTGATCCATGTTGCCAAATCCGCAACAGCCGGAAGTAGCACAGCACCGATTTCCTCACCCATGTCACCAAGGGTGTTCTTGGCCTGTTGTATCTTTCCGGCATCCGTCTTGGCAAATTCGGCATTCATGTTGCCTACATTCTGCTGAACTACCTCTGCAATCATGGCAGCTTTTTCTTCTTCTGTGCCGTATTTCAGAACTTCCTCCTGTGCTTTGGTGAAGGAAATTCCGGCCCTCTTCAATGCGCCTGTCTGACCCATCATGGCCTTTCCAAACAGATTTGCAAGGCCGACAGCATCTTCCTGTGTTCCGTTCAGGCCCTTCTGCTGTACAAGCAAGTTATTCAGGGCCGGTAACATAGTGTTTACTGTTGATGGATATTTTGCATATGTGGCTAACTGTTGGGCAGCTGCGATCTGAACTTCATCACCGACAACACCGGCCTTCTGCTGTGCGGATGCCAATTGAAGTGTGGATTGAACAGCCTTCGCACCGACACCCATTCTTGATTTATATATCTCTGTCAGTTTCTGTTCTGCCTGTGCCTGTTTGTTGCTCATTTCAATGAGCCTTGACCCGGCATAGATTCCGGCAACACCATAAACTGACATCGTTGTTGTTATCGTCCGTCCGGCTGCTTTAATCTTGCCTCCGGCTGTCTGAAATGCCTGACCAACAGCCAATACTTGCTGTTTGCCGACAGAGCCGAATCTACGCAGCTCTGCCTCTGCCTGTTTCAGATTGTTCTCGGTCTTGATGATTTCACGCTGTAATTCCCTGTACTGTGCGCTGTTCTTATCAACACCGGCAGCATTCATGTTCTGCTGCATCTGTTTGAGCTGATTCAGCTTTGCCCTTGTCTCTGTGACGGATCTCTGCAACAGCTCAAATTTCTGTTTCAGAAGTGTGGTGTTGCCAGGATTGAACTTCAAGGCCCTGTTGATTTGTTTCAACTCGGCCTGTGTTTTGTTTAGTGTTCCCTGTGTCTTTTTTAGCGCACCATTCAGTTTGGTGGTATCAGCACCAAATTCAATTGTGATTCCTTTTATAAATCCGGCCATTTATATAACCTCAAAACTTGTCAAAGTCTTGTTGACTTGCCTTGTATGGATATTCATATTCATCGTTTGCCCTTTCGGTCAGCATATCCTGTACAAGGCCATAGTCTATTGTTTCCAATTCATCTACTGACAGGCCCAATTCCTTACAGCGCAACATGAATAACCCTGTTGTCATCTGTCTTGTGGTCTGTCTCTGTTTCTTTTTAGGGTGTGGCTGTTCCTTCCGCTGAATCCATATACACATTGATGATTTCTTCTGCCGTGTTGATGAATGCCATTGCAGAAAAACCCTCAAGCCATGCGATGAAATCATCTTCATTCAACTTGCCCATGTCGGCCTTTTTTGCCTGATTGTGCATGATGTAAGCCAATCTTGTTACAGCCTCTGCGCCCTCTTCTTCTGCCTTCTGCTCATTCCCTAAAATCGCAAAAAGGTCAGCCTTAAATACCTGTTTATAGCGAAAAGGAGTCGCAGCGTTTGCTGCGAACTCCATTTCATTTCCGTCTATTACTATTGTCTTGAACATGATTTTGCCTCCTTCATGCTTATGTTAGTCCTGAACTGTGGTAAACCAACCTGTGTAAGCTGTGGATGCCGTGTTGGCACACTTTGCCTTGACGATGTTGTCAAAGGCTCTTGGTGATGCCGTGATCTCACCGCTTACTGTCTGAACTTCAATTCCATCCTCTGTGGTGGAACTTTCAATGTCAGGCCTTGCCATCTTGCAATTGTACAGCGCATATCTTGTTGCGTTCTCATCTCCCTCAAACTGAAAGAGTAATGCAAAAGCCTTCGGCTGCACATCTGCGTGTTCATACATCATGCCGGTCTTTGCGCCTGTGCCGACAGTTTCACCCATGATGTCTGTCAGGAATGAATCCGGGATCATAGCCGATTCAAAATCACCGCTGTAGCCGTTGTTGGCAATAGCCGTGAAGTATTTGATGTTGTCGGCATAGAAATCATTGGTGTCTCCTTCCGCTGACAGGGAAAGTGAGACCGCACCCGGCCATGATACAGGTGTGCCATAGGTTACAGATGCTGTGCCAACTGTGACCGATGCATAGTACACATTTTTAAGGCCGTACTGAACTTTATTCGCCATTTATTAATACCTCCATTTCATAGGTGGTCTGAAATAACTTTTCGTCATTAAGAAAATCTGTTTGCTTGTACCATGACAGACCCTTTGATTTGAGAACAGATTCAACAGCGGATTCCGCTGAATCATCCTTCTTCTTGGTGTACAATTCAACAAAGAACTGCCTCTTGTTGATGTAGTTTGAATTATCTGCGTGTGGGTCAGTTTCAGATGGAAAATAGAAAACCACATAAGGTGGTGTTGGTGTTTCACTAAAATGGCTGTACCTGTACGGATAACCGATTGATGAAACCATTGTTGCGATCTCTTTCAATGTCATAACTTACCCAACACCTCCCTCATGTATCTTTCTGAATTTGATTCTTCTACTCTTGCAATTGTGCCTGTATAGTCTGCGTTTTTAGGATAGTGACCGCCATGCCCTGTGGCATGAGGCTTTTCAAGCAAATGTGTAAGCTGATAAATTCGGTTATAAACTGTTTCAGAGAAAGCTGTTCTTCTGTTGCTCTGCTTTTTATGTGACCATCCTCTGCCGTATTGACCGCCTGAAGGCGCACTTCCCTTTAAGTCTGATGTTGTCTGCCTTGCAGTATCCTTTGCTGAAGATTCAACAACTTCAAAGACATGGTCTCCGGCCTCAAGCATGACTTTCCGCATTGCTGCCTCAAATTGTTCAGGCCTTACTCTCATATTGCTCATGCGCCTATCTTCCTTTCAACATACAGCTCAAGGTCATCACCTGTTCTGTATGTCCTGTATATGGCATAACGCTGACCATTGAACTTGCAGATTTCTTCACCCTGATAATCACCAAAGAAAATGGTGAATCTGTATTCAGGATTCAAATCTGTGTCGGCAGCTGCAAAGAATTCACTCTGCGTGATAGAATCAACTTCACACAGAATGGTGCGCTCTGATTCCTGTGCGGATTCATTGCCATAGGCATCAACAGTAATGGTCTGTGAAACCAAAGTAAGAACATCACTCATTGTTCACACCCCAAACTGTATAACCTGTTGCGTTTTGCAGCTGTGCCTTCTGTTCATCATATGAGGCTTTTAATTCATCATAATTGTCAGGTGCGCCAAATCTCATCCGCACATAGGTCAGTATTGCTGTTGTCACAAGGCTGTCAGGTGTTGTTGTGGTAACAACATCTGATGCCACACCGGCAATGCCCAAATCCAATTTTGCTGCATTGATATAATTGTTGATTTCATCATCATAGGATGTTGTTGTCACTCTCAATGCCTTTTTGCATGTATCAATTAATGCCATTTATTTGGCCTCCTCCAATTTTGTTGCCTCATAGAATCCCCTTGTCACGGCTGCATAACCCATATGCCCGAATTCTATGCTTGGATCAATGAAAATCTTGTATCCGTACTTTCTCGCCCTCATACAGAAAGCACAATCCTCACCGACATTTGCCAAAGGTGAAAACCACACAGGCCCTTCCTTCCCGGCAATGTCAAAGAGGCAATCCGTTTTCATCAGCACACAGCCAAAACCACATCCGGCCACCTCTCTGATACCTTCAGGAATGGTGTCCATATTTGTGAAGTGCAATTCACCTTTTTCATCTGTTTCAAGCACATCAAATGCGACAGGTGTAAAAGGTGCTGCCCTTCTGAAGTAAAGGCCTGACAGGACATCTATCTCTTCATGTTCATCAAGCACCTTCATCATGCGCTCAAGAACATCAGGCGGAAATGTCATATCTGAATCAAGCCATAAAATATAGTCAGCATCAATTCTGACAGCATATTCCGCCAACCTGTTCCTTGAATCGTAAATCAAAGAGCCGATGATGAATGAAACAATGCAATCATCAACCTTCTTCAATGTGGTCAAACTCTGTGCGAATCTCGCACTCACCATGTCCATGCATGGTACAGCAATCAGTATCTTCTTCATGATTCTTGCCTCCACTCAATAATCATCCGTTGTTACTTGGTAACCTTGCAGAATGCGTTTGGTGCAACGATTCCCAGGCCGACAAACTGTCTGCCGATAACTCTGACAAGGTCAGATGTCGCAAGGGTGTTCTCATCAAACTTGAACTGAATATCCTCGCCATTCGGGAAGTTTGCGAGTGCGCCCTGTTCAAGGTCACCAACGATGACATAAGGCACACCTGTGGTGGCTGCGCTGTATGCCGTGATGGTGTTGTTGAACTCAACAGGAAGGCCCTCAAATGGGTCTGCGCCGTATCCGTTTGCGTACTGTACCTTTTTGAACTCTGCCCATGTCAGCTTGTTCATCATGACAACAGGGTTAGCTGCATCATCAGACAGCTGTGCGATTGCCTGTGCAACAGTATCCATGCCAACTGTGGTCACCTTGATAGCCGGAACAGCCACAGCCGTTGTGGTGGATGCCGTACCGGCAGCCTTGATAAGAGCAATCAGCTCATCCGCTGCCTTCTTGGCGATCTGATAGGTCAGCTCATCATAGATGTACTGAAGGAATGCCTCTCCTGACAGGTCAAGTGCCTCATCAGAAATGGAAACCCACTTTTTGATGCTCTTGGCCGGGAGCTCTACTACACCAAGGACAAGCGTTTCTTCATCAACCGCAACACCCTCTTCATGTACTGTTGCGCCGGATGCGGAAATCTCAAATCCCACCTTGATGTTGCCCTTCAGATAGGCCTTCTTAACTCTCGCCATGATGCCTTCACGCTCCCATGCGGTCTTGACGATGTCATAGACCATTTCAGGAACAGGAACTGTGCCACCTGTCGCATTCTCTGACAGCAGCGCACGGCATTCTGCATTGTCTCCACTCTTGATGTACTCTGCATAAGCATTGATGTACTCTTTGGTGTTTCTGATTTCAATATCAGCCATTGTTTCTTCCTCTCTCTTCTCAATTTCTTTTGTGGTCTTGTTAGCAATAACTTCTTCCATTGCCCTCTTCTCTTCGGCAATGGCTGCCTCGGCCTTCTCAATCTCTGCCATGATGGTCTGTCTCTCTTCCATCAGTTTGGCACTTCTTGCCTCAAGCTCTTCTGTGGATGCTCTTTCCTCTTCGGTCTCTTCTGCCGATTCTTCTTCAGGAGCATCTTCAGGCTCAAGCTCATCCACGATGTCAGACAGCTCTGCATCAATTGCTGAAAGCCTTTCTTTCAATTCTTCCAATGTCATTTGGTAATAACCTCCTGAATCTTCTTCTTGAGATTGTCTCTGCGTTCAAGGTCTCTCCGCCTTTCTTCCTCTGCCTGAAGTCTCTCCGCCTCGGCAGCCTTCTCCGCCTCCATCACTCCGTGGAAATGGTCACGCACATGAATCTCTGTTGTTGGGTTAGCCGGAAAGCTAACCGCACTAATATCAAAAACCTTTCCTATGCGGTCAATGATCCTTGTCTTGTTCGCATCGTCAAAATGCTCTTCATCAACTGTGAAGGCAAATGACATTTGCGGATAATTACCGGCCTCAATGTCCTCAAAATGCGCCCTTGATGCCGATGTTCTTGACAGGTCTGTGATATGATGCAGACCATGCTCATCAATATCCAATGTGATTGTTCCGGCACTTGCTCTTGCGTACACTCTGCCTTCATGGTCAATGCGGTAAACAACATCCGTCATGTCGGCATTGTCAAAGGCTGTCGGCTCAATCTGTTCAAAGATAGGCACACCATCAAGCTCAAACAGTTTGTATGGCTCAAAGGTGGATGCGTATCCTTCAACTAAAAAAGATGGCTCTGCGCCATCCTGTCTGACTTCAAAAGTCATGTTTCTGTATTCTCTTTCTCTACTCATTTGGTGTTTCCTCCAAATCATTCACATTCTTGTACTCACCACGGATGGTGCGGATGTCTCCGTTTTCCACAGGAGGCAGATTAAACACTTCCCTTGCCTCATTGATGCTGAAAATACCTCTGTCTGTCAGCTGCGCTGCAACCGATAACTTGTCGGCATTGCTCATGTATTGCAATCTGTTTGAAGTGAACATAACCTTGTTGCCTGTTGCCCTCTCACGCTCTGTGTACATGGCTTTTGTAAGACCATCTGAAAGAGCAATAGCAAACACTTCAACACAGCCTTCGTAGAACGCTGCCCATGAATCACCATATGCCTTATTTTGAAGGACATCCTCATTGACCCCAAAATAGTTATATACAGACCGATTGATTTGATCCATCTGTGCCGGGTCAACTGTGAATGGCTTGTTCTCATACTGATGAATGTCTGTGTATGTGTTTGGGAACAGCAACATTCCGTCAGAATCTTCACCGAATGCCAATGAGCCGAATCTGTCAGCCTCTTTCTTCAAATCGGCATCCTTGGTGAAATTGTTCATCTTGGCCCAAAATCTGAATGTCGCACCATTTCTGATTGCCTCTTCAATGCCCTGTTTGTTCAGGTCAATGACTTTCAATGTTGGGTCAAGTGCTGTGTTGGTCTCGCCAAAGAAATCACGCTTATACTGATGCTGTGTCAGTATCACACATTCATCAAGGCGCACCGCACCGATCTCACCGCCTGTGAACTCATACCGCAGCCACAATTCATCATTGTATTCAACCACCTTGCACCTTGTCGGCAATACTGTGAAATATCCTGTTGTTGTGAGGCTCTTATCCTTCACAGGAACAATGAATGCCGTGTTGTGGATGTCAAGTATCGTTGATGTTCTTGACAGGAACTGTGGCCATGTCTGCCATTGATTCGGCCCTTGTTTCAGTTTGCTCTGAAGGCCAAGTTTGGCAACCCCTGTTGTATCAAATTTCAGTTTGCTGATGTGCCTTGCCCTCGCATAGATTGCTGCACGAATCAGCTCACTCTCATAAATTGACCCTTGCCAAGTGTGGAACACAGGCTTGTAAGGTGTCAGGGTCTTAAAAATCTCCGCACCCCTCACCGCATTCTGCTGTTTCCTGTCAGGTCTGAATATGTCTGTAAATAATGACATTATGTTATACCTCGCTTATTGCTACTCGTTTCCAATGGAAACCTCCGGCTGTTTTTCTATAACCAACCCCCTTACAAGCTTCATATATGTTTGAAGGATTGATTCCAAGAAATCTCTTAACATCATGTGCATTGTGGTAAATGACACCTGTTTCAACACACATGACAGGCATTGACCTTGCTTTTGAAACAGCCTTCTTTTGCTTTTCGTTTATCTCTCTGCCCTTTTGCGCCTCGCTCATTCTTGCCCTTGATTCTTTTGTGTGTTTGAATCCTGAATGCGATGCGCTCATCTTTGCCTTTGTTCCCTCGCTGTGATGTTTCCCTTTCATGCCTGAACTACAATCTCCACCTTCGGTTATGTTGTAGCCATATATGCGATTTGTTGCATGGTGCAATCTTATTAAATCAACTTCAATTGCCTTGGCTTGTTCTTCCGTCAATCCTTCGTGCAAAATCTCATGTTTGAAATTATCCCACCCATGCTTTTGAATCGCATTTGTAAGATAAGGATTGTTTTTATAGCCTTTTCCTTTTTTCCATCGCTCTTCAGGCTTTTGACAAGTTATCCCTATATAGACCTTACCATCAGGTGAAGTGTGCCTATATACTGTGAATAAACTCATGTAGTTATCCCTCATTCTTTAACTGTTCGCCATATTCGGCATACCATTTCTGCCGAACTGTCAGCGCATCAAGTAACGCTGCCATTCCGTCAATGTGTGCTGTCTGTGAGATTTTAATCAATCGGCCTCGGCCTCTTTCTGTACTCATTTTGACCGCACTATTTAAAAAATGCATCTTCAACAGGTCATTGTCTCCAATGCAAATCTTTCCGTCTTTCATCAGGCCTTCGGCCTCTTGCATGACACCCCAAAGATTGTCACCTTGGTAAACATCATCACACTTGAATCCGTAACCTTGTAGGTCTTGAATCAAATACTGTGCGCTGTATCTGTCATATCCTATGACCAAAGGCAGAATTTCAAATTGCTCAACAAGGTCTGTAAACCAATTAAAGCAATCATGATAATCAACAAAATTCTCACCTGAAGGCTCAAGAAGGCCACGCTCTATGTATAATTGATAAGGCACACCATCACGATCCGTGGCCTCTTGTATTTTCTCTGATGGCAGCCAACACTTGCTGAACACATTCAGGATGCCATTTTTCTCAATCACAACACAGGCAGATGTCAGGTCTGTTGTCTGTGAAAGGTCTAACCCTCCAACACAGTAGCTGTGGGCAAAATCCTCAATGTGCAATTCCTCGCCCATGCATTTTTCAACTGTCTGTGTGGAAAGCCATGCTGTGGATGAATTCTGTTTCAGACAGCAATATTTTGTGATGAACTCGGTCTTTTTAGAAAGTGACCCTTCTGCTATGGCAATTTCCTCAAGAAGATAATCCACAGGAACAGACACACCGAGATTTGGATTTGACTTGCGTAATTCATTGATGTCATTCCACTTGTCAATATCATCAATCATGTACAGGAACGGCAACAGCCTCTGTTCCTTGCTCTCACCAAGTAAAAACCTTGTTGCCCTCTTGACCAATTCATCAAATATGCTGTCATTCTGATAGCCTGATGTGGTGCATGAAAGCATCAAACCTTCAGGCCTTGCGCCCATGCCGGATTTCATGACTTCATATTGCCTTAAACCGGCATTGCCTTGCCATGAGGCCACCTCATCACAGATGCAAAGTGACGGATTGAAACCATCTGACTTCTTTGCGCTGAATGCGATCTTCTTGACAGTAGAATTGGAACTTTCAATGAACAGGTCTGTCATCCTGTGCCGGGCCGTGTTCTCTTTTGGATGTTCCTTGTTCTGAAGTAACTCTTCTTCAAGGGTTATCATTGTCCACACATCATTGTAAATGATATCCGCCTGGTCAAGCTTTGGCGCAACACAGTACACCCTTGTGCCAAAGCCTCCATCCTCAAAGAATGTGTAATTTGCAATTGCTGATGCAAACAATGACTTGCCATTTTTACGGCCCACAACAAGAAACACTTCCCTGAACTGTCTCTTGCCATCCTTTGGGTTTATCAGGCCAAACATACAGGCCAACATTGCCTTTTGCCACAATTCAAGCTGTATCCTGTCAGGTGCTAAAGGCCCCTCTGTGTGATGACAGTATCTTTCTATCCATTTGACCGCTTTGTCGGCCCTCTTGGCATCGTATATGTATTTTCCTTCTTCAATTCCATGCACTATGCATTCATAGAGCATCAGAATCCACTTACCAACAAGGATGCTCCCCTCTTTTATCTGTTGGTAATACTCAAGTATGTAATTGTTCATCCTTCTCTTGCAAAACCTGTGCTTTGTCCGTCTATCTCATGACTTCTGCTGTGCTTTTTTGCCTTATATCTTTTTTTATTG
>Ga0310690_10004397_pt1 | contig 20020 bp, 17 predicted proteins | sample AusTroGonzalo_MG_2_FD_207661 | JGI IMG/M metagenome (GOLD analysis project Ga0310690, IMG submission 207661) | Bovine rumen microbial communities from tropical cattle in Woodstock, Queensland, Australia - Gonzalo_04 (v2) (version 2) | ecosystem: Host-associated > Mammals > Digestive system >...
ACACCTTATTGTATATGCGGAGTCAAATCGGTGCATGGTGTTACTGTAACAAGTTGAAATTGAATCGCCTACCATCAAAACAAGACGGTCAAACTTGTGCTCTGTGGGGTCCAGCGAGTCTTTGGTCATCATTGCCTCATAAGTGACAATAAAACGGCTTTGGTCAATGACCTTGTATTCATCAAGGTTGACGGGCTGCTGCGAGAACGCCAAACGCGAAACGGCGAGCAACAGCAGCAAAACAGAATACGGTTTTTTATTCATAATAACCTGATTTTGTGTTCTTTTTATCATATTCCAATTCCAAAGGGTTATAAGGCCAAGGCATTTTATAAGGCCCGCCTCGGGTAATCTCCACTTCCACCATTCGCCCCGATGCATCCTCCACGTCGGCCAACAGTTGGGCCTGAGGGTCGAGGCGCAAGGCATAGTCGTACAAGTCGCGGTAACATTCCTGGTCGAATTCCCAAGTCTCTTCCTTTGTCGCCTCCTTGTAATCGCATTTCCACATCGCGATTGGTTTGGCCTCATTCCTGATGGCAATACATGAAAAAGCGTAATGCCCACGGTCGTCCTCCACTTTCAAAACCAAGCCCGGCAAGCCCGCAAACTTCCACGGGCCATCGGGAATCGGAATCTCGGGAGTAAACCACGCCGACCATGTCCGACCCCGAAAAGTGCAGACCGCCTTTTGGCAACGGTAGCCCCAAATCGTGCAAATCTCGTTGGAAAACATCCAATTCATTAGGACATCGGACGGCTCTTGATACTTGAATACCGGCCCGTTTTCGTATGCCCGATGCGAGACCGTCATTTGATGGTTTTTACGGTCTTTATAGACCTCCATAAAAAGCCAAGTATCAGCGCCTCCTGGAACATCCTGGCCTTTCCGCGTCCGCTCCGTGCAAATGGAATCATAGCAAAACAAGGCATAACTATACGATTTCGACCACCTCTCCCCGATGTCAAGGCGAAACACATCATGTTCTTTTTCAGAGGGTTTCGTTGAATCAAGCACATATTGTAGCTCGTAGGAAACCGAATACTTTCCCACGTCCAGAAGCATGAACTCGTCCGTCCGCATGAACCTTTGCGCCGACAACGGAAACACTGCCAAAAGCGAGACTATAACAAGCAGTATTCTTTTCATCTTCACTCTAATTCCACGGGATTGTAAGGTAGCGCTTTCTTATAGTCAATGGGCGCTTCCTCTGAACCAGCATATTTGCCAGAAGCGTCCGTTTTGGCGATATGTATCTTGATACCTGGATGCACCATCCGAATATAGCCAATCAAATCCGCATGATAGTCCTCCTCTTGCTTCATGACATCGGCACGGGTGCAACGCTGGTACTTATGAAAATCCTCCTCATACCAAACTATCGGTTTTTGCTGCGTTTCGATGCCAATGCAACGGAAAGCATAATGCCCCCGCGATTCCTCCATTTGCAGAATCAGGCCGGGCAAACCGCAGAACTTCCACGGACCGTCCTGCACGGGAATCTGCATCGTAAACCAAGCCGTCCAATGTCGTCCGCGGAAATCACACTCTGCCTTAAAGCATGGATAGCCAAGGATTTCCTTCGTCTCAAAAGACATCTGCCAGTCCATCAAGTCCAAAGGCTCGTCATACAGATAAATCGGCACACGTCCCTCCATGATTCGATGCATAATTGTCATCTGCTTCCTACCATAATACTTGTACACATCGGGTACCCAAACGCCGCCGTTTTCACCAACAAAATGGCTCATGTTTTTATAACTGTCTTGGCCTTTTCGCTCGCTTACCGTAAAGGCGGAATCAAAACGGTGCATGGTGCTGCTGTAACACATTGAAATCGAGTCGCCTACCATAAGAACAAGGTGGTCGAACTTCTGTTTGGCAGGCTTCAGCGAGTCTTCGGTCATCATCGCCTCATAGGTGACGATGAAACGGCTTTGGTCAATGACCTTGAACTCATCGATGTTGACGGGTTCCTGCGGGAACGCCAAACGCGGAATGGCGAGCAATAGCAGCAAAACGAAATACAGTTTTTTGTGCATGGTGACTTATTTTTGATTTGAAGTCAAAAATAGCAAGTTTGTCAAGCGGTCGAAAGGGTATTCCAAACTTTTTCGGGCTTGAAAAATTGTAATGTTTTGGGAATGAACATGTTGATTAATTGTTCATTCCAAACTTTTTTTGGGGAAACTCCAAAGATTTTTAGCTTTCTTCCATCTTTTTCCGCCGCCGTCCGCGCAATTTATCCACCATATTCACAGTGGTTCCAAGGTAATCGGCTTCCTCCTGTCGCGAAACTTTGAAATGCGAGAGGATAATGGATTTCTTTTCGTCTTCGTCCAAGTCGGGGTATTTTTTTTGAAGCGTTTCCCAAAGGCCAGGGTACTTTTGCTCCACCACTTCCAGCATGGCCTCCCAATGGTCTTTATCGCCAAAAACAGATTGCTCCAAGTCGTTGAGAAGATGGACTTTTTTGTTGTTTTTCAGATAGATATCCAACAAAAGCATCACCTGCTGTTCTTTATCCAAAGCCGCCGAGAGACGGTCGGCATAATCCTGCTGGATTTGTTCATGCTCGGCATCCTTTTGAGCCAAGGCTTTGTTTTGCTGCTTGAAGTGGAACAACTCAGCGTTGATTTCGGCTTCTTGCTTACGTTTCCTTGCCAAATGGATTTGCGACACCAAGAAAGCTGCCAAAATCAAGACTGCCACCAAACTTACAATAACGATAACGCGCTGTTTCCGAATGATTTTCCCGTTCAACTCATTCTGCATCACTGCGTTATCGTATTTTTGGCTGATGAGTGCGAGGTTGTTTTTCTGCTGCTCTATGTCGTGATGCGCATCGTGTTTTTCGTACCAATACATGTACTCGCAAGCCTTCTCAAAATCGCCGCGCATCTCGGCAAAATTGGCAAGTGCGCCATAATACCATGCGCCTTCGTTTTGTACATAACAATCTGGTTCTATACGGGTTAAAATTTCCTCCAATCGTCCATAACAATAGGCCATCGAATCCATATTACCCATCTCATAATAGACGTTCCCCATGTTGTGGTAATAATACATCAACACGCTGTCACTTGCATTAGGAGGATAGGTTTGAAAGAACTGCTGCATGTAATCGCCTGACTTTTTGTATTCCCCGGCGTTGAAGCACTTCACATGAAAAGCAGACAAAACCCAGCGTTTGGCATCCATCGAACCACTTTGTTCTGCATAGTCCATCGCCCGATTCAAATAGACCTCCGCACTGTCGAATTGCCTGTGGAACTGGTAATAATCGCCCCAAACCGTCATCACCTTGGCACGCTCGGCGTAATCGTCTCCAAAGCCCTCGTCGGCAGCTTTCAGCAGCGAAATGAACTCTTGTTCATCGGCATAAACGCTCAAGCATTTCGCAATATTGAACCGAGCATGGGCCACCGTCAGTGTGTCGTCCGCCAAAAGGCCGTATTGCTCCGCTTCCTTGAACAAACGCATGGCCTCCGTTTTGTTGCCTGAATCCAATTGAATGCGAGCGTTTTCCAAGGCATCTGTAGCAGCTTGTTTGGCATCGCGAGGTGAGGGATGACACCCGATAAAAGCATGGGTCAATAGGGCAAAGGCTATGATTTTCAATAGGTTTTGCATGGCAAAAGGTTTTCTCAATTTCTCCAAAACCCTCGGGAAAGAAGCGTGATTAATGAAAACAGCTCCACCCTGCCGAGGAGCATCAACAGCATAAGCAGCCATTTAACGGCAAGAGGGAAGGCGACGTAGGAACCGCCTGGCCCTACTGCACCGACACCCGTGCCAATGTTGCCCAAAGTGGCCACTGAAGCGCCAATAGCCGTGTTGAAATCGAAGCCCTTGAAGAGGATAACGATGCCACCCGCAATGAAAACAAGGAAATAAATGAAGATGAACACCATATTCTTGTAAACGCCACTGGAAGAAATAGCCTTGCCGTTGACTTTGACGGGCAGCACGGCATTGGGATGGATGATGCGCTTCAGTTCCAGCATCGAGTTTTTGACAAAAATGAGGTGTCGAAACATCTTCACACCACCAGAAGTAGAACCCGAGCAGGCTCCGATGAACATCAGCAGGAAGAGCGCCACCCACAGGAACGAGGGCCACATCATATAGTCGCTGACGAAAAAGCCAGTGGTGGTCAACGAGGAAGCAACACTGAAGAACGACTCGCGGAAGGCCGGGCCAAAGCTCATGCGACCGCCCAAAAACAGCACCAAGCCAATGCCCGCACCAAAAAACAGGATATAAAGCAAGAAATTCCAGAACTCCTGATTTCTCAAGATAGAGAACGACCGCCACGTCAGCGAGAGCAACAGCAAGGAAAAATTGCAACCCGAAATCACCATAAATACCCCTACCACCACTTGCGAATAGTTGGAAAACGCGCCCATATTGGCCGTACGGGTCGAGAAGCCGCCCGAACTGACAGTGGCCATAGAGTGACAGAGCGCATCGTAAAAGTCCATATCGCCCCAATAGAGCAACAGCGTCTCCAACAGCGTGAAAAACAAATAGATACCCCAAATTCGAATAACGGTGTGCATGGCACGAGGGTGCAGTTTGTCGTACGTGATACCGTTCATCTCGGACACGAACAACTGCATTCCACTCATGCTCAGATAAGGCAAAATAGCAATGGGAAAGATAATGATGATTAATCCGCCAATCCATTGGGTCATGCTACGCCAAAGGAGGATGTCTTTCGGCACGCTTTCGATGCGTGGCAGGATGGTGGCTCCGGTAGTAGTGAAGCCCGACAGCGCCTCAAAGAAACCATCCGTGAAATTGGGCACACTCTTGCTGAGCAGGTAGGGCATAGCACCAAACAACGAAAGCACCAGCCATGAGGTGCATACCACGAAAACGCCATCGCGCGAGGTAGTCTTGTCATCGCGGTGGTTGCGCGTGGAGATGAGCAAAGCAAAACCCGTCAGCAGGGTGATAAGGACAGAAAAAGGCATACTGAAGGTATAAAGCCCGTGATGCAGGTAGGTCACGGGAAGCACCATCAGCATGAAGAAGCCTTCGAGAAGCAGCAGAAAGCCCTCTATCCTGAATACCAACGGGAAGTTTATTTTGCTCTTGAACTTCATTTTTGAGGTCGGCCCTTCGACAGGCTCAGGGGCCTTAGGCCGTTGAGCTTGTCGAAACGCCGTTTATTTAGTGGAACAACCTTTCTACTGCAGGGATGGCGTCGGGCAAGGCCAGCACCACCACCTGGTCATCGGTCTCGATTTGGAAGTCGTCAGTGGCGATATAGCTCTCGCCATCGCGGGTGATACCGCAAATGATGGCGCCGGTAGGCATAGCTAACTGGCCGATAGGCTTGCGCGTGACGGCAGAGCCGGCCCTCACATCGAATTCGACGATGTCGGCATCGATGCCGCTAAGACATTTCAGCGAGGAAACCTTCGCGCCGAGGGTGTATTTCACCATGTAGCTCGCTGCAATCAGCTTCTTGTTGATGATGGAGTCGATGCCGATGTTTTGCGAGATATCAATATAGTCAATGTTCTCGACGAGGGCGATGGTCTTCTTCACGCCGAACGACTTGGCTTGCAGACAGGTAAGGATATTGGTCTCGGTGTTGTCGGTCACGGCGATGAAAGCATCCATGTCCTTGATGCCTTCGTCTTCAAGCATATCGAGGTCGCGGGCGTCGGCGTTTACCACCAAAGCCTCAGAGAGATAATTGGTGAGGTCCATGCAACGCTCCTTGTTGTTCTCCAACACCTTGATATTCAACTCATGTTCCAGGCGCTTCGCTGTAATCCTACCCACGCGACCGCCGCCCACAATCATCACGTTGTGGATGTTGATTTTCTTCTTGCCGCTCAGCTTGATGATGTCTTTGACAGCGTGCGGTTTGGTGACCACATACACCATATCGCCGATTTGGAACATGTCTTCACCCTGAGGAATGAAGGTACTTTGGCGGCGGTGGATGGCGGCAATGCGGAACTCCAAGTGCTCATATTGGTTGATGACCTCGTCGACGGTCTTGCCGAGGATTTCGGCCTCCGATTCCAGCTTCACCATGAAAAGCTGTAACTTGCCGCCCGAGAAGTCGTAGGTCTCGAGCGAGGCGTTTTGCTTCAGCAGCGAGATAATCTCCTGCGCGGCAATATCTTCCGGCGAAAGCAGTCCGTCGATGCCGAGGTCTTGATACATGCGCCACACCTCGGGGCTGAGGTTTTCCATCGTATTGACGCGAGCGATGACCTTCTTGGCACCAAGTTTCTTGGCAATGATGCCCGTCAGCAGGTTGATGTGCTCGTCGTGTAGCACGGCGATGACCAGGTCGGCGTGTTTCACATTGGCGCGCAACAGCACATCGGTCGAGGTGGAATCGCCTGTTATGGTCATCAAGTCACTGTGCGACTCCATCATTTTCAGCAGTTCCTCATGCGGGTCAACAAGGGTGATGTCGTGGTTGCTGCGCACCAAAGCTTCAGCCAAGTGCATGCCCACTTCTCCGTCTCCGGCAATGACAATGTTCATTTCAATTCGTTTTAAAACCGCAAAAGTAAAGTTTTTTCCGAAATAATACACATTGCCGGACTTTTGTACGAAAACAATCCCTACTTTTGCCAAAAAGTTTGATTATGGTACGCAAACACTGGATTGACAACCTGCGCTGGTTTACAGTACTGTTGGTGCTGTTTTACCACGTCATTTATTTCTACAACAACAAAGGCGTCTTCGGCGGTATTGGCGGCTTCGTCGACGACCCGATGAAACAGCCACAGGATGTGGTGATGTACATTCTTTACCCGTGGTTCATGATGCTGCTGTTTTTGGTGGCGGGCATCAGTTCGAAATATGCCTTAGACAAGATGTCACACAAGCAATTTATCAAGAGCCGCACGCTGAAGCTATTGGTTCCCGCCACGATAGGTCTGTTCGTATTCCAATGGATGACAGGCTATTTCAACACGCAAGTTGCGGCAATCGCCCAAGGCACCAAACCCTTCGCCGAAATCCCCGACACGCTGCCAAACGGCATCCGATGCCTCATCAAATACTTTGCCTACAGCTTCTCAGGCACCGGACCGTTGTGGTTTATCCAAGACTTGTGGATTTTCTCGTTACTCATTGTCCTCATCAAGAAACTGGACAAGAACGACCGCTTTTGGAACTGGTGCGGAAAAGCCAGCATTCCCGTCATCATCCTGCTTGGCGTGTTGGTTTGGCTCGCTTCGCAGCTGCTCATCATGAACCCACGCCCCGAAAGCGCCGATGGGTTGTATAACCTCTACAAGCCTTTGACTTACTTTGTTCCGTTCTTGTTAGGCTATTTCGTGTTCTCGCACGACGAGGTTCAGGATCACGTCGAAAAGATTCGCCTGCCTATGCTCGGCTGTGCGGTCGTCGCTTGCGTGGCCTTGGTTTGGACAGGATGGGGCAAGAACAATACCTCCCCTCAGTTCCTCTCAGGCTGGCTCAACTGTCTCTATGCCTGGCTGATGATTCTGGCCATGCTCGGCTGCTTCAAGGCTTGGGCCAACAAGACGAGCCCCTTTGCCGCTTACATGACAAAGTCGAGTTTCGGCATTTATGTGGTTCATTATCTGATTATTGCCTCTTTGGGCTACATGATGAAGGTCTACACCAACCTTCCGCCTTGGTCGATGTACGTCATTCTGACTATTGCAGTATTTGCCCTATCGCCGTTGATTTACGAAATCATCCGTCGGATTCCGTTCGTCCGCTGGTGCGTGCTGGGAATAAAAAAGAAATGACGAAGCGACTTATCGCACCACTTTGGCCGTAAAGGTCTTTACACCGCCTTGTACCACAAGGACATACGAGCCTTTCGACAATGGCTGGAACATCTGTCCGATTTCGATGCGGTTCAGTCCTACTTGACAACGGCCCAAGTTATTTTGAGTCAGCAGCTTGCCGTCAATGGAAATAAGCATTACCGTCAATTCGCAGGTCTTGTCCAACTTGATTTCCGCGTAACTTTCAGATGTTATCGGGTTGCCGACGACGCACAGATTCTGCTCGTTTTGAGCGGTTTCTTGAACACCCTCTGCGGAAAACTCGTATGCTCCCATGTCTATCCTACTTCCTTTAACACGTTCATTGCCGTCCAAATCGAGGCCACTGAGAATGACTTCAGGCGTTTCGAGCGAGCCCGCATCGATGCAGGGACTGCCTGCCGTCAGGTGATAGTCTTCGGCTTCCATATTTGCAAAGAGCGGATTTTCGTCGACGCAGTTCTCGTAAACGTGTATCGTCTCGTTGTTGGAGATGTGGTCGAAGCCGAATTGCACCAGGCAATTGTGGAATTCTGGAGCAAAGTCATCGTATGTCCAGCTCCACATCTGCACGGGCTCTTCCAAAGGCACTTCGTTGGTGTTGCCATACACGATACAGTTCCACATTTCGGGTGAGCTGTGTTGATAGAAGAAGATGCCGCCGCAGTTGACACCGATGGAATGATTGCCCACAACAGTGAGGTTACTAACCAAAGGCGAAGAGTCGCTGATGGCCAAGCCACCGCCAAAGTGGCCCGAGGTATTGTTGGCAAACAAGCTGTTGGAAATGCTGCAATCCCAGTCGTTGCTGCGAATCAAGTACAGTCCCGCGCCATTGATGCCATAGTTGTGTTCAAACTTGCAGCGGTCGAGGTGGAGGGCGCAGCTATCAAGACTCAAAGCCCCTCCGACGGCACTTTCGCCGATGTTATAGCGGAAGTTGGTGCCCGTGATATCCACTTCACATCTCAGGAAGCGCATTCCGCCGCCATACATGCCATAAACCGTATCCAACTTCGTGTATGTCAAGTTGTTGAGAACATCACAATCGCTCACAACCACCTTCGATGCGATGGCGCTTAGCGCACCGCCATGCTCGCGCGAGAAGTTGCAGAACAGCGTGCTGTGGCCGATTTCAACGTCATTGCATCCAAAGATGCGCAGCGCACCGCCGTCCTGGTCGGTATCGAGGGCGGCTTTGCCATATTGGAAACGACAATAGTCGAATCGGCAGCCACCGGCACCATCAAGCCGGATGCCGTTCCAGCCGCCGCGACCGAAGTTGAAGTAATGAAATCCCGTGGTGTCGGCCACGGTGAACCATATCGAGTCGGATTCCGTGCCTATGGCCGACAGTCGGGCGTTGCTCCCGACTGCAATTTGGTAATAGCCGTCGAAAAGCACCGTGGTCCCAGGAGCGATACACAAGGAGTCCAGCACCCTGACATTACCGACCACCTTGATGGTGTCGGCCTGCCAAGTACCTGATTGCACACCCGACACTTCTATCGTTTGGGCTTGAGCCAAAAATGTGCCGAGCAACAAAGAAATGAGTATGAATCTTGTTCTTATCATTGAGTAATTCTAAAGGTTTGTTGCGCAAAAATAGGGCTTTATTTTGACTTTGGGGAAATTTCACCAAAAATGATTATCTTTGCAGCCAAAATAAGTATAACGACCATGCCTATTCCAGTCATTGGCGCCATTGTAAAGGCCGCCGCCGAATTGAAAAACATACCGGTTGAAATCCGGCAAAACCATACCGACCCCATTCGTGCACAACGACGCGAGTTGCGCAAACTGTTGGCCAAAGCCCAGTTTACCGAGTTCGGTAAGTTCTACCACTTCGACGAAATCCTGCTTTCAAAAAACATCCAAGAGGAGTTCCGCAAACGCGTGCCCGTATTCGACTACAACAAGATGCATGATGCGTGGTGGCATCTCAATTTAGAAGGCAAGCGCAATATCGCTTGGCCTGGAAAGATTAAATATTTCGCGCTCAGCTCGGGCACTTCCGAAGCGGCCAGCAAATACATCCCCATCACGCGAGCACTCAACAACACCATCACGCGGGCGGGCATCCGGCAGCTGGTCTCCGTCACGCGCTACGACTTCCCAGCGGAGTTCTTTAATCGTGGCATCCTGATGATCGGCGGCAGCACCGACCTGCAATACAACGCCGAGTTTGGCTACTACGCCGGCGACCTCTCTGGTATTTCCGCGAGCAAGATTCCGTCATGGTTCGAGCGGTTCTACAAGCCCGGGCAGAAGATTTCGAAAATCAAGGACTGGGCCGAGAAGATGGATATGATGGTGAAGGAAGCCCCCAATTGGGACATCGGCGCCATCGTGGGCGTTCCCGCATGGGTGCAGATCCTGATCGAGCGCATCATCAAGGAATACAACCTCACTACCATCCACGACCTTTGGCCCAACCTGATGGTCTACGTCCATAGCGGTGTGGCCTTCGCTCCCTATGAGAAGACCTTCGAACGCCTCTTCGGCAAGGAGGTGCTGTTTGTGGAGAGTTACTTGGCTTCAGAAGGTTACATCGCCTATCAAGTCGACCTGAAAAAGCGCGTCATGCAGCTGCTGGTCGACAATGGTGTGTATTTCGAGTTCGTGCCCTTCAACGAGGAAAACTTCGACGAGGACGGCACTATCGTCGAGAATCCCAAGACCCTACTGCTCAACGAGGTGGAAGAAGGCGTTGACTACGCCATACTGCTTTCCACCTGCGCAGGCACTTGGCGTTACCTCATCGGCGACACCATCAAGTTCCTCAACACCAAGGACTGTGAAATCGTCATCACAGGACGCACGAAGCAGTTCCTGAGCATCACAGGCGAGCACCTCTCGCAGGACAACATGACCCGCGCCGTGGAGATGATGGCAGAAAAGCTGGGCGTCAACGTCACAGAGTTCACCGTGGCCGGTATCCGTCACGAGACGATGTTTGCCCATCATTGGTACCTTGGCTGCGACGAGCCCATCGACAAGGATTTGGCCATCAAGCTGATTGACGAGAACCTCTGCCAACTCAACGACGACTACGCCGTGGAACGCACACAGGCCATCAAGGAGCTGTTCATCGACGTGCTGCCCACCAAATACTTCTACGAGTTCATGGAACAGAAGATCGGCAAGTGGGGCGGCGCCACCAAGTTCCCGCGCGTGATGAAAGGCAAACGCCTCGAGATGTGGGAGGAATATGTGAAAAGCCTGCAATTGTAATCATGGACAACACGCCTGAGATATTCGAAAAGATGCCCGAGTTCAGCCGTATTGGCTCGTTCAGCTTCGTGATGTGGGCCATCCTGATCGGATTGTTTCTCTCCGTGGTCGTCAACATGGGGCCAGCCTTCATCACCTTGGTGCAGACCAGCCTCCACCGCGGCTTCAAGTCAGCAGCGTGGTTTGCTACCGGCGTCATCCTCAACGACGCAATGGTTATCGCGCTCTGTGTACTGACTTCAGTCCAAGTAGTGATGAAAACCAGCAAAGAGGCGGCTTTGGCGAGCATCGGCGCAGGCTTGGTTTTGGTCTTGTTTGGCATCTTCACCTTCCGACGAAAGGTGAAGGCGGATTCCTATATCGAGAAGAGAACGGAGGAAATCATGGAGAACGAGGACGACAATCCCTCGTGGTTCGTATTTCTCGGCAAAGGCTTCGCACTCAACATCTTGAACCCCTTCGTATGGGTGTTCTGGTTTGGAACGGTGGCCTTCGTGGCAGGCAGGATGGGCGGCAACAAGGTGAGTACCATCGTGTTTTTCGCCATCATCCTCGCCACCACCTATACAATGGAGCTGCTGAAGGCCTGGGGCGCAGCCAAACTGAAGAAATTCCTCACCCCCGAACGCACCACCTTAATTAATAAGATTGCTGGCGTGATGCTGATCCTCATCGGGGTTTATTTCATCATTTTCAGGGGAATCGTTAATTTGGTGTAGTTTACATTTGCCGTTTGCAGCCATAGATCCCAAGTTGCCCACACATCTACGCAGGGATGACATGGCTGCTTAACTGATTCCACGGCGAGACTTCCGGCAAAGGCGCCGTGATTTCAAGTTGCTCCTTCGTCACGGGATGCTCGAAGGCGATGCGCCAGGCGTGTAGGCTGATGGAAGCATCAGGATTGCTGCGCGGGTAGCCGTATTTCAAGTCGCCACGAATGGGACAGCCAATGTATGCCAACTGACAGCGGATTTGGTGATGACGGCCCGTGAAGAGCTCCACCTCCAAGAGATAATAGTTGTCCGACTTGCCCACGATACGGTAACTCAAGCGGGCAAGTTTAGCTTCTTTGGTCCCTTCAGGCACCACATACGACTTGTTCTGCTTCTCGTTTTTCACCAGATAGTCCTCCAGAATGTCTGACTGTTTTGGGGGGCAGTTCTTCACCAAAGCCAGATAGGTCTTGTGAAAATCGCGATCCTTCACCTTAACGGTCATACGAGAGAGGGCTTTGCTCGTCTTGGCGAACACTACGGCACCGCTCACCGGTCTATCAATGCGATGAACCAAACCTGCGAACACATTGCCGGGTTTGTCGTACTTTTCTTTGATGTATTCCTTCACATCGTCAAGCAGGCACACGTCGCCTGTCTTGTCGCCTTGCACGATCTCAGACGGCAGTTTATTCACCACGATGAGGTGGTTGTCTTCGTATAATATCCTATCGTTAATTCTCATCTTTCAATAATGACGCCGCTGCCGATGACATACGGCTCCGTCTCGTGATAGACCACGCCAAACTGTCCTGGGGCGACACCCGAAATGGCGACATCTGAGACGATGTCGGCACCCTGCTCAGTGATGCGTATCGTGCCAAAGGTGAACTCCGGCTGGTGGCGGATCTTGTAGCGGATACGCTGCCCGTCGATGAACTGCAAGGCAGGATTCATGGGCTGCAAATCGCCCAAAGGAATGATGTTGGTATATTGCGCCACGGGGTCATAGCCTTGCGACACGTAGACAATATTATTCGGGATATCCTTTTTCACCACAAACCAAGGACCGCCACTGAGGCCCAGACCCTTGCGCTGCCCGATGGTGTGGAACCAGAAGCCCTTGTGGCGACCCAGCTTCTTGCCTGTTTCAAGCTCTACAATATCGCCAGGCATCTCGCCCAGATATTCACGTATGTAATCGTTATAGTTGATTTTACCCAAGAAGCAAATCCCCTGACTGTCGTGACGCTCCGCACTTGGCAACTTATATTGAGCTGCCAATCTGCGCACCTCAGGCTTGGGAATGTCGCCAATAGGGAAAATGACCTTGCTCAGCTGGGCGTAGGTGATACGGCCGAGGAAATAGGTCTGGTCCTTGAAGGTGTCGGCTGCCGTGCCGAGCCAAAAAATGCCGCTTTCGTCCTCCCACGAGCGAGCGTAATGACCTGTGGCAATCTTATCAAAATTGTGCCCTTCTTTTTCCTCAAAAGCCCCCAGCTTGATCCAGCGGTTGCACATCACGTCGGGATTGGGCGTGAGGCCTTTGCGCACCATCTCCATTGTGTATTTTCCTACCGTCTCAAAATACTCTTGCTGCAGGTCGACGATGTCGAACTGGCAGCCGTATTTCTTGGCGATATAGGTGGTGATTTCGATGTCCTCCTCCGAGGGGCAGCTCGACAAGTCTTCCTTGCCTTCCATACCTATCTTAATATAGAAGATATGCGGGTCGTAGCCTTGCTCCTTAAGCAAAGGCACCACCACGGAGCTGTCGACACCTCCCGAAACCAATGCGGCGATGTTCATCACTTTCCTCTCCCTTGGATGACTATCAAAACGGTGTAAATCAAAATCTTGATATCGAGTGCCAGACTCATGTTCTCGATGTAGAGCACGTCGTATTTGAGGCGTTCGATCATCTCGTCGACGTTCTCCGCATAGCCGTATTTCACCTCGCCCCAGCTCGTGATGCCGGGCTTCACCATCAGCAGGAGGCGGTAATAAGGCGCGCGCACCATGATTTGATCGATGAAATACTGCCTCTCGGGACGGTAGCCCACCAATGACATGTCGCCCTTCAGCACGGTCCAGAACTGCGGAATCTCGTCCAAGCGCACCTTGCGCATAAACTTGCCGAAGGGGGTGATGCGTGGGTCGTCGTCGCTCGAGAGCATGGGCGTCCCGGTGGCTTCGGCGTCGACGCGCATACTGCGGAATTTGGCCATCTTGAAGGGCTTGCCACCCTTGCCGATGCGCTCCTGCACATAGAACACGGGGCCTTTCGAAGTGGCCTTCACAATGATGGCGCACACCAAGAAAACAGGCGAGAGCACGATGAGTGCCAATGCTGACGCCATCACATCGAAAACGCGCTTGACGACACGTTGCCAAACGGGCATCAGCTCGGGCGTAACTTGCACCAGGGGCGCATGCCAGATGGCCGACTGCTTGAGGGTGCCAAACACCAAGTCCTGCATGGCGGGAATGATCATCACCCGCGTCTGGTCGGCGACCGAGAGCAGCACGTTCATGGCTTCCGTCTCCGAACGCTCGATGGCGATGATGACTTCCTCCACGTCGTTGTCCTTCACGATGCGCTCAATGTCGCGGTAGTTGCCAATGTGAGGCAGATAGGCTGCCAGCTTGTATTCCTTCTGGTCATAGACATTGACAAAGCCTATCATCCGGCGTCCCGAAGGCTTCACCTCCTCCTCGATTTCCTTGAAGATGGCACAGGCATTGTCGTTGCTGCCCACGATGAGGGTGTTGTACCATATCTTCTTGTCGCGAATACGACTCGTCACCGTCGTGGTGATGATGAGACGCGGGATGTAGGTTATCAGGAACTGTATGGTGAACAGGACGACAAACGACTGGTAATATGACTTGTAGGAGGTCACTTCGTCGTCGAGGATGACGACGAAAAACAGCACCACCACACCCAAAAGGGTGATGAAAAAGGTCTGCCCGAGTTCGCGCAGACGCGACTTGAAGTACACCTTCTCGTAGGCTCCCGTGATGGCATGGAGAATCACCCAACCGATGGGAATGAAGATGACGCCAAGCCAAAAACTGGTCGTCCCCAAAGAATAGCTGATGCGGTCCCAATAGTTGATATATAGATCCTCATGCGTCTTGCGGAACAAATAGAACAACGTCCACGCCAAAATGGAAGCCAGCCAATCGACGAGGACGTAGATTCCAGCCAGTTTTTTCTTGTTCATCATCAGCGGTACAGCACTTTCAGGTTGTCAAAATAGTAGTATCTCTGTTCGTCAATGGGCTTATAGGTCCAAGTGTCGTAGACGGTTTGCAGATTGGAGGTGATATACACCTTGAAGTAGGACGACGTCACATAGCTATTCATGTAGGGGCCGAGGTTGATGTATATCTTCTTCCACTTGTTGGGCACAGTATTCGTTTTATCAGTGGGCAGCACCTTCACCCTAGGATGGGCGATGATAGAATAGTCATCGCAACGCAATAGCCCGACGAAAAAGGTGTCGTTGCAATTGTAGTCCATCTCCAGCATACAGTAAGTCACGTAGTTGGAGTGGAAGTTCATCTCCTCGGCACTAGCCACCCAGAAGTCGAGCGAATCGGGGGGCAAGGCGACCCTGCCAGAGTAGAACGAGTTGGGCGAATGCCAGCAACTGGGATCGCTGACGCGAATGACAGCGGTGTCGCTCTGCGACATAGGCAAGAGTGAGTTGGTGCTCTCGAAATCCTCCATCCAGCTCAGGTTGACGCTACCACCGATGGGATAGTAAGTCACCACCGGGTTGAGGTTGATGATGCTGTCCTCCACCAGGTTGAGGTTTTGGTAAATCTTGGGCTGACAGAAGACGTAGGGCGAGCGTGAGTCGCCAATGCCATCGACGCAGATACCGGCGAAAATGCTCACCTTGTGCGGCCCGTTCTTCAGGATGGGGAAGGTGGCCGGCAGCTCATAGCAACCGATGATCTGGTCATCGACATAGACCCAGGCGTCGGTGAAGTTGCACGTGTTGGCACCATAGACGAAATAGTCGCAGTCGAGCGAAATGGAGTCGATATGGATATAAGCCGGCACGCTCTGCCCGTCGAATTTCTTGCACGAGGCGAAGGCGAACACGATACTACACAGCAGGATAAGGGTAAATTTCTTGGTCATAGGAGACGTATTTTTATTGGTAACGCAAGGGCGGCGCTATTATTGTTCGGAATGCCTTATTTCTTCACCTTGGCAATGGAGGCGTCGACAGCCTCGAGGATGCGGTAAGCCAGACGCAACACGTTGATGCCGTCGTCGATTGTGACGGCAGGCGTGGTGTTGTGGACGATGGCGCCATAAAAACTCTCCAGCTCGGTCTTAATGGCGTTGATCTGATGCACCTCGGGCATCTCAAAAGTGATCTGCTTCTCGCTGCCGTCGCCGAGGGTGATCGTAGTCGAGAGGGGATTGCTGTCGTCCACCTGGTCGTGGATGCGGAAGATCTCGGCCTTCTTGTCCAAAAAGTCGATGGTGATGTAGGCGTCGTTTTGGAAGATGCGGGTCTTGCGCATGTTCTTCAGCGAGAAACGCGAGGCGGTGAGGTTGGCCACCGCGCCGTTCTCAAACTCGATGCGGACGTTGGTGATGTCGGGCGTGGGACTGACAATACTGACGCCGCTCGCGCTGATGTGGGTGATGGGCGACTTGACGATGGTGAGCAAAATGTCAAGGTCGTGCACCATCAGGTCGAGGACGACGGGGACGTCGGTGCCGCGCGGGTTGAAGAGCGCCAGGCGGTGTGCCTCGACGAAGAGCGGCCGCCCGATGAAAGGCTCGGCAGCAATGAAGGCGGGATTGAAACGTTCCACATGACCCACCTGCACCTTCACACCGGCTTCGTCGGCCATGCGCTTCAGCGCGTCGGCCTCGTCGGGTGTGGCCACGATGGGCTTTTCGATGAAGACGTGTTTGCGTTTCTGAAGGGCCTTGGCGGCACACTCGAAGTGGCGTATGGTGGGCGTCACGATGTCGACCACGTCCACCGCGTCGATGAGTGCGTCGATGTCGGCGAAATGCCGTACACCCATTTCGGCTTCCACCTGTTGCGCTGTCTCCACGGCGGGATCATAGAAACCCACCAAGTCGTAATCTTCAATCTGTTTGATGCAGTTCAGATGGATCTTGCCCAGATGACCTGCGCCTAAAACTCCAATTTTCAGCATAATCGAAAAATTTCGGCAAAAATAGTCTTTTTATCCTTTTGTGGCGTCGGAATTTAGCGTATTTTCGCGCCGAAAATGAACAGCAACCTACAAGATAACTACCGCGCCAAGGGCTTGCGCAAGCAGCTCGTCGAGCAGCTGCGCGAGAAAGGCATCAGCGACGAGGCCGTGTTGGCCGCCGTCAACGAGGTGCCGCGCCACGTGTTTCTGGACTCGTCGTTCGTCGAGTTGGCCTACCAGGACATGGCCTTCCCCATCGGTTCGGGGCAGACCATCTCACAGCCGCACACGGTGGCGTTTCAGAGCCAACTGTTGCAGGTGGAACGCGGCATGAAGGTGCTGGAAATCGGCACGGGCTCGGGCTACCAGGCCTGCGTGTTGGCCGCCATGGGTGCCAAAGTGTTCAGCATCGAGCGGCAGCGCAATTTGTATTTCAAGACCAAGGAAATCCTCGAGCAGTTATCGTTTCGCGTGAAGACGTTCTTGGGCGACGGATACGAGGGGCTGCCCACCTACGCGCCCTTCGACCGCGTCATCGTCACCGCTGGCGCGCCCGACGTCCCGGCGGCCTTGGTGGCACAGATGAAGACGGGCGGCGTCATGGTCATCCCGATGGACAACAACGAAGGCGACGGCCAGCTGATGCTGCGCCTCACCAAGCAGCCCGACGGCAGCCTGAAACGAGAGGAATTCGGGGACTTCAAATTCGTCCCCATGCTAAAGAATATCGGCAATGACTAAAAACAAAAAGGGGCGGTTGCACCGCCCCTTTTTGTTTCCATTAGTCCTCTTTACGGCGTTTCGCGAAGAGGTAGGCGCCGCCCATGCCGAGCAGTACGGCGATACCGCTGCCCAAAGGCGCGTCGAAGTCGGTGTTCTGGCCGTGGTCAGGAAGAGCGAGGTCGAAGACGTCGCGGTTGCCCATGTCGCTGAAGTCGAACAGACGGAAGTCGGTAACCCAGTTGTCGACGACGTCGATTTGCGTGGCCTGGTCGAACAGGTCGGTGAAGTCGGCCCAATCGAACATGCCCAGGTCGCTCATGTCGTAACTGCTTTCAGCGGGGTTGTCCCAATAGTTGTTCCTGTCGAACATCTCTTGTGCGCTCGCCGTGAGACCCAGCGTGAGGGCCAGTGCTAAGGTTAATGCTAATTTTTTCATTGTTGTTATAGTTTTGTTTGTTTATTATTCTATTACTACCTTTTGCGTTCTGATGCTCTCGCTGTTGACCAGGCGCAGCACGTAGACACCTGCGCTGAGGTTAGGCAGGCTCGTCGTGGCGTTGCCGCTGACGGTCACGCTGCGGAGCATGCGGCCCATCACGTCGATGACCTGCAGGGTGGCGTTGCCGTCGTTCTCGATGACCCATTCGCTGCCGTTGAAGTAAGCGAAGGGCTCGTTGCTTGTGACCAAGGCATTGCCGTTGGCTTCAAACACCAGGCGGAAGCGGTTCTCGCCGTCGCCCCTCTTCGCGCTGAAGGTGTATTCAGGCGTCGCCAGCAGGTCGATGTCATTGCCTGTGAGCTTATCGATGAGGTGGAGGTAATTCAAGTCGAGGCCAACGGTGCTGACGCTGATGGTATTGCTACCATCGTAGGCGGCCTTGAAGCACACGGGCATCTCGCCTTGGGCGTTCTCGATGGTGACAGCAGCAAAGTCTTTGCCTTTGTTCGTCACATACAGGTGCGACACCTCTTCGTTGATGCTCACCTTGTTCAGCTTGTTACCTTGTCCAATCTGCACGTAGGCACGATCCATAAAGTTGGCGTCGCCAGCCTCGATGCACACAAAGGCGGGTTTGGTGTCCGTCTCACCCTTGGAGGAAGGATTGAACACGAGATTGGTCGTGGTGTGAGATTCTGGCAATTGCACAAAGAAACCTTGACCAGGTTTGATGGGCGTTGTTGAGATGTTACGCACCACAAGCTCAGAACCGACTTCCACTGCCAAGTATGTGGTGAGTGCTGTGCCGTCTATCTTGACTTCACCAGCAGTGAGGTTGCGTGTGAAGGGGTTGCCCACCAGGTTGACGCCTTTGAGGACAGGAAGGGCGTCCGTATAGCTCAGCGGAACGGTGACTTCGGCATTGGTGGCTTTCATGCTACCGGCAAAATCGATGACCTTTGCAGCGCTGTTGGCGTAAAGGTAACCCGTACCTCTGCTTAAGGTGGTGAAGTCTCCCGTGTGCGCCTTTTGGTTATACCATGTATGGGTGCTTTCCGTATAAGAATACAAGTCGTAAGTGCCAGTGGTGAGGGTGCTCACAGGCTCGCCGTCCACAGGCGAAGCGATGGTGTACCAATGACTGCCGCCCTTGGCACCACCATAACCCGTGATGTTTTTCTTCATCGTGGCATTTACGTCTGCAGTGTGGATGAGTTGGGCTCCGTCTTTGATGACTAGGTTGGCAGCAGTGCCGTTGTTGGTTAATGTACCAGTAACAACCATTATACCTTCAACTATTATAGTTTTGTCGTCTGGAATTACAATTGTTGGAACGCTATAAGTAGCATCTGCAGGAATGGTGACATTTGCTGTTATTTCATTAGAACCGTTAACAGGAACGCTGTAATAGTAAACTTTGACCGAAGTGAATCCGCAAGTTCCTCCGATAGTGGCAGAAATGGCAGTATTACTGATCGATGGAGTAACAGTAACCGTCTTACTACTTACAGCTGCTGTAGCATTCGTCCAAGTGCTACTTTGTAAAGCAGATGCATAACCTTCTGTTGTTGCCTCAAATACTACGCTGGTGATAGCATAGTTTGAGGCTGGTGTGATTGTTAATATACTATTTTTATAAAAGCGTGTACTAGTGTAGCTTTGACCAGCGGTTCCTGGATAATAATTGTTAGTGGAGGTAGAAGCAGATCCTTTATCAACACGCATTGTGGCATAAGTACCCACCCATGTCATTTCTGTAGTGGTTGCAGTAGCAGTCTGGTCTGTACTCAAATCCCAATTGAAACAAAGTTCTGTTACGTTACCTGCAAGGCTAACGGTTCTGTCAGTAGCACCTGTTGAAGTCAGCGTGATTGTGCCATTATAGGAAGCATTGACTGCCAAACCAGCCTTCAAGCGGACATAAATC
>Ga0310690_10004400_pt1 | contig 20011 bp, 17 predicted proteins | sample AusTroGonzalo_MG_2_FD_207661 | JGI IMG/M metagenome (GOLD analysis project Ga0310690, IMG submission 207661) | Bovine rumen microbial communities from tropical cattle in Woodstock, Queensland, Australia - Gonzalo_04 (v2) (version 2) | ecosystem: Host-associated > Mammals > Digestive system >...
CGGGGGGCCTCGGTAGGTTCTTCCGACAACCCTTTTCGGAGCCGACCCCGGGGGAAGTAGTATCAAAACATGACACACTTTCTTTCAGCAGGCGCGCGCGCCGGCGGGAAGACCAAAAATCAGAATCAGGAGAGCAAAACCGATGAAAAAGAAGCCCAGACAGACGGATCAAGGCACGTTCGACAAGAAACTTGCTTTGATCGAAGAATCATTGACGCGCTTTCAGCACGTCGTGCCGATCGAAACGGTTATTCCGTATCAGAACAACCCGCGCGACAATTCCGCAGCCGTTGAAAAGGTTGCGGAATCGTTGCTTGAATGCGGCTGGTGCAATTCGATTGCCGTTGAAAGTTTGAAAAATCCGGTCATTGCGGCCGGACATACCCGCCTGCAGGCGGCATTAAAAATCGGCTTGAAGCGCGTTCCAATTCAGCCGCTGGACCATTTGCCGCCGGAGAAAATCAGACTTTACCGCATTCTGGACAATCGGACAAGCGAGTTTTCGACATGGAAAGCCGATCTTTTGAAACAAGAGATCGACGCCCTGACCGCGGCAAATTTCGACATGGTAAAGTTCGGATTTTCCGACGCGGATTTGAACGCCATACTTGCCGAGCAGGACCCGGTCGCGGCCGGCAAGACCGATCCGGAGAAAATACCGGTTGTTCTGGGGGGGGGGGATCGATCCCAGCCCGGCAAGATTTATCAGCTCGGCCGACATATTTTGATTTGCGGCGACGCGACCGACGCGGCGACGGTTGCAGCGGCGACCGGCGGGAATCCGGTCGATCTATGGATCACCGACCCACCGTATAATGTTGACTATTCGGGGAAAAATGAAATGTTGAACCGATCCCGCAAAGGCAACAGCAATCAAACGCCGATCGAAAACGACGCTATGACGGACGCAGCGTTTCAGGATTTCCTGAACAAGGCATTTTCCGCGGCGACCGCCGCCATGAAGCCCGGCGCGGTTTTCTACATTTTCCACGCAGACCTGAACGGAATTTTCTTCCGGGAGGCGGTCCGATATTGCGGATTGCACTTGAAGCAGGTTTTGCAATGGATCAAAAACAACATCGTCATCGGCCGGAACGATTACCAGTGGATTCATGAACCCTGCTTATACGGCTGGCGGGACGGCGGGCCGCATTTCTTTTCCGGCGACCGGAAGCAGCGGACCGTGATTGCACTTGACAAAGCCCCGTTTCGGAAACGGGAGGACGGCCGATTTGAATTTCGGATCGGCGCAAAGATTTTCACGATCGCCCCGGATGCGGTCGTGGAGGAAGAAGCGACGACCGGACTTGAATTTCCGAAGCCCCAGACCAGCGCGGAACATCCGACCATGAAGCCCGTGGCGCTTTTTATTTATTTGATCCGGAACAGCACCCGCCGCGGCGAAACGATCCTTGATACATTCGCCGGCAGCGGAACGGCGATCCTTGCAGCGGAGCAGACCGACCGCCGGGCGGTTTGCATAGAACTTGAACCGCGATATTGCGACGTTATCCGGAAGCGCTGGGCCGAATTTGTTTACGGCGAAGGATGCGCGTGGGAAGAATTGACGCCGGAGGTTTGAAAATGCCATTGTTCGACACAACGGAAGATTTGTTCGGTTACAGCAAAAAGACCGGCGCGACGAAAGTTCCGTCAGAACGGGAAATCTTGAAGGTTTCCGGAAAATATATGTTGATGAAAGACGCGATCGGCGATCTTTCCGACGGCAAGACGATCTTTTTTGTAACCGCCGGCAGCTGGGCGATGCACGATCTTTTACACTACGTTTTGAACATCACCGGCCCGGCCGAGGTAAAATGTTTCACGTGGGCGGTTTCGATTCCCGGAGCGCAGGAAATAATCAGGTTGATTTCATCCGGCTTGATTACGAAATGCGACTTTATGGCGCACTACATGATGCGGAAGATGTGCGCTGAAGCAATGGCGATGTTGCAGAACCATTGTCATAAATGCGTGGGCGCTTGCAATCACAGCAAAGGTTTCATTTTGAAGAACGACCGCTGGCGCATTTCTTGCATTGCAAGTGCGAATTATTCAAACAACCCGACGATCGAAGGCGGCGCCCTGACCACAAATCCGGACGTTTACGCCATGAACGAAAAGTGGTTGAACCCGATTTTCGAGAACGAAGACGATTTCATCGGAAAGAACATGATTTCGGATTACGCCACGCCGGAGGAAAAGAAATACGATACGGAATCGAAAATCTTGTATCTTGTCCGGGGCTTGCCGGGCAGCGGCAAAAGCACGCTGGCGCTTTCGATCGCGGATGAAGTTTACGAAAACGACGACTTTTTCACCCGCGGAAACGGAATTTATACTTTCGATCCGGCGCATTTGCCGTCAGCGATTACAACTTGTTATTCCAACGTAAAAAATGCAATGGAACGCGGAGTAAAGCGGATCGCGGTTGCGAACGTTTTTGCCAATTCTGCCACAATGGAAGAATACTATAAACTTGCCGCCCTTTTCCATTATCGGATTTTTTCGATCATCACGGAGAACCGCGGCGAACATAGCAACGTTCACGGCGTACCGCCGGCGCAAATCCAGAGAATGAAAGCGAACTTTCAGGTGAAATTATGTTGACCGAAGACCAATTATCAGCGATCGAGGATTGCGGCAGCGCGGAAATGCCGCTTGACGAAACGGCGATCATCGCCGAATGCGACGTTTCCGAGATCGTCAACGATCCGATCGCCCGCGCCAGATACCACAAGGGCCAGTTGCAAAGCAAATTGAAAATCCGGCAGGCGGTCGTGAAAATGGCCCGCGAAGGCGTGCCGCAAATGGTAAAAATCTATCAGGATTTCGCAAAAACGGCATTGCCGGAGATCGAAACGCCGCCGGAAAGCGAGTTCGACGACGACTTGCCCGATTTGCCTGCGCAGCCCGGAGAGGATAACGAAGCATGAACGACAGCAGCGGGAAAAAATCGATCGAAGCCCTGACCCCGGAAACGCTTGCCGAACTTTTGCGCAAATCCGGCAGCCGGACGGCAACCCCGGCCGCGATCCGCGCCATGATCGCCGCCGGCGCGCCGACCAATCCGGACGGGACAATTTCTTTCGTCAAGTTTACGGCGTATCTGGAGGGCCGGCATAATGGCAACATTCAGTAAACTCCGGCCCGGAGAATTGACGCAGTATCTAAATTCATTTGAAGACCTCGGGACGGTCATGGGACCGGATCAGGCAAGCCGGAATTTGCGCAAGGCAGGTTTCCGGATCGCCGCCGATCCGGACGGAAAGACGATCAACGGTTTTCGATATGCGGCCTGGATTTTCGATGAAATACAGGCGCGCGATCAGCGGATCACCACGCCGCGGACATACGACGAGATCAAGGAAGCCGCCCGGAAGCGGGCAGCGGAAGCCAGCGCCACCGGCCGCGACATCGGGAAAATCCCGGAAGTCAAGGACCCGGCCAGACGGGAGAAATGCCGAAAAAATCTCCGGCTTTTTCTTGAAACATACTTTCCACAGACATTCACCAAGACGTGGAGCCGCGATCATATCGACATCATCCGGGAGATCGAACGCGGGATCATCCGCGGCGGCTTGCAAGCGGAATCAGCACCGCGCGGAACCGGCAAAACATCCATTCTGGAGCGATCCGGAATTTTCGCCACCTTTTACGGATACCGCTTTTTCATGGTAATTGTCGGCGCCAGCGATGCGGCCGCGGCCGATATTCTTTCCGAAATCAAAACCGAGATTGAATTTAACGACCTGCTGGCCGAGGATTTCCCGGAAATTTGCTATCCGATCCGCGCATTGAACGGCATAAACAACCGCGCGGCCGGGCAATTATGCTGCGGCGAACGGACTTTGATTTCATGGAGCGACGAAATTGTTTTGCCGACGATCCGCGGCAGCAAGGCCAGCGGCGCGATCATCAAGACGGTCGGGATCACCGGGAGAATCCGCGGAATGAAGGCGATAAAAGCAGACGGCACGAACATCCGGCCGGATTTCGTTTTGATCGACGACCCGCAGACACGCGAAAGCGCGGAATCCGTGGAGCAATGCAAAAAGCGGATGCGCACGATCAACGGCGACATCCTCGGACTTTCCGGCCCCGGCGTCAAAATTTCCGCTTTTATGACATGCACCGTCATCCGGCCCGGCGACGTTGCCGATCAAATTCTGGACCCGGAGCAGAACCCGGCGTGGAAAGGCCGCCGCCGGAAACTTTTGATTTCGTTTCCGACAAACGTTGATTTATGGAACCAGTATCGGGAAATATGGCGGGAATCCTTGCGGATCAACGAAGATATTTCCGACGCGACCGAATTTTACCGCGACCACCGGGAAGAAATGGACGCCGGCGCGGAAGTCAGCTGGCCGGAGCGCTACGAACCGGACGAGATCAGCGGCATTCAATACGCGATGAACATTTACATCCGGGACAAGGAAACGTTTTATGCCGAATATCAGAACGAACCCATGCCGGACGATACCGGCGACGCCGACCGGATCACTTGCCGCCAGATCTGGGATCGCATGAACAACCGGCCGCGCGCCGAGGTTCCGATCAAAGCCGATATGACAACGCTTTTCATCGACGTTCAGAAAAATTTGCTTTATTGGATGGTATGCGCGTGGGCCGAGGATTTCACCGGCTGGATCATTGATTACGGCGCATTCCCGGATCAGCACCGCCGGAATTTCAGTTTGAAAAACGCAAATCCGACCTATTCAAGCCGCTATCCGGGCAGCGGCCTTGAAGGATCGATTTATGCCGCCTTGAAAGATTTATGCGGCGATTTGCTTTCACGCCCGTGGCGCCGGGAGGACGGCGCGGAATTGCATATCGAACGCGCCTATATTGACTCCGGCTGGGGCCGATCGACGGACGCCGTTTTTCAGTTTTGCCGGGAATCGCAGTTCGCCGCTATTTTGCTGCCCAGCAAGGGACAGGGCATAACCGCGGCACAGCGGCCGTTTTCCGAATACCGCAGGAATCAGGGCGACAAGATCGGCTTTAATTGGATGATCCCGAACGTTCGGAAAAAGCGATCGATCAGGTATGTTCTATACGATACGAATTTCTGGAAATCGTTTTATCGGGAACGGCTTTTGACCGCGCCGGGCGATCCGGGAAGTTTGACCGTTTACGGAAACGACGAGGAACACCACCGCAACCTCGCCGAGCAACTTTCAAGCGAGATTTCCGAACCGACCACCGGCCGCGGCCGACGGGTTGATGTATGGAAAGCGCTTCCGGGCCGCGACAATCACTGGCTCGATTGCCTTGTCGGCAATTATGTTGCCGCCAACGAAAAAGGCGGCTGCATGTTGACCGCCGGCGACATCGGGCATAATTTGATCGCGCACTCCAGACGGGCGGCGCAGGAAGCGGAGGCCGCACGCGATCCGCGGCACTTTACCGCCGGACGCCATTTCACGCCCGGTCGGAGATTCAAGGCGAATTGATCGATCAGTCGGCGCCGCCGGATTTCGTTTCGGCATAGGCGGCCAGCGCCCAGAAGGCCACGACAAAAACGCCCCACCAGCCGAATATCAGCACGGCCAGAATCGCGCCGCCGATCGCTCCGAAGGTTGCATTTGACATCGTTTTTGCCCTTTTCGTTTTTCTAATAAAATAAAATATACAGCGTTTTTCTTGTTTTTCAAGTTGAAATTGCAGAAAAACGATGTATTTTATAAAAAAAGCAGCAAATTACCGGCAAATAAAAGCAAAGGAGGCCGAAAAATGGAGCAAAAAGAACTTTTCACCGCCCGGATCATGCGGCTGCTGGATGAATACGCCGCCGCCATTCCGGAAGTTTCAACCGCGGAAATGCCGCAGTCCGAATTTGCGGCGATCGTCGAAAAATGGCACTTGTCAAACGGATTTTTGAAAAAATTTCTCCGAAAATCCGATTCGGCGATCCAGACTTACAAATACCGCCGGGATCATGCGATCACCGGATCGGTCGCCGCCCAAATCCGGCGCCTTGATTTCATGCTTGACGCCATGCAGGAGCCGCAGAAATGAAAATTCAATGCCCGGCATGTAATGCAGAATATGAAATTGAAACATCTTTGATCGGAAAACATGTTGAATGTGAATGCGGAAACAAATTCGATATACCGGACACGGGAGTGAAGAAAAAACATTTCAAATCTTCACTTGCAGGATCGAATTATTATTTGCCGGCGCTCGGACGCTTTTTGTCAGCAACGGAACCGAAAATCATTATTGAATTTAATCCGCACAATGAATATGATCCGAATGCAATTCAGGTATTGAATGCCGAGAATCGAGAATTGCTCGGTCATATTGAAGCAGGAATTGCCGCAGATATTTCCTTGATGGAAGGCGAAGCGGTCAAATTTGAAGGAAAAATAATATCAGGCAGATATGGATATAATGTTGATTTCTATTATTTTTACTTGCCGCCGACCATTCAGGAAAGAAAGGATTTTCAAAAGCAAATTGAAAAATTACGTTCGACTTCAATTCATTTTTTGCAAGACTATGTTTCTACATTACAAGCCGCAAAAATGGATTATGATGAACAGTTGCGAGAACGGGCAGAAACTGCGCTGGCTTTGCTTGATCCGGACAATTCTTTGATACAAGATTCGAAATATATTTACAATTTTGCCAATGCGCAAGCAATGGAAAACCGGATAAACGAATCAGTGGACGATCCTTTATTTTCGATTGAAGATTCTTTGCAAAGCGCAGTAGTCAAATATACTCCGAAGTCGACAAAGCCGATGTTTGAATTTCCGACGATTGACAACGTAAACGCGAATTGTCGTTTTGCCGGGAAATGCGTTTTGTTCACCGGCTTTTATCCGGAGGAAAAAGCGCAACTTGCCCCGATCATTGATTTTTTGCAGATAGAGCAACCTGCCGGAGTTTGCCGAAAACTTGATTTTTTGATTTGCGGCAGCAACGCAGGACCGGCAAAAATCAAAAAGGCTGAGGCACTGGAAAAGCCGATCATACAGGCAGCGGATTTCATTCAAGAAATTTCCGGATCGACGCCGGATGCGCAAACGGAAGATTTGCCGCCGGATTATTTTCAAAAGGAACTTTTATAAAAAGGAATGTTTTATGAAAAAGATCGTTTCATTCGTAATTGCTATTTGATTTTTTTATAATTTTTCATCCATTTATCCCGACGGGACCGCCCCGCCGGGATTTTTTTGCTTTTCTTCCGGATTTTTCTTTCGGCGTATATATCTATTGAAACACGCAAAAGATAACCAGAAGGAGAGCTGCCAACATGCCCGGTATGACTTCAATTATGGCCGGTATGGCGTTTGTCAAAATCACAATGGACAACGCCGAATTGAAGCGCGGAGTACAGGAGGCGCAAGGACAGATCAAACGCCTTGCCAATACCGCGCAGGCTTTTTCAAACAAGATGCTGTCGATCGGGGCAATCGCGGTCCCGCCAATCATAATGGCGACAAAGGCGTTTGCCGCTTTTGACGATCAAATGCGATTGACGGCCGCCGTTTCCGGCGCGACCGGGGAACAGTTCGCCGCCATGACCGCGCAGGCAAAGAAACTCGGCCGCGAAACCAGTTTTACCGCCGCGCAGGTTGCCGAAGGCATGACGGCGCTCGGCCGCATGGGATTCAGCCCGAAACAAATTCAAGCCTCGATCGAACCGATGATGAATCTTGCCCGCGCCACCGGGACCGACCTTGCCACCGCGGCCCAGATCGCCGCGAACAATCTTTCCGTTTTCAAAATGAACGCGGAGCAGGCCTCCGACGTTGCCGATATTTTGACCGTGACCGCCAATTCATCGGCGCAGACCTTGACAGACCTCGGCGAAGCCTTGAAAATGGCGGGGCCGCACGCCGCCAGAGCCGGCGTGAGTTTGCAGGATACCGCCGCCATGCTGGGCGTTTTGGCAAATATGGGAATCCGCGGAAGCCTTGCCGGAACGGCCCTCGGAAAAACGTTCAAACGGATTGCCGATCCGGCCGTTATCGATTTTCTGCGCACTTGCGGAATCGAAGTCAAGGACCTTGCGACCGGCGACATGCGGAATTTGAAAGACATCCTTGTTGATATGGCAAAATACATGAACACGCTGAACAATATGGAGCGCGTCAATTTTGCCGAAACCGTTTTCGACGCCCGCGGCAGTTTAGGAGGCGGCACGCTTGCCGTAAACATCGAACAGATCGACAAGATGATGAAAAAACTTGCCGATTGCAAAGGCGCAGCCAAACAGACCGCCGACGAAATGGATAAAGGCCTCGGCGGTACATTGCGCAGACTTGCAAGCGCCGCCGAAGGAATTTCAATCGCAATCGGGGAAATCATGGGAAAGACGTTCGGCCCGCTTCTGGAGAGCGCAAGCGCGTTTTGCAACATGATAACGGATCTGGTCAAAGATTCGACGATCCTTGCCGGGATTTTAGGTTATATCGGCGCCGCGACCGGCGTGGCGATCCTTGTAAAAGCCGTGACGTTTTTATCGGCCGGGATCAAATCGCTTTATGCGCCGCTTGCCGCGGTCAATCGGCTTGTTTCCGGATCGGCAGCCAATGCAGCGGAGGCAGTCGCGGCCGAAAAAGCCCGGCAAGCCGCCACCGAAACGCGCGTGGCGCAGCAGATCGCCGCCGAAAAATTGAAGACCATGAACGAACTTGCAGAAGTTGCCAAGCAAAAAGCCGCGATCGCAGAAAAAGCGGCGGCCGAATTGCAGGCGACGCAGGCAAAAAAGACCGCGAATGACATTGCGATTGCCGAAAGCGCCCGCGTTATTGCCGCAAAACAGGCCGAAACGGCGGCAATCATTGCCGAGGAACAAAAGATCATTGCCGCCGAGCAGGGCCGCCGCGGAAAAGGCGCGGCGCAGGCCGTGGCAATGGCGCAAGCGAAGATTCAGGCGGCGCAAAGTGAATCCGCTGCCACCATTGCCGCCGAAACCGAAAAACAGGCGGCGATCGAAAAAACGAATATCGAACTTGCCGCCCAGATTTCCGCGCAGAACGGAATTGCCGCCGCCGCCGCGAAAAGCGCCACCGCCGCCACCGCGGCCGCAACCAAAGCCGCCGCGGATTATAACGCCTGTGCCAAATCGGCGCAGGCCGCCGCCGCCGCGGAAAACAAATTGACAATGGCAAAGGACATCGCCAACAAAAAGGACCTGGCCCGCGGCGCCCTGCTTGCCAAGACCGTGACGATGCAGAAATTCCGGATCGCCTACACCCAGCGCGAAGCCGCCGTAATTATGGCAACCAGCATGAAATCAATGGTCGCCGCCAAGATGACCGCCGGGGGATCAGTAATCAAGACAGCCGGTTATTATATGGAAGCAGCCGGCGCAAAGGTTGCCGCCGCCGCGACAATGGCATTGAATGCCGCGCTGGGATTTCTTGCCGCCAACCCCGTGACGGTTGCTTTGATCGCTTTATACGGCGCTTTCAAACTTGTGGAATTTTTCGACAATCGGGCCGCCGAGGCCGCCGAGAAAAACGCCAGAGTACAACAGCGGCTGGCCGAGCAGTACAGGCAGGAACGGGAAGCCCTCGACAAGCGTATTCAGACCGACAACGAAGGCATAAAAAAACTTGTCGAAATGGAAAAGCAAGGCAAGTTGACAGCAAAGCAGCAGCTCGAAGCGCAAAAAATCATTGATGCTTTGAAAGAACATTATGCCGACCTCGGAATCGAAATCGACACCTTGACCGGCAAATTGACCGGCGCGACCGCCGCTTTCCGGAAGATGAACGAACAGCAGCGGCAGCAGATGATCGACGCGCTGGAGCGCGAAGCCGAGCAGAACCAGAAAAGCGCCGACGCCTTGCGCAATTCTTTCAACAAGCAATTCGGAACATGGGACAAGTTGACGTTCTGGGCCGACAACGATCTTGAATTGCTTGTTCACATGGGATTTGCAAAGGAAAGCGGCAAGTGGGATTTGTCCGATTTCGACGGCGGCGCAATTTTGGAACGGATGCAGGAAGCACTTGTATTCGCGCAGGATAACGGCATGGATCAGGAAGCCGAGAAGATACAAAAGATCATTGATGCTTTGAAGAACAAGCAGAAGGTCGAAGAACGCTTGAAGAAATTGCGCGAAGGCGGCAAGGTGACCGAGGAAACCGAAGAACAGCAGGCGGCCGCCGCCGAGCAGAAGCGCGTGGCGGCGAAAGAACTTGCCGACGCCGAAAAGGAACTTGCCCGAATCGACGAGGAAAACGCGAAAAAGAAAATGTCGCAGCTGGAAAGCGAGATCGCCGAGATCGACAAATTGAAAAAACGGTATATGGAACTTGTCGAACTCAAAAAAGCGGACTTGAAAGCGCAACTTGCCGCCGCGCAACAGCAGATGAAGCAGAATCAGGGCGGCAAGACCAAACAGCAGGAGCTGGCATATAAAGCCGCATACGAAGCCGCCGAGGAAGCGCAGCGCCAGATCGACGAACTCGACCGCCGCGCGGCGCAGGCCTCCGCGGATTTCGACGCCCAGCGGAAGAAGGCCGAGGCAAGCGACGCCGCCCGCCGGGAAAAAGCCGAAGCCCGATACACCGGATTTTTGCAGGATGCGGAGCAGAAGCAGCAGCAGCGCAACGCGGAAAAAGCACAGGACAAACAATTCGACGATTTGCAAAAGGACAAATCGCCGGCTGGCGTCCGCGCATTGGCCGCTTTCATGGACGCGCTTTCCAACAATCTGGAGGCGGCAAAAGCGGAATATCAGCGGCAGCTCGATCAATTCCGGAGCGCCGACAGCGAAGGAGGATCGGAAATTTCGGAAGCGGAAAGGGCGCAACTTGACGCCATGCAGCAGGCGATCAACGCCAGTATTTCAAAATTAAATTCATACCGGGACCGGATCGAAGGCGGCATTAAAACGGCGCAGCAGAAAACGCAGACGCTGGCGAGTTTTGACGCCTCGACCTTGCAAAACCTTTTCGACCGGTCCGGCCGCGCCGCGGAAACCCGCGAAGAACGGATCGCCAAAGCGACGGAGGAAACCGCGAAAAACACAAAGAAACTCACACAGGGCGGCGGCCTGCTGGTGGGATAAACAAGGAGAGTTTGAAAAATGGCAACGGAAATAAATGTAGAACAGGCGTGGGACGCGATCGAATACACCCGGAACGAACAGGATTCCGCGCAATCGTCGGCAACTTTCATTTACATTGCCGGAGGATCGAAAAACGAAGATGAAATTATCGCGGCGGTCCGGGAGGTTGCACCGGAAATTTTAGGCGATGAATACGAAAAATTGCCCCGGCAGTCAATTTCCATTTCGGAAAGATTGACCGAAGACGACTGGAAAGTTTCGGTTGTTTACGCCGACAGCGGCCGCGATGGACAATATGAAGATTCCGAGAAGCAGGAGCCGCAATACAATTTTGAAATTTCGGCCGGTACAAAAAAAATGGTATATGCGATAAAGCACGTCAAAACATATCCAAGTTCGGCGCAGGCCCCGAAAGCCGGGATCAACGACGGCGAAGGCGTCGAAATCATTTACCCGGTCAGCCGTTTTTCCGAAACGCATTTCATGACGAAAGCGAAAGTTTCGGCAAGTTATAAGCGCAAGGTCGCCGAACTTGTCGGAAAGATCAACAATGCCAGTTTCAAGGGATATTCCAAAGGGCAGGTGCTTTTCATGGGATGCAACGGCAGCCGGACCGGACGCGAAAAATGGCAGATCACTTTCAATTTTGCCGTTTCGACGAAGCAGACCGGAATTTCGATCGGCGATATTTCCGGCATTTCAAAAGACCCGTGGGACGTTATCTGGTGCCAGTATGAAGAAGGCGAAAACAACGACCACACCGAAACGATCAAGAAAGTAAAAGCCGTGCACGTTGAACAGGTTTACGAAGAAGGCAGTTTCGGCGTGCTGGGGATCGGGAATAATTGATATGAAAAAATATCAAAGAAATCAAAACTACGTCGTTTCCGGCGAAACTTTCAACGAAATTGCCGATGCCGTCAATTGGACGCAGGAAAACCAAGCGCGCCTGAACGGGCCGGACGCATTCAACAAATCTTTTCAGAACGGCGAAATCAGGATCAAATATCTTGATTCCGGGACCTTGCCGATTTTTTCCGCTGTCGCCTTGACCGGGCTTGCAATCACCCCGCGCGACAGCAAATTCACTTACAACACGCCGACGCTGAATGCGAACAAGGTTACGACTTCAAACGAAAAATGCGCATTCGCCATTTGCGCGGAACCGGCCAACAACGGCAAATTGACGAAAGCCGTTTTGAACGGCGTGGTGCCGGCAAAAGTTACGATCAAGGATGCGACACATGATTTCGCAAAGCCTACGGTCGGCGGCTCCGGAACCCTTGAATCTTGCGAAGCCGGAACCGCGCGGATTATATGGAAGGCCGGAAACAGCGGCACGCAGTGGTGTATCTTGCAGCTCGGCGCCGGCGGCGCGGGAGGGAGCGAATACAACGGATATTTCAAGATCGTAAACGCCAGCACGACAAGCGAAGGCGGCCAGACCAGCAACAAAATAAAAATCGTGGACGGCGCGACGTATGACAGCACCGGCGGCACCAGCGGAAAATCCGTTTGCAAAGTCAACAATGCCGTTTTTCAGATTGATCCGTTTTCGGCCGATGTTTCCGGAACGAAAACTTATGTTTTGAAATATACCGCCGGAACCCGCGCCAGCGGATCGACGCCGGCGACCGAAGCAACGGTCGAAATCGTGGCGCTTGACAGTATGCCGAGCGATACGAAAACAAATGCGTATTACCAGATCGGACGGGCGATCGTCAGCAACGGACAAATGAAAATTCAGCAGGATCATACCGCCGGAGTTGCGCAGATTTACTGGTATTTGCTTTGCAGCGAGGACGAGGAATAACCATGCCGGAAGATGTTACAATATGGCCTGTTGCTATGACAAAACGCGGCGGCATTCTCGGCAGCCGGACAAATCGTATTCCGGCATATATCACCGCCGCAGGAGACGATACAGTCGAATATCCGGAGATCACGCCGGACGGCCTGGATTTTACGCTTGAAGAATACCGATGCTTCACGTTTTACGTCAACAGCCGGAGCAACGGAACATTGCAGGGACCGACCGAAACCGGCGACGGATCAAAGGAAAATCCGTTTTGCAATCTCAATTCGATTTTCAGCAGCGAAAAATTTTCATGCTACATTCAGAATTTTTGTTGTCAGTATGTAAAAGTCATCATAACCGGGACCATTGATTATTATATCAACGGGCGTGGCAAAGACTTTGCAAAAAAATTGATCCTTGATTTCAAGACCGCTTTAATCATAAACTGGAGCAAGGAAAAACACGGGCTTTCCGTAACCGTAGTGCAAGGTTGCGTCGGTGTTGTCTTTTGCAATTTCGAGTTTACAACCGCGATCAACCACAGCAAAACGCAATCGGACGGACAGGTTGATATTTATACCTATTGTTTCAGCGGATGCACAAATTGTGTTTTTTATAACAACACCGGAGAAATCCGGATGAAAAACAATGTTTCCGGGACCGGCGCAAACGATCACGCCGCGCTGTATGTAGAGTATTTCAGAGGATGCAGCGGCGCAAGAATACTTGACAGCAGAATAACCGTGGACATGCACAGCACCGGCACGGAAACCGGCACCAGCGACTGCCCGATTTCCCACACCCGGACGGCGGTTATTTACGGATCATCGAACGTAATTGTCATCGGCAGCCGATTTAATGTTACATGCAAAAGCACATCGAACGATCATACGACCGGCAGCAACAGTTATGTAACCGCCATTGCGCAGGCTTTCGGATTATACAGTTGCACCGGCGCGATTTTGTCGAAAACCTCGATTTCATGTTCGGCGAAAGCGACCGGAGATCATTACGCAAAAAGCGACATTGCCTGCGCGCTGGGATCGACAGCGCAATATCATAATTGCAGTTTCAGCGCGTCGAGTATTGACAACAACGGAACAAACAGCTGGACAAGTTCATATAGTTTCACATGCTACAAATAACAAGGAGTATTCACCATGCCGGAAAGCAACGCCACAGTATCGGAAATCGCCGAAGCCGCAGCAAAACAGCGGAGGCAGAACGCCTGTCCGGTTTGCGGAGCCGCAAACAGACGAACGGATTTCATGCGCGATTTTGATTTGCAGATCATCGAATTTCTGCGGACAAACAATATCACGAAGCGCGATTCTTGCATTGCTTGCGTCGAAAAGCACGTCGGATATGCAATGCGGCTTTTTCGGGAATTATTGACCTTGAAAGACGCGCCGAAAGGTTCGATCGAATTGAATCACCTTGAAATTATCGGCGAATTGCGCGCGGCGACCGAGGAAGCCGCCGAATATGAAACATTGTATTTCGCGCTTTTGCAGGCCGAACGGGATTACCGGTATGAAGGACTTGAACCCGACTGGTCGAAGATTGCGGAAATGATCGCGGAGATCAAAACGGAAAACACGAAGGAGGAATAAATCATGCAGGAGATCAAAACTTATTTGCGCGCCGCTTCCGTCAAGGCGGTGCTGGTCGATGAATCCGATGTTGTCAACAGCACAAAAGCCAGCCTGACCCGCGGAATGCAGGCCGAAATGATCCTTTACCTTTTCCATAACGAGGAACAGGAAAGCGCATTCACCGCCGACGATTTCGCCAATATCGCCTCGTGGATTTGGTATGCCGATTCCGATTATGACACGTCAACGACGCCGAAATTGATTGTAACGACCGGAATTTCGGTTGACGGCGACGGCGCGATTCATATTCCGATTTTGGACACCAACACCGCCGAAATCATAGCCTACCTCGGCACCGCAGAAGCAAAAGATTTGAAATGCGAACTTGCCGGATTTGCCGCCGGCGACACGCAGCCGAATTTTATCTTGCAGTGGGAATTTTCCATTCGGAACCGGATCGGCAATGAAGGCGGCGGCCAGCCGGCGCCGGTCGCCGATTCCAATTATACCGCGGCGCAGGTCAACGCCCTTTTTGCCGCATCCAATACCGTGGAGTATTCGACCGACGGCGAAACATGGTCGGCGATTTGCCCGCCCGGAGCCACACAGCGCCGATACAAAAACAGCGCGATTCCCGGCGCCACATGGACGATCGAAGCGCTGGCGACAGGACCGACCGGCGCACCGGGCAGCAACGGATCGAACGGAACAAACGGCAGCGACGGCAAGACCTATTATGCGTATAAGGGATATGCCGCCGACAGCGCCGGAACGGATTTCAGTATTTCGGCCGCCGAAAGCCGCAAGTGGACCGCCGAATTTCATTCGACGGAATACATCGCCGCGCCGGCGTATTCTCATTTTGTCAGCGCCGGTGCGGTATGGGTAAAGTATATCGGCGACGACGGCAACGGCGATATGTCAACTTCCGATTATGTTTCCGCGGGCGGGACCGGCGTTGTCAGATCGGCCGCGAACGCCGCCGCCGTTCCGTGGTCCGGGATTGCCAACCCGCCCGACAATTTCCCGCCGGAAAGCCACAAACACAACTTTTCCGAGATCGCGGACGGTGCCCGGCAAACGGTTTTTCGCGCGGCCGCGCCGACGGAACTTTACATCGATCGGCACATCATCCAGAAAACGCAGGTCGTCAGCAACGGCGTTTTGACGATCGATTTTTCGACGATCAAAACCAGCAGCGGCGGCAGCGCATACGCAGCCAGCGCCGGAGATTGTTTCACATGGGAATACTGGATTTATGCGACGAATGACATTATCAGTTTGAACCTCGGATCAAGCATGACGATTTCCGCACTTGAAACGAACCCGCTTCCGGAAGAATTGACCGCCATAGGGAGCAACAGCACCCTGCACGCATTCGCAATTCGGGCATTCTATAAATCCGGAGCGACGCAGAACTTGAAAATCACGGTCAATTACCTTTATTCGACGGAGGCTTGACAATGGGAATCCCGACCACCATAAACCGGCTGGGGCTGGGCGCAACATCTTCATCGGGGCCGATTGTCCCGGTTATTTCACGTTACGGCGTTTTTCTTTTCAACCGCAACAGCAGCGCAACAAGCTCGGCAATGACAATGACAAGCGCGCCATTGACCTATTATGCCAACGCATACCAGCGAATCTGGAATCGCGGAAGCGCGATCGGAACGATCATCAATTCATCTTGCCAGATGTATGTATATTCCGGCGGGCGGGCTTTCAATGCAACGATCAATTCAAACGGATATGTTTATATTCAGTCGCAGGGCTGTATTTCCGGCGCCCAGATCAAGCAAAACGGATATATTGTTATTTCGTCAGGCGGCAGCGCATTTGATCTTTATTGCAGTTCAAACGCCAGAATTTCAACGTATAACGGCGCATATGTTGACGGCGCGACGTTGAATAACGGAAACAGCATGTATATTTCCGGCATTGAAACGATCGCAAAGAATATCACCTTGAACAATGCGTATATTTCCGTATATTCAAGCGGATATATCAGCGGGATAAATGTTTCAAGTGGGGGATATGTCAATGTTGTATCTTCCGGCAGAGCCGCAGACATCCATATTTACAGCAGCGGCAGCATGTACGTTTCCGGTTCCGGGATCGGCGTTTCGGGTATCATCGTGGAATCAGCCGGAAGAATGTATTTGTCGCAAGGTTGCACGGCTGACGATGTTTCGATTTCATCCGGAGGAATGATTGCTTTTCCGGTTTACGGATACGATTCAGAAACGAGGATCACCGGCAGCAGTTACCGCGGCGCGGTTCAGTTGATGAACGGCATAGCCTCCGGATTCGATTTTATATCCGGGGGATCGTGCCTTGTTTATTATGGCGCAAGCGCGGTTGATTGCATTTGCTTTTCGCAATCATATTTATACGTTTCAAACGGCGCATTCGCTTCAAATTGCACCTTGAATTACAATGCGTCAATGTTCATTGAATCTGACGGACAGGCAGTTTCAACGACTATCAGTTCCGGCGCATATCTTGAAATTTACAATTATGGAATTGCGCAGGACACGCAGGTTTTTTCAAGCGGCCGCGAAATTGTCCGAGAAAGCGCAAGCAGTTTCCGCGCTCGGATCGAGGCAGGCGGGACGGAATATGTAGAGTATTACGGATATTGCGAATCCGCGCATATTTCATCCGACGGCTGGATTTCTTGCCGCAGTTATTGCAGCGCCGTTGAATTGGAAATGGAACCCGGCGCATACATGGAAGACCCGCGCATGATTTGCGATCCGAATTATTCCCGACATATTCGTTTTGCCGGTTCGGGTTGTGTTCATTTTTCCGGAAATCGCTTGATTTCGGCCGGATCTGGAATGATTGAAGATATTTTGTCTTCCGGTCATTCGCAATTCATCGTGGGCAGCGACACGGCAATTTCAACGGCCGTTTCCTACGGCGCCGCGCAGATCGTATCTTTTGACGGGACCGCCAGCGCGGCGCACCTTTTCGACGGCGGCAGCCAATCGGTGGCGACGGCCGGACTTGCGGTTTCAACGATCATTGATCCGGGCGCGTATCAGGTCATTTCTTCCGGAGGATCGGCACGGGGAACGATCATTTCCGGCGGCGAACAATATCTTTCGGATTATGCCGAAGCCAGCGCAACGGTCATTTCTTCCGGCGTGCAGCGGATCAGAAGCGCCGCTTTTGCCGACGATACGGAGATCAGCGCCGGCGGCAGCCAATCCGTTTACTGGTCCGGATCGGCCCGGAATACCCGCGTTTATTCCGGCGCGTATCAGTACGTGGAGAACTACGGGATCGCGGAAAGCACGCAGATTTTTCAATCCGGATCGCAGTACATCCAGCCCGGCGGCTCGGCGGTTTCGACGTTCATTTCCGGCGGCACGCAATGGATTTCAAGCGCGGCTTATGCCGAGCAGACGGAAATTTATTCCGGCGCCTGTCAATCAATTTGCTATTCGGCATCCGCGGCCGAAACGCATATTCTTTTCAGCGGCCGCCTGTATGTCGATTCTTACGCCCGCGCGTCCGGCGTATATATTTCAAGCGGCGGTTCTCTTTATGTACGAAGCGCCGGCAGCGCCCTGGCCGTCAGGAGCAGCGCCGGAGCGATCGTAAATTCGGAGGCCGGCGCATACATCGAATACATCGAAGATTGATTCAGAACAGGAGAGCAGAAAAAATGAATCAAGGCAAAATCACACCCGCACCGGGCGGCTTGACGATCGCCGCCAAAGACGAAAACCAGACCGCGGCCGCGCCGCAACCGGAAGGCCTGCAGGTCGCGCCGGTTCAGATCAAGCCGCCGCCGCGGGAAAAGATTTTCGGCGATATGCCGTCAGCGCCGACGCAGGAGGCCGCCGAGGGGATCACGTTTGATTATTGCGACGGCTTGCGCGTCCTTTTCCCCAATACCGGCGAATACCGGCTGGTGATGAAGGACGGCGAAACCGGGACTTGCGTTTACAACATGGAGATCAAGCCCGGCGCGATCGTTTGCAGCAACAAAAAATTCTTTATTCCGTTTAGTTTCGAGATTTACCGCAAGGGCGAAACAACGCCGTTTTTCACCCACGAATACAACGCGGCCGGAAAAGATGTTTTGATGCAGTTCCCCGGCGGCACGATCGGCGACACGGTCGCGTGGTTTTCCTACGTTGAACGATTCCAGAAGAAGCACGGCTGCCGGATCATTTGCAGCATGTCAAAAAATCTTTCCGCGATCTTTGAAAAGCAATATCCGGATATGCGGTTTATCGAAAAAAGCGAAACGCAGAATTTCCGGCCGTATGCTTGCTATTATCTGGGCTTGTTTTTCAACAACAACACCACGCACCAGCCTTACGATTTCCGGTATGTCGGCTTGCATAAGACCGCCGGCCACATCCTCGGCCTGACCGGCAAGGACCTTGACGATCAGCCGCCCCGCGTCGATCTTTCCGCGAAAAAGACGATCCGCGGAAAATACGTTTGCATTGCGGCCAAAGCCAGCAGCCAGCCCAAATACTGGAACAATCCGCACGGCTGGCGCGAAGTTGTTTCATTTTTGAAGGCGAACGGCTACCGCGTTTTATGTATTGACCGCGAAACCGAACACGGATGCGACGTAACGTGGAATTATATGCCATACGGCGCCGAGGATTTCACCGGCGACCGGCCTTTGCAGGAACGGATCGACCTTATCAAAAACGCCGATTTCTTCATCGGCTTGTCTTCCGGGCTTTCATGGATCGCGTGGTGTTGCAAAGTTCCCGTCGTCATGATTTCCGGCTTTACCGAGCCGATGAACGAATTTGAAACGCCGTATCGCGTCATAAATACGCAGGTTTGCCACGGATGCTGGAACGATCGCCGCGTACAGTTCAATCATTCCGATTTCTTGTGGTGTCCGTTTTTCGAGAAGCCCGGACAAAAGTTTGAATGCACCCGCGCGATCACCGGCGAACAGGTTATCCGGACGATCAGGAAGATTCCGACGTTCCGGCCGAAAAAATCCGATGTTTCGGGGAATTAAAGTTCTTTCGATTTCGGCATATATATTTATTGAAACCACAATACAGGGAAAGGCGAAAAAATGCAAACAACGATCGACTGCTACGGACACAAAAACACGGATTACGAACGATTCCGCAAATTGAAGGGAAACTGGATCGAAATTGCCACCGACGCGGCCGGCAATACGTATTTCCGGTTTTCTTCCGACGCGACGGGGCCGATTCACCAGATTTCGACCGACGCCAGCGGCAACACGATCCGGCGCTGGGCTTTCGGCGCATGGAACGACCGCGAAACTTTGACCTATTCGGCCGGGCTTGCCGATACAATGACAATCGACGTGGAGGAATAAACCATGCTGAACATCAAGGTTGACAAAGTTCTGGGAGAAGCCCGCGAAAGCGATTTGCCGCAGAATGAACGCGGAAGCAACATGCAGTATGCCGTCGGCGCCGAAGTTGCCATTCCCGGCGATATGCGGCACTACTTGCGCTGCACCACCGCCGGGACCACCGGCGGCACGATCCCGGAAGTTCCGGCAGATTTCCAATCCGGCGTGACCACGATTCAGGACGGAACGGTCGTCTGGAC
>Ga0310690_10004401_pt1 | contig 20009 bp, 19 predicted proteins | sample AusTroGonzalo_MG_2_FD_207661 | JGI IMG/M metagenome (GOLD analysis project Ga0310690, IMG submission 207661) | Bovine rumen microbial communities from tropical cattle in Woodstock, Queensland, Australia - Gonzalo_04 (v2) (version 2) | ecosystem: Host-associated > Mammals > Digestive system >...
CACGAATACGCCGACCTGACGCACGAACACGACACCATGTATATGAGCAGCTTCGATGATGGCATTGTCAACGGCTACGTGTGGTATCCCATCTATGGCAGTCGGCAGGACTACATGAACTATTACGCCCAGTGCCGTGAGGTGACTATTGAGTGTTCCATTCCCTATACGCCGAATCCGTCGACGATGCCCATGTATTGGACCTATAACCACGAGAGCATGTTGCGTTACATGGAGCAATGCCTTTATGGGATGCACGGCACTGTGACGGACTCGGTCACTGGTGCGCCCTTGCAGGCGGAGGTCACCATTCTCACCCACGACCATCATGGTTCTGCCGTCAGCAGCCACCTCCCGGCAGGCGACTACCACCGTCCCATCAAAGGTGGCACCTACGAGGTGACGTATTCTTGCGAAGACTATTACCCCAAGACTCTCACCTTGACGGTGGCCGACTGGGAGACTTTGATACAGGATGTCCAATTGGTACCAAAGGGGTATGGGATTGGGGAGGACGGTCCTTCGACCCCTTCGACAGGCTCAGGGACCGCAGGGACCTTAATGGTTTATCCTAATCCGACTGACGGCGTATTGTTTGTACAGACGTTGCGCGCAACGTCTCTACCATCGGAAACATACCGCATCACCAACCTGATGGGACAAACCGTCCTTTCAGGCAATATCACAGCTGAGACGCAGCAGATTGATGTGTCGGGGTTGGCGGAGGGGATGTATTTCATTAGCGTTGGGGGCATGACGGTGAAGTTTATCAAGCAATGAGGTTCCTGCTGTATGGAGAATGTGAAAAACATCGCTAAAATTTGTACTTTTTCATACATTATTCGACAAAATTTATAATTTTGCATTTGCAATTGTATAAAATTTGTATGAAGGAACTGGTTGATTTAACAAAGGAAATTGTGTTTGCATCGTCCGACCCGGCTGTATCACACACGATTTCTCGCCTTGTAAAACAAGAGAAATTACGAAAGATAGCTCCGCGTCTCTATACGACAAACCTAATCGACAGCCCAGAGAGTATCATCCGCCGCAACATCTTGAACATTCTTATGTGGCGTTTCCCTGGGATGATTATCAGCCACCGGAGTGCGCGTGAGATGCGCTTGACAACAAACGGTTATTTCTTCTTGACGGGCACTTTCAACAAAAAGGTAACAGACTTGCCTGGTGTTGTGGTTGTTGTAAGCAAAGGCCCAGAAAACGACAAGAACGATATTATATTCGGTCAATTGTTTATTGCAAGCGAACACCGCTGGATGCTCGAGAACATGCAGGTGTCGCGCAGGATTGACGGGGATTCGAAGGTGCTGCCTGTCGATGTGATAGAAAAGAAACTTGGCAGCGTGCTGATTGCCAGCGGTGAAGCAGGCTTGAACGCATATCGTGACACCTTGCGTGAAACTGCCGAAAGGCTTGGTATGACTAAGGAATTCAAAAAAATCAATGTGTTGATTTCGGCATTGCTGGCGACACATGATTCATCAGCACTCGCAACTACATACGCAAGAGCTTTGTCAGTGGGGTTGAGATACGACGAAAACAGGAAACGGCTGTTCGAGACTCTCTATGACGCTTTGCAAGAGCAACACTTTGTTTCACGGCCAATACAGCCGCAGTCGGAAAAAGAATATCGTGACATTTCCTTCTTTGAGAGTTATTTTTCCAATTACATCGAGGGCACGGAATTCGAGGTTACTGAAGCCAAACAAATTGTTGAGACTGGCATCCCAATAGCGAACAGGAACGAAGACTCGCATGATATCTTGGGTACATTCCAGTTGGTTTCGAACCGAAGTGAGATGCAACGTTATCCGCAATCTCCACAGGAATTGCTTGACACTCTGCGCCGTCGCCATGCCATACTGCTATCGGGTCGCCCCGACCTGAACCCTGGACAATTCAAGCAGGTGAACAACCGTGCCGGAAACACCGAGTTTGTGGATGCCAAATTAGTTCAAGGTACATTAGAGGCCGGATTCGATTATTATACTGCCCTGACCTCGCCGTTGGCCAAAGCCATCTACATGATGTTCCTTATCAGCGAGACGCACCCTTTCAACGACGGCAATGGACGTACTGCCCGGGTGATGATGAATGCCGAATTGTTCCGCGCTGGTGAAGCCAAAATCATTGTGCCAACCGTGTATCGTGAAGACTATCTGTTGTCGCTACGCAAACTGAGCCGCCAAGGGGACCCCGCAACTTACATTAAAGTAATGGAAAAAATGCACCTTTTCGGCCAAACGCTATATAGCCGCTCATTCGACGACCTTTGGGCATATTTGAAAAGCTGCAATGCTTTCGAAGACCCTGACAATGCGAAACTAAAATTCTAGCAGTTTACGCTTTCGTCAAAGCTGCCGCGCCCAGAATGGCCGCATCGTTGTCGGGCAACTCGGAGACGCGGATGTCGACACTGCCCTTGAAGATGAAGCAGAGGTGCTCTTCAAACGACTTGCGCAAAGGCTTCAGTAGCGCTTCGCCTGCCTTCACGGGACCTCCCATCAGGAAAATGGCCTCGGGACCGCTGAAAGTCACGGCGTTGGCCATGGCAATGCCTAACCAGTAACCTGTCTTTTCAAACACTTTAATGGCTAACGGGTCGCCGTCATTGGCTGCTTCGCCTACCATCTTGCTGGAAATTTCGCTGGGTTTGTATTGCGAAAGCACTCCTTTATAATCAAGATCCTGCTCTAACATTTCAACAGTTGTACGAACAATGCCCTTGGATGATGTGTAGGTCTCAAGGCATCCTCTTCCTCCACAGCCGCACAGACGGCCTTCGGGAATCAAAATAGCGTGGCCCAACTCTCCGGCACCTCCTGTCTTGCCAAGCACCAACTTGCCATCAACCACCACACCGCTGCCCACGCCCGTGCCGAGAGTGAACATGATGAAATGCTTCATGCCTCTTGCACCGCCGTAGACGAGTTCGCCATAGGCTGCAGCGTTGGCATCGTTAGAAACCACTATTGGTGCGTCCGTGTATTTACCAAACATCTCCCTCAAGTTCGTTATACCCTTGAAATTGAGGTTGGAGGCGTTCTCGATGCACCCCGTGTAGTAATTACCCACCGGTGCCGCCACGCCGATGCCGTCGACGGTGTTAACACCGTTTTCAGTCATCAAAAGTTTAATCTGGTCGTACACATCTGACACATAAATCGATGCATCAAAATAATTTCTGGTTGTGATGTTCTTTTTGGCCATAACACGGCCGTCGTCGCGCACCAGTCCAATGTCGGTGTTGGTGCCGCCAATGTCGATTCCTATGGAATAAGTGTTCATAATTAGTGAAGTTTTGAAAAGGCGAAAATACGGTTTTTTGCTGAATTGATAAGAAATAAGACAGAATCTTCATAAAAAGACCTAATTTTGCAATCGTAAGTTAAGACAACTATGCTCTTCAATTCTATTCAGTTTGCGTTGTTTCTTCCGATAGTTTTTTTACTCTATTGGTTTGTCTTCGACTACTTCATCAAAGAATCTAGGTGGCAACTGAATCTCCAAAATGCATTCGTTGTAATAGCTAGCTATGTGTTTTACGGCTGGTGGGATTGGCGTTTTCTGTTACTCATTGCCTTAACTTCTTTTTGTTTGTGGGGTAGCGGTTGGCTAATAGGAAAGGCTGAAACAAAGAAAAAAGCCAAGACTTGGATGTGGCTGAACATTGTCCTTAATGTGGGTATTCTGGCACTCTTCAAGTACTACGACTTCTTCGTCACAGAATTTGCGAAACTATTCCACATCTCCACAGAAGGACTGTTATTAAAGGTGATACTTCCCGTGGGCATCTCGTTCTATACATTTCAAGCTCTTTCTTATTCCATTGATGTGTACAGAGGTAAGCTTGAACCGACCAAGGATATTGTTGCCTTTTTCGCTTTCATTTCGTTCTTCCCGCAGTTGGTTGCTGGTCCCATTGAGCGTGCTACAAACTTGTTGCCTCAATTTCAAAAAAAGCGAGAGTTTGATTACAATACAGCCATCGACGGGACGAGACAAATCCTATGGGGACTATTCAAAAAACTACTAGTTGCAAATAATTGCTCGGCTGTTGTGGATGCCACTTATTATCTATTCAATCGAACCGTAATGCCTGGTAGTGAATTGCTGTTGACTGCTATTTTGTTCACTTTTCAGATTTACGCTGACTTTTCAGGCTATTCTGACATTGCGATTGGAACGGCCAAATTATTCGGCATCAGATTGACTCGGAATTTCAACAATCCATATTTCAGTCGCAATATGGCCGAGTTTTGGAGAAAATGGCATATTTCGTTGATGAGTTGGTTCCGCGACTACATATATATACCGCTCGGAGGGAATCGAATTAACAAGAAAAGGACATCCTGCAATATCTTGATAGTTTTCGTAATCAGTGGATTATGGCATGGTGCCAATTGGACATATTTGGTTTGGGGCTTGTATCATGCGTTTTTGCTCATAATTTCCGTATGGCTGGGCAAAACAGCAAAAGATCAAACACCAATCGCAAAGAACAGGCTGTTACCGACATGGAAAGAATTCCTACAAATGTTTGCCACATTTTGTCTAGTCATGTTTGGTTGGATTATTTTCCGTTCAGACAGTCTAGCTACCTTTGCACAATATATTCAAAACCTATGTCAAACTGGTACTTTGCGGGCTTTTTATCGTTTCTTTGTCCAATCTGACATTTGGCCGAAATCCGTCTTTATTATGATTATGATGATGGTAGAATGGGTGCAAAGAAACAAGGAACACGGGCTGGAGTTGGATAGGGTAAAACCATGGCTTCATTGGGTTATTTGCTCTATTATTGTATTGTTGATCTGTTGTTTCACAGACAATGAAATCGGGTCGTTCATCTACTTCCAATTCTAATGTGTTATGAAAAAGTACTTGTTTCAAATATTGATTTTTTCATTTATGCTGGCATTGGTTTTGAGCGTACTAAGTGCCATATTTGAGAAATTGGCAACAAGCAGTACCGATGTTTCGCCATATTCAGACATCAATGGAATCAGTGATTTGGAAAATATAGATGCGGATTTGCTCGTCCTAGGTAACTCAAGAGCTGATATGGGGTACGATGATTCTCTAATGACCTGTTTAAGTGGTATGAAATGCCTCAATCTAGGGAGGCACGGTTATTCTTTTGATTATGAGTATCATATTATCTACGAAAACTATATCCAAAGAAACAAAAAGCCAGAGTATATCATAGTAGATGTCAGCCCTTGGGTTTTCTTTGATTATGTAAAACCCATTTATAACATCCAAATGCTTCCTTATATCAACCGCCCTGAATTTGAGTTTTATATAGAGCTTTGTCCACAATTGTCAAATGCCAATAAAGTATTGTTTATCAAGTATTTTGGAAAGATGGGAAAAGTGATGAAAGAAATCCATCGCTTGAAACAACCGGAAAAACCAAAGAATAAAAAAGAAGACACAACAAGATGGAGTAAGGATTATTTTGGCAAACCGATGCAGTTGGAGTGTACAATACCCAATATAGAACAGTTTGTTCAGTTTCTTGATGAATGCAAGACACAGAACGTTCGTGTGATTATAGTGTGTTCCCCCATGCACATCAATGACGGGTCGAAGTATTTCGACATGGACGGCTTTTGGAATATTGTCATGTGGTGTAACAAAGATGCACAGTTTCCTATGGTAACGTATCAAGACCTTTTTGGCAACGATACGCTTTATTTTTCCGATCCTGCGCATCTCAACAAATATGGTAAACAACGGTTTACCACTAAGCTCATGCATGATTTAGATTCTGTTGGAATTATAAAATTATAAGTAATCGAGAATAAAATAAACAAAAAGAAAATGAAAACTTTACGAACATTCCTGGCCATTTCCATCCCATGCGGCACAGAGTTTCCCGCTATGGTGGAAAAGTTGAAGAAAAACCTTCAGCACGAGCATTATATCAACTATGTGAAAACCAACCAGATACATCTGACTTTGAAATTCTTGGGCGAAACACCTGAAGAAGACATCCCCGCCATCATCGAGGCTTGCCAGAAGGTGGCTAAAAAACACCAGCCTTTCACACTCGACTTCGACCGCACGGGATTCTTTGGCAGCAACAACGTGCCGCGCGTGCTCTGGCTCGGCATGAACGACCAGCCCAAGGCTTTGTTTGACCTCGAAGCCGACCTTCTCGATGCTTTCGACGACTTGGGCTACCTCCGCGACCGGCAGAATTTTGTGCCGCATCTTACGGTTTGCCGCATCAAGCAACTGGTCGACAAGCAGTTTTTCCTCAAGGTTTGTAACTCCATCGAGCAGAAGACCTATCTCCATGCCGATGTGAAGGAATTGGTGTATTTCCAGAGTTTCCTGCAACCCACTGGACCGTTCTATAAAGTCCTCAAGAAAATCCCCTTGGGCTGATTTGGCACAAAAATGCCGCAAAACGCCACACACAACGAAAAAAAGCCGTATTTTTGCAATTTATTAGGCTCGTACGAGTTATTACGAGAAACGAATCTTGGAATCTTGAAATCTTGAAATTGAAAACAATATGAAATCGAAAATCACAACCGTCATGATGGTACTCTTGGCCGCTTTCATCACGCTGGGAGGCACCACCAGTTGCAAGAGCAAGAAGAGACTTGCCAAAGAAGCCGCCGAAGCGGAGTACAAAGCCAAAGTTGAACAAGCTATCGCCGACCTGAACGCCATCCTCGACGACGAAACCACATGGTCACTTGAAGAGAAGGAAGCCCGTGTGCAGACCATCAAGGATTGGAACCTGCAAAACGCCGAAGTCGACGACCTGATTTTCCAAGTGGAGAAAAAACTGGCTCGCGAGCGTGCCCAAAAGGATGAAGAGGAGCGCCGAGCCGCTGAGGAGCGCGAACGTGCCAATGCCGCCGATGTCGTTCTCGGACGCAACTTCAATGGTATTGCCAATGCTGCCAGTGCTAGCCAAGCTAACCGCCTTATCAATGAGACTTTGGGCTTGTTTGAGTCGCCCAATGTGCCGGTGCTTATCATCATCAAGCAAAACCAAGGCTTCAACGATTATGACCGCCCGACCACCATCGAGAAGTACCTTAACTACGTGAAGGATCAAAAGAAGGCCACCGAGAAGGTGTTTGAAATCAAATACAACGCCAACGGAAAGATTAACGAACTTGAACTGATAAAGAAATGAAAAAGATCATCGCCACATTAGTGATTGCCTTGTGCGTTGTGGGTAGCGCCATGGCACAAGACGAACTGAGTTTTGAACGCAAGCAGGCCATCGACAGCCTCGCCTTGGAGAAGGTGAGAGACTTGAGCAAATACATCAAAATCGTCGGATCGAAAGACACGCCTTTCAGCGAGGCCAACCGCGTCATCGACCGCGCCGAGGAGCTCTTCATGAGCGATGCCGAAATCGGTGTCTCCTCGTTGGGTTCCAACCAAATCACCTATTACCGCGTCCGCAAGTACTTCGAGCACCTGATGCGTCTCAACTACGACCGCGTCGAAATTGAATGGTATAACATCGAATATGTCAGCGACTTGCAGCGTCAACCCGACGGCACCTATGTAGGTGTCATCACCATCTTCCAGACCTTCCGCGGCTACGATGCCGAAGGTAACCTGGTGTATAAGGACACGACCAAGAAAGACATTACTGTCTACGTGAAGCGCAAGGAAACCCAAATCGGTGGCCGCACTATCGGCTTCTGGGATGTGTTGCTCGGCGACATGCGCGTGAAGGAAACATCGAATCGATAAGTTTAAGTTTAGGGTTTAGGGTTTAGAGTTTAGCGTTGAATGGGAGCTCGGCTTAGGCATATTACGCTTGTCATCATCGGCTTGATTTTGGCTTTGCCCTCGTTTGGGCAGACGATTGGTGATTTTAAGATGGATGAGACGGAGCTTTACGCCATGACCAAGCAGATGGGCCAGTTCATGCGTAGGTTCAACTACGAGGAAGACCAATTCGGCAACCAGCTCAACCCCAAAGATCCTAAATACCGCAACAACGAGATGCGCCGCCAGTCGCTGCCCATCCTCTTCGACCAGGAGAAATACGGCAAGCAGACTGAGTTGCAGCGTTATTTCATCGAGGATGTCACCAAGGGCGACTCCACCTATATGACTTTCCTCGGCGGTCGCTGGTATTCTGAGGTGTCGACTACCTTCAAATACAACGGCAAGGCTGTCAACGTGATGCTTTTCCTCGCTGTCGAGCAAGAAGGTCTCGGATCCAAATGGGTCATCACCAACGTGTATTGCTCCGAATTTAACAAACTCTTCCCTAGTGGCGAGATTGCCGAACGCGAAAAGCATTTCTTGCACCCCATGAGCCACGAACTTGACTTCATGAACATATACAAAGTCTTCCAAGACCCTGAAGTTGTGGAATATTACGCCTCGAAGGATTACCAACCCGATTACCTGACGCTGTTCTTCTACGAAATCAAGAAAGGACGGCTCGTATTCCAGCATGTCGACGCGGTCAAGTTCCATGTCCTGCAAATCAAGGACTGGTATTTTGAAGTGTCGTGGTTCAACCGCTCGGGACTCAACTCCGGCTGGCTCATGTCGAACGTCATCTACATGCCGGAGAAGGAAAAAACCAACCTCATTAAATTTTATCAACCATGAAAAGGATAGCACTGCTTACCATATCCTTACTTTGTTTTGCCTTCGTCGGACAAGCCCAGAAGGCCTCGAAAGACGAACTTGCCAAATACGATAATGAGATCCACTCCATGATTGTGTATCTGGAAGAGACCATGAACTTCCTCGGCGACACCACGACCAGTGCCGCGGAGAAGGAGATTGTGTTTACGGAGAGTTGGAGCAAAATCTTTATCGACGACAAAGTTCAGATTGAAGACGATTTGGACAACAACCGCACCTCGCCCATCAACAAGGATGTGCAAGCCTATCTGAAGGACATTGACTTTTTCTTCAAATGGGCTGTTTTCAAGTTTGACGTGCAAAGCATCGCCCACAACACCCGCGACGACGGCTCCGTCTATTTCAAGGCCACACTCTCACGTCACCTCACCGCCCAGACCATCAACGATGAAGCGGTCGACAATGTCAAGACTCGTTTTGTTGAAATCAACCTTGACAAACAGAACAACAGCCTTAAGATAGCAAGTATCTATACCACCAAAATCAACGAGAAAGAAGCGTTGCGCAACTGGTGGAACTCCTTGTCGCAGAACTGGAAAAACCGTTTGGGCGGCGACATCAAGCTTTACGACAGTATCCCCATGGAGAGCGTTGGGATGATTACCGCCACCGATTTTATGGCCTCCTATCCCGTGGTCGACCCAGTAACAGGCACTACTGAACTCAAAGACAAGATCTTCAAGGACGACATGGCGGAACTTGATGCCAAGCTGAAACTTGTCATCCTAAAACAACGTGTTGACCTCTCGGGTATCCTCGAAATCATCAACATTGAACCCATCAGCGAGTTGTCGGATCTTACTTGGCTGGATATCTCGGGGACTTCCGTCGAGGACCTTTCTCCCGTGCGTAACCTGAACAAATTGCAAGTGTTGCGTGCCAACTCGACCTTGGTCAACGACCTCTCGACGCTGAAATACAACGTCACTTTGACCGAACTCGAAGTGTCCAACACCACCGTCGACGACCTCTCGGTGCTCGCATCATTGAGAAACCTTGAAAAACTGAACTTGTCCAACACCCAAGTCAACCGCCTCACCCATCTGAAGAACTGCCCGAACCTCATTGCCCTCAACTTGAGCGGCACCCGCATCAACAATATCGGCATTTTGCAGGATATGCTTCAGTTGCGTTATTTCAACATCAGCCAGACGGCAGTCCGCGACCTCAACCCCGTCAGCGAATTGAAAGACTTGCAAAGCCTCGACATCTCTGGATCGGCCATCACCAACCTACAGGCCTTGAGTGAGTTGGAAAACCTGCATGAACTGTTTTGTAGCAACACGGGCATCAGCGACCTTTCCCCTTTGAAGAACCACCGCCGGCTGAGCAAGATTTATTGCGACCATTCCAACATCCATGACGCCGAAGCCAGTGAATTTGCCAAGGAAAACCCCTTCACTTTGGTCATCTTCGACACCGAGGCGCTGAAGACCTGGTGGCGCGACCTCCCGATTTATTGGAAGATGGTCTTCTCGAAGCAGATTCAAGTCGATGCGGAGCCTACCACCGAACAGTTGCACCAAATCATCAACCTTAAGGAACTTGACCTTTCGGGCAACACCTTCATGCAGAACCTGATGCCCGTCAGCCGTCTGACCAACCTCCGTTCGCTCAACATCGCCAGCACAGAAATAGGCTTCCTGCAACCCATCCAGGGGCTGGCCAACTTGGAGTCGCTCAACATCTCGCACACCTACATCAACGATTTGAAGCCCTTGCAGGACATGACGAACCTGCGTTTCCTCAATATCATGAATACGCCCGTTGCCGACCTCTCGGCTTTGGTCAACGACAACCATATCGAAGTGATTATGGCCGACAGCACTACCATTGGCAAGAGCCAAGTCGTGGCGCTGAAGGAACACCAGCGACAGGTGACGGTCATGTATCAATCCGAAACCTTGCTGGCTTGGTGGAACGGCCTTGATGCCATTTGGCAGGCCGTGTTCCGCAATGCCGTTTCCACTCAGTCTGAGACGCCGTCTGCCCTTGATTTGCAAAAGATCTTGGATTTGAGGGAGCTGGAAATCATTCCCGATTTCCCGATTACTTCCCTTGCGCCGTTGACCGACCTCATGTGGCTTGAGCGCCTCACCATCAACAACCAGGGTGTGAGCGACTTGAAGCCGTTGGAGCATAAGGAGTTTCTGGTGGAACTCAACGCGCAGAACAACCCTGTCAGCAGCTTGAAACCGATTGAGGGAAGCACCTTGTTGGAATTGCTCAACATCGAAAATACTCAAGTCAGCGACTTGGGTCCGCTCTCCAAGATGAACAGCCTCGTCACCCTCAACGCCAGCGGCACGCCGGTGAAGTCGTTGAAGCCTTTGTCGGGACTGCTGAAATTGGAGAACCTCTTCGTCAACAACACCAACGTGCGCAGCATCTCACCCGTTGAGAACATCCCGTCGTTGAAACAACTGAAAATCTACAACACTAGGGTGAGGAAACGTGATGTCGAAAAACTGCAACAGAAACGGCTGGATTTAAACATCATCTACTATTGATAACAACTCACTAAAAAGTAGTCTTATGAAGAAAGTGACAATTATCCTTGTGACCGTACTCGCTTTGGCGGGTTGCAAGAAAAAAAGCGACGGTTGCGTTGAACATGAATATGATGGTTGGCATTTGCCCAAGGTTGTTAACGAGTATCTTCCATACCAAGAAGGGCAAAGGTTACTGTTTCTCAACGACAATAGCGATTCCCTTCAGTTTGAGGTTCGTAGCACCCATTTGCTGGATTACGAAGATGCGCATTATACTTATACCGAAAATTCATGTTATCCTACCGGTGATATAGGTCCAAGTGGAGAGATGTATCTTGTCAGTTTGCCCGAAACCAGTTTTAATTACCACCAGAAGGGGATAGGGTTGGAGTTTTATGGCGATGGTGCTGAAAACGTCGAGATTGGGAAACTATGGTTTTTGATGGCGTCAGATATGTATCCCTCACAATGCTACATTGAGTCAGAAAAGTATAGTGGTAGTGTTGCGGACTTAAGCGATACAATTTGCTTGAAGGATGACGATTCTTATCAACTGCTCAATGCAAAGATAGTGAAAGGCAAGGGCTTGGTCAGCTATGAGGACAAGCGTGACAATTGTATTTGGCATTTGTTAGAAGAATAATCACCGCTTCATTCGATTAATGAAACTTCGCCTTTTGGAAGGTAAAACCCTTTCCAAAAGGCGAAATCTTTTATTGTAAGTAGATGAGCAAATTTAATATGCATAAAAGATATGTTGAGATTCCCTTCAGGGAATGGAGTTCGTTTGTTTTTCTACACGCGGCGGCTTGTGGGGCATACGATTGTTCAACTTGTTCATGCCGCCGCTTAAAAAACTATGACTCAACTCCATTCCCCGTTAGGGGAATCTAATAAAAGAAGCAGTATATTTTTGGACACTTACTTATTAGTTTCCTTTGTTTCGAATAGTTTTATTTTGTACTTTTGCAAAATCTAGTTCAAATATTGAATTTTAAATTTTAAATCTTAAATACAGAATTATGGAAATAAGAAAACTTGAAGAAATGTTCGAGGTTTTGCGCAGCAAACCCAAGAAACGCCTTGTGGCCGCTTATGCCAACGACGACCACACCATCTGTGCAGTGTATGCTGCCGTCAAGGAAGGTCTCATCGAAGCCACCCTCCTCGGTGATGAAAATATCATCAAAGAAGTGTGCAAAGCTGAGAACATCGACCCCAGCTGCTTCAAGATCATCCACGAGCCTGAAGATGTGAAGGCTGCCGCCAAGGCATGCGACCTCATCAACGCCGGCGAAGCCGACATCCTGATGAAGGGCTTGCTCCCTACCGACAAGTACATGCGCGCCATCCTCAACAAGGAGCGTGGCCTCTGCCCGCCCAATGTGACGCTAGCTCATGTCGCCGTCATCGAGAACCCCAACTACCACAAGCTCATGGTGGCTTCCGATTGCGCCATCATCCCGCTGCCTGACCTCAAGCAGAAACAGACCCTGCTGAAGTATGTCACCTCTGTGTCGAAGAAACTGGGTGTCAGCTGCCCGAAAGTCGCCATGGTGACCGCTACCGAGCAGATGAGTGCCGGTATTCCTGCCTGTGTCGACGCTGCTATCATCGCTAAGATGGCTGAGCGTGGCCAGATCAAGGGTTGTATGGTAGAAGGCCCCATCAGCCTCGACCTTGCTTTGGATGCCGAGACCGCTGCCATCAAGGGCATGAAGAACCCCGTGGCCGGCGACGCCGACTGCCTCGTGTTCCCCAACCTGGAAAGCTCCAACGTGTTCTACAAGTGCTGCACCAAGTTCGACAAGAGCGAAGTGGGTGCCATGCTGATGGGCGCCAAGGTGCCTTGCGTGCTCAGCTCGCGTGGTGACACCTCCAAGACCAAACTCTATTCCATCGCCTTAGCAGCCTTGATGGCATAAACAACAAAAACATAACATTATGGCACATAAAATACTGACGATTAACCCCGGTTCCACCTCGACGAAAATCGCGGTGTTTGAAGGCGAAGAGCAAGTCTTCAAGAAGAACATCAAACACTCAGCCGAAGAAGTGGCCAAATACGACCGCATCGCTGACCAGAAACCCTTCCGCACCGAGGTCATCCTCAACGAACTAAAGGAAGCTGGCATCGACATCAAGGAGATGACCTGCCTCGTTGGCCGCGGCGGTCTCATGCATCCGCTCACCTCTGGCGTGTACGAAGTGAACGAGTCGATGATTCGCGACCTCACCTCGGGTATCTATGGCGAACATGCCTCCAACCTGGGCGGCCTCATCGCCCACGACATCGCTGAGACCATCGGAGTGAAGGCTTATATCGCCGACCCCGTTGTGGTCGATGAGATGGACGAAGTGGCGCGTTATTCGGGACATCCGTTGTTCCCGCGTATTTCCATCTTCCACGCACTGAACCAGAAGATTATCGCCCGCCAGTTGGCCAAAGACCTCGGTCGTAAATACGAGGACATGAACATCATCGCCATCCACCTCGGCGGCGGCATCAGCGTGAGCGCACACAAGAAAGGTCGTGTGGTCGACACCAACAACGCCTTGAACGGCGACGGTCCTTTCACTCCTGAGCGCGCAGGCGCATTGCCGGCAGGATTCCTCGTCGATGCTTGCTTCAGCGGCAAATACACCAAGAAGGAAATCGGCCAGATGCTGAAGGGCAAGGGCGGCTTCGTCGCCTACCTCGGCACCAACGATGCCCTTGAGGTGGAAAACGCCGTGAAGGCTGGCAACAAGGAATGGGAGAAGGTCTACAAAGCCATGGCTTACCAAGTGGCCAAGGAAGTGGGCGGACTCGCTGCTTCGGCCATGAGCATGGATGTAGATGCCATCTTCCTCACGGGTGGCATGGCCTACGACAAGGGCTTCTGCGCTTTGGTGAAGAGCCATGTGGAGAAAATCGCTCCCGTGTATGTCTATCCTGGCGAGGATGAGATGAAGGCCTTAGCTCTCAACGGCCTGATGGTTCTCAATGGCGAGACGAAAGTCCAAGTTTATCAATAAGCTTTTGGAGATTCCCCTGCGGGGAATGGAGAGCCGATAATAATGGAAAACGCGGCGGCTGGTGGTGTTTACGATTCGTAAGCTCTTCCTGCCGCCGCAGTTATAAACAACGTGAAACTCCATTCCCGAAGGGAATCTCCTAATTACCCGCACAGGCTGCCGTAGCCGCGCTGATGGTGATACCTGGGATGCCTTCCAGTTGATGCGCACATGACTCCAAAGTGGCACCCGTGGTGAGCACATCGTCGATTAATAAGATGTGTTTGCCTTCCAGTTCTTCGGGAAAGTGTACTTCAAAGATGTCTTTCACATTTTTGAAACGCTCCTCGGCGGTCTTGTGGGTTTGCGTCTCGGTGTAGACGGCCCTAGTGAGGAAACGGTCGCCGATGGGGATGCCTGTCACCTCATGGATGCCTTGGGCAATCATCAGGGCTTGGTTGTAACCGCGCTGCCGTTCGCGCTTGGGGTGGAGCGGCACAGGGATGAGGTAGTCGATGCCTTGAAACAGTGGAGCCTCCTTAATGCTCTCGCCCAGCTGCTGACCGAGGAAAACGCCAGCCTCTTTGTTGCCTTTATATTTCAGCTGGTGGATGAGATGTTGTACCTTACCTGACTTGGCGAAAAAGAAACAAGCTGTCACCGCGTGGAATTTCACCCTGCCATAAAAGGACTGGGCCAGGGGATTGTCGGCATGCAGCTCATAACCCGTGCGGGGTAGGGTGTAGCGGCATTTTAGGCATACTATCGTCTCGTCTTTCAACAGCACCTCGCCGCAGGCGGCACAGACGCGCGGGAAGAACAGGTTAAGGATGCTATCGAGCCAGTCGCGGAGTGTCATGGTGCTCAGTATTGCCCGATATGGAAGTATTTCTTGCGCGGCACCATGGCATTGGGGTTGCCGAATTGAAGGTTGTCTTCCGGCACGGTGTAGTCCACGGCGAAATCCAGGGAATCGGGGAGAAGCTCGTCGGTGCGGCCTTGCTCGCGCAGCACCTCGTTATACATACGTCGGTTGCGGAGCAGCGTGGCTTGGCGGCGGGCCGAGGCGTTGTATTTGTCGTAGAGGTATTGGATGGGGCTGACGGTGATGGTGAGTTTGCCGTTGCCTACCAAGGGGCGGCTCAGCCAGAGGTCGTTGAGGTCTTCTTCCAGGCGTTTGATTTCGTCGGGGGTCTCGATGCTCGGCATGGTGATAAGCATCTGCTTGAAGGTCTCGTAGTTGCTGAAAGGCAGCACGGTCACTTCTCGCAGCGTAATGACCTCGGGATAGAGGCGGATGACGAGTGTGTCGGCGCTGGTGAGTGTGGTGTCGATGGCGACGAGACGACGCACATAGCCGACGCAGCTCACCCAAAGCGTGTCGGTTTGCCTGGCTGGGATGTGGAACTTGCCTTGTCGGTCGGTGATGGTGCCGCAGTGTGCCATCTTGCTGATGACATGGGTGTTACGGATGGGGCGCAGGCTGTCGGCCGTGACTACATAGCCGTAGAAATCCATGCGCTTTGGTCCGTCGTCGTTTTGCGCGACAGCGGCGAAGCAGCATAGAATCAGGGTTAATATGAAAATCAGGCGTTTCACTCAGTGCAAAAATACGACTTTATAACGGTATAATGCCCAAAATAGTTTATTTCTTCAGAATCATTTTCTCCAAGCGATTATACCAATCCTCCCCAAACTTCCTAACCATCGGGCCTTTGAGGAACTTCCACAGCGGGATGCCCTCATGTTCACCTTTACGTTTGGCGGGAACACACACGCTCCATTCGTGGTAAAGGATATGGGTGAAACCGTCTTTTTCCACTAGGCGGATAGGGTAGAGGTGGCATGAAATCGGTTTCCAGAAATCGCATTTGCCTTCGAGATAGGCTTTCTCGATGGCGCAGAGTGCCGTGCCGTTCTCATGGAAGTAGACGAAAGCGCATTCCGCGCCGTTCACCAAAGGCGTGACAAGTTCGCCCATCTCGTCGTAATCGTAGACATCGTTCTCTTCAATCACACGGATGCCTTCTGGCCGCATATAGGGCTTGATAGCTTCGATATTGTCTTCAATGCGCTCTATTTCAGCTGCTTCGAGTGGCGCACCGGCATCGCCAGCCACACAGCACCAGCCTTTGCAACGGGGAAGGCAGCAGCAAAACTGGGCATTCAAGAATTCGTCGGTTATGACTACGTTGTCGAGGATAATCATGCTGCAAAATTAATTTTTTTCCAAAAGCACTTGCCATGTAAAACAAAAGTTCTAACTTTGCAGCGCAAAGTACTTTAAAAACCATGGAAAATAAAGAGGTAATCAATACACTAAACGACATCAAAGATTTGATGGAGCGTTCATCTAAGTTTAAGGCTATCAGCGGATTGTCTATTCTAATTGTTGGCGTTTTGGCCTCGTTGGTGTCGGCTTTTATCTATTTCTTTTTGGGTGATTACACGATTAACACGCCTTTCAAATGGAAAATTACCATTATCATGGCACTTGGCTTGTTGTTGTTGGCCTTTTTGACGGTGTTTGTCATGGCTTATCTGAAAGCCAAGCGTCACTCGATGCGCTTCACCATGGATGCCACCATGCGAAAGCTGCTGATTAATTTCTTCGTCCCGATGCTTGCCGGTGGTTTGCTTTGTCTCGCTTTAGTGCAACAGCAGCATTATGGCCTCATTTCGTCAATAACGCTGATTTTCTATGGTTTGGCACTGATTAATTGTAGTCATTTCAGTTATCCTGCCTTACGCTATCTGGGCTATGTTGAGTTGGCTTTGGGCCTCATTGATTGTTTTTTGGTTGATTATGCCTTGTTGTTCTGGTTCCTCGGTTTCGGGGTGGCCCACATCGTTTTCGGGATCATCTTCATGCTAAAATATGAAAGGAGCAAGTAAGCCATGATTGCCAATTTGGACGGTTTGAACAAGGCTTTCGAGAGCAAGATCAGGCTCGGCATCATGTCGGTGCTGATGGCCAACGAGTCGGTCGACTTCACCACGATGAAGTCGCTGCTCGAACTCACCGACGGCAACCTGGCCAGTCATGCCCGTAGCCTCGAGGAACTGGGTTACATCTGCTGCGAGAAGAAGTTCATCGGGCGCAAACCCAACACGAGTTATTCCATCACCGACTTGGGTCGCGCGGCCTTCTCCGCTCATATCCAAGCCCTTGCATCGTTCATCAACACCCAACAATAAACCGACTCTTTTTTTTGACCATCAACTTTGAAATTCAAAGTACTTTAAAATATAAACAATCATTAAAAACTAAACATCATGACAACAGAAAGAAACATTGAAGACAAGGAAAACCTGCCTGTGGAAACCGAAAACCGTCAAACTGCGAAGAAAGCCCGTCCAGGCCTGAAACTCCTGCTCATCGCAGGCATGTGTGTGGCTTTTTTCATCCCGCAACTCCTTTTGAAGAATCTGGTCTCGGAGCGCAAAAGCACCGAGTGCGAGGCCGAGAGCGAGGTCTTCGAAAAATGGGCTGGACCTCAAACCGTCACGGGCCCTGTTATTAAGGTCGATTATGTGTTGAATTGGCAAAAAGACGGGAAAAAAGAATACCATACTAAGATCATCTTGCCCGAGCAGTTAGACGTGAAGGGTCATGTGAAAACCAAGACGCTGAAACGCGGCATCTACGATTTCAGCGTGTATGAGACCTCCTTGAATATCACGGGGCAATTCAAGTTGCCGAAGGAATTCGAAAAACTGCAAGATGAGCGTGAATGGCATTTCGAGAAAGCCAAGATTGTGGTGGGGCTGCCCAACCTGCGTGGCTTGAGCGACAACGTAGCTCTCAATTTAAGCGGAACAAATTATGACCTGGTGGCCGAAACGGGCAACCTGAAAGGACTCTCCTGCGAGGTGGACCTTTCGCGACTTCTCGAGGGCGAAACCCTTGACTTTTCGCTGTTGCTGCCTTTCAAAGGATCAGGTGATCTTATGTTTGCCCCTGTCGGGCAGACCACGACGGTCAATCTGACCTCGGACTGTGTCACGCCGAGTTTCAACGGCTATTACCTGCCCGATGAACGTCAGGTGACTGACACGGGCTTCCAGGCCGAATGGAAAGTGTTGGCCATCAACCGTGACTATCCACAGGTGCTCGATGATTCTTTCATGAGATTCAACGACTATGGCAATACGGATTTTGAAGAGTCGACCTTCGGCGTGGAGCTAAAGGTGCCTGTGGAGCAATATCTGCAAACCGACCGCGCCATCAAGTACGCCTTCCTTATCATCCTGCTTACCTTCGCAGCGGTCTTCTTCATCGAGATGCGCAAGGCCAAACCCATCCATCCCGTACAGTATCTCCTTGTCGGCATCTCGCTCACCATCTTCTATACGCTCTTGCTGTCGTTTTCCGAACACATGAATTTCGGTCTCTCCTACCTCATCGCCAGCGTGATGACCATCGGGATGATCGTGGTCTTCATGGCCTCCGTCACCAAGGACAAAAAGACCGCCATGGGCATCGGCCTCCTGCTGGCTGTGCTCTATGCTTTCGTCTATGTCTTACTGCAATTGGAGAGTTATGCCCTGCTGGTGGGAAGTGTCGGTCTCTTCATAATTCTGGGAATTGCCATGTTTGCGACACAAAAGATTGATTGGTACAAGAAAAAAGAGTAATTTTGCAGCGTTTTTGTGACTATGGCCTATAGCCAATGGCTTATGGCTCGCTTTACCCAATGAGTCAAAGTCTACGCCTTTTGCTGAAGCGGGCCATCAGCCATAGTCAAATGAATCTTGAAATCTTCAAATCTTCAAATCTTTAAATCATAAATTATGGCTTTTAACCTCAGAAACAGAAACTTCCTGAAGCTTTTGGACTTCACTCCGGAAGAGATTAAGTTCTTGCTGAAACTTGCTGCTGACCTCAAGGCCGCCAAGTATGCAGGCACCGAACAACCCAAATTGACGGGCAAGAACATCGCCCTGATCTTCGAAAAGACTTCGACCCGCACTCGCTGCGCCTTCGAGGTTGGTGCTAAGGACCAGGGTGCCCATGTGACCTATCTCGGTCCCACCGGCAGCCAGATCGGCATCAAGGAGAGCATGAAAGACACCGCCCGCGTGCTGGGTCGCATGTTCGACGGCATCGAGTATCGTGGCTTCGACCAGGCCACCGTCGAGGAGCTGGCCAAATACGCCGGCGTCCCCGTCTGGAATGGTCTTACCGCCGAGGCTCACCCCACCCAGATCCTGGCCGACTTCCTCACCATCCAGGAGCATACCGATAAACCCCTCAACCAGGTGAAGTTCGCCTATATCGGTGATGCCCGCTACAACATGGGTAACAGCCTGATGGTCGGTGGCGTGAAGATGGGTATGGACATCCGCATCATCGCGCCCAAGAAACTGCAGCCTGCTAAGGACCTCGTCAAGCAGTGCCAGGAGATTGCCAAGGAGACTGGCGCCAAACTCACCATCACCGACGACGTGGAGAAGGGTGTGAAGGGCCTCGACTTCATCTACACCGACATCTGGGTGTCGATGGGCGAGCCCGACAGCGTGTGGAAAGAGCGCATCAATATGCTGATGCCCTATCAGGTCAACGCAGCCCTGATGAAAAAGACGGGCAACCCCAAGTGCAAGTTTATGCACTGCCTTCCTTCGTATCACAATCTGGAGACCAAGGCTGGCCGCGACGTTTATGAGAAGTTCGGCTTGGACGGCATCGAAGTCACCGAAGAGGTCTTCGAGAGCGAGAACAGCATCGTCTTCGACGAGGCCGAGAACCGCATGCACACCATCAAGGCTGTCATGGTGGCCACGCTGGGCGACTGATCCTAGTCCAAAAGCATCAAAAAAGAAAGGAACCTCAATCGAGGTTCCTTTCGT
>Ga0310690_10004402_pt1 | contig 20007 bp, 40 predicted proteins | sample AusTroGonzalo_MG_2_FD_207661 | JGI IMG/M metagenome (GOLD analysis project Ga0310690, IMG submission 207661) | Bovine rumen microbial communities from tropical cattle in Woodstock, Queensland, Australia - Gonzalo_04 (v2) (version 2) | ecosystem: Host-associated > Mammals > Digestive system >...
TCGACCGGCTTGAAAGCCTTGGCCTTGGCCTTAACCTTGGCCTTCTTACTGGCCTTTTCCGAAACTTTCTTCATTGGCTTTCCTTTCTTCTTCAGACGGCTCGTCCTTGCGGAGCATCCCGCAGCTTCCGAACGCATCTATACTGAACTTCTTGAACATCGCCTGGTGCAGGTAGCACAGGCACTCGTAAGGCGGCGTCTCCCTGACACCGCACAGATCCAGTATGGCCATTGCGATGTGCAGGCACTCGTGGGAAAGCGATGTCGAGTCGTCAACGGTTCCCCGGAACGACTCGACTCTCACGATGTAGACCCTCTCGTGCTTCCCGCTCTTGACGGAGATCCCCTCCCCGTCTATCTCGTCGTCGCTCTTCGCATAGCTCTGGTTCAGGTTCTTGGCGATCGTCGCCACCTCGTTCCCCGTGAACAGCTTGAGGTCGGCAATGCCTTCCTGCGCCGTAAAGCACATGTCCTCGCGGCTTCCGATGAACAACAATATCTTGCGGGGGAACACGACCGGATCGAAGAAAAACCACCGCCTCTGCGGTTTCGGCTCCTTTGGCTCAGATTCCGTTGTCATGCAGAAACTTCTCCTTTTCCTTCGTCGGAACGATGCAGATGGTCGTCCCCACGCTGTCGAGCAGACGGCACAGTCTTTTCAGGACTTCCTGCGGAATCTCCCTGAACAGCCACTTCGTTCCGTATTCGTACGGCTTTCCGTCCACGAGGTACTGGTCGTCCTCAAGGATACCGTTCTCCTGGAGGATCTCCCGTGCCTTCTCGTACTCAAGCCTCTCTCCCGGATGCGCCTTTCTGTACTCGTCAAGGCAGGCGTCCTGCCTTTCCGTGCCGGCATGGGTATCGTTGAGATGCCACTTCTTCCAGATAGGCTCGATCTTCTCGAGCGTCTGGCAATGCAGTCCGTTTTCGGCGAGATACACGATCGCGCTGTCGATGCACTGTCCACCGGTTTCGATCGCCTTGAGTCCGTACTTCTCGCATTCCTTGATGAGGAGGTAGGCGCAGATGGAGAGCTTGAAACCTTCCGGATCCTTCCTGAGCTCCACATCGATCTCGAGTTGGACCGGACGTCCGAACTCGGTCTCCTCTCCCCACGCGCCCTTGAGCTTGGCGCGGAAACCCTCGCCATGCCCAAGCATCGTCATGTATGTCATAGAATCTTCCTTTTCCTTGGCATCGGCGCAAGCTCCTCGCACGCGATGCCGTTTCTCCTGAGCCACTCGGCTATGAGATGGCGGTGGCTGAACTTCAGCCTCGTCTTCTCCTTGTCCTCGTAGCCTTCCCACGCGACGAGTATCTGCCCGTCGTAGCGCTTGGCCACCTCCTCGGCGTCCAACACCCCGAACCTCATTTCGTATAGCTGGGAGAAGCGCCTCACGCTCATCTTGCCCTTCATGAACTTCCAGAGCATTCCGAACGGAGGCGCCAGCTCCTCTGCGACCGGCAGCTTGAACTTCGGCGGCTGCTGCACGCACACGCTCACGGCCCGTCCGGACCTGTCTCCAAGCCCGGAGAAGTAGCATGTGTATATCATATCACGCCGCCGCCGTCCTTGCCGGGCCGCCACGGCGCGAGATGCCGGCGGCTCGTGGTCTTCTTTCTCCCAACAACGTCAGGATACTCGTGGTTCTTGAACATCTGCACGAACCGGTCAGAGACTCGAAGCCCATACCGCTTCATGATGTCCTCGGCACCGAGGTTGGACGTGAGATGGGTCCGCATCTGCGTGAGCTGCATCCGCTTCTCCAGTAGATAGGGGAAGAGGTCAACCCTCTGTCCGTACGACACCATCTCGAGCGGCTCTGTGCCGACATCGTCGATAAGTACGTTGTAGTCCCTCGTCTCATCCGCCCAGTCACGGGCGTTCTCCATCGTCCAGCCCTGAGTCTCGATCATTGACAGCTTCAGGATGGATTCATACCCCATAGACCGCCTGACCTTGCTCATGACCTCGAAGAAGAACGTCTTTCCGACGCCCGGCTTACCGCAGAGCCACAGATTGTAGCCCTTCAGGTAGTCCGTCAACACCTTGACCGACCATTCGGACATCTGGTAGCCATACGAGATCATCTTCTTCCCAACGCTCTCTACCACGCTCGCCCTCACGGTCGGTTCCACCGCCGGCTTGACCATCTCGGCCACGAGCCGCTCCATCACGGACGTAAAAGCATCCTGGGCCGGCTTCTCGGCTTTCTCTTCCTTTTCTGGTTTGTCTGCCATATCAGCCTCCTCTCATCCTTCTGAGAAGATCCTCCGTGGACTCGTTGTCCATCGAGAGATACTTGGCGTCTCCGGTTGTGCCAGAAACTACGCTGTTCTCCTTGGAATCTTCCCAATTTCCCCTGTTAAGCCACGTGGCCGGATGGGGAATGTACTTTCCGCCGTCCTTCGTCCACGTCTGCTGCTTCTTCCACCATTCAAGCGAGGCCATGAGCGTAGCCATGAATTTTTCAATGTCTGGCTGCGTTTTTATGAGTTTAGTGAACGCCTTGAGGGCATCGGACTTGGCCACCTTCTTCGGATACTGCGACCAGAATGCCGCAAACCGCTCCGGTATCCACGCCATGTCATTCCTCGAATCGACCACCATCTCCTTGACCTTCGCCGTAGGTAGTGCGGAAACGCCCGTAGGAGCGCGTTCAATATCTTGGGGTGCAGTTGCACCACCAGAACCTTCCTCGCGCTTCTGAGGGCTTCCTTGGCCTGTTTCCGGCGATGCTGGAACGTCACCCGGCACCCGACCTCCGTCTTCCCCGCCGAAAGCGGCCGCAAACAGGTCGCTCTGGATTCCTGCAGCGATCGCCTCCCTGTTGCCGTCTCTCCTGGCCTTTTCTAGGGAGACAGGTGCTTTCTTTTTAGGGGGGACTATAGGGGGGTGTTTTTCTTTAAGGTCAGAGGGTGTCTTTTCAGAACAAGAAGAGGTGTCGTCGGACGGAAGACGCGATTTTTCCGCATCTTCTGCTACAGTAGCAGTTTCACCGTTTTGAGGTTTTGGCTGTTTCTGCAGATCGTCGTTCTCGACTTTTCCCTCTCCGTCAGCAGGTTGAACCGGCGCCAAAGACCCAGAAAGAACACCTGCCCTACCGTCCCTTTTACGCCTCCGATACTCCTGAATACGCAGTCTCTGGTTGTTCCTCGCCACGAGGCAAGACCTGTAGTACCTGACCTCAACCTCAATGTCATGTTTGAGGAAATAATCGGTATCAAGCGCCAAACAGCGAATTATGCGTCCTATCTGCGCGTCGGAGAAGTTCTCGTTCGCCACGAGTTCCCTGAACGTTCCAGGAAGCCGCAGGTCCATGTACTTGAGCCCTGGCGGTATGCCGGGCCAGTCGTCTCTCTTGCTGCCCTTCATAGCATACTCAGCTCCGCTACTGTAACGTTACTGTAACACATTTTGAACTGCTACTGTAACATTACACGTCTTGCTTTTCAGATGGCTTTTCACGCCTGAACGGTTCAGCCACCTTGTTCCACGCCGACACGGCGTTCCGCCACAAGTCACCTGCGAGGTCAATGCCGACCTCCTTCCAGGTTTCGCCCTTGGCCCTCTTCTTTCCGGCATACAGGCCAAAGGCCATTCCGGTTAATAAGATCAAAACATGCCACATGGTTCTCCTTTTTGAACGCACATTATAGCATTTCTGCTATAGTTAGCATATAAGTGCGAACATCTTGCTTTTTGCATAGTTTTCCGTTTTTTGTACGTCCATGCCGCACGAGATGAAGCACTTCACGGTTCCGTACGCCGCATCCTTCGGCGTACATGCGCCGGCGGAGCTGCGAAACACGTCCAGGGCAATGCGGTAGAGTTCATCCACCGAATCGAGTACAATCCCCTTGGCCTTCTTCAGGCGCATGCCCTTGACGCGCTCCTTCACGGCCGCGGCAAGCTCGACGGCGACGCACATGTCGTATGCGCCAATACCGCCGGCCTCCGCGGCCGTTACGGCCTCCATGACGGCGTGATAGCCTATCTTGGAAGCCTCAGACATCCCGCTCTTCCTTTTCCACGTGGAGTCCTGCGGACGCATTGGCGGCCCTGAGACCCCTCCAGTAGCAGAAGTCCTCGACCGTCTTCACCTCGGTGATGCTCATGACCTTCTTCATCTTGTCGCGCACATCGACCCCGATGGCCAGCTTGACCTTCTCGGAGAGCGTCTTCAGATCCGGACACACCGCGTGTATGCAGTCGGTCGTGTCGACCCCGAACTCCCCGCTCTCGGCCACGGCCCCAAGGAACACGAACAGGACGATCTGAGGCGTCTTCTCAACAAGGGAATCGGTGTAGAACCGCTCGTACTTGTCGTCGTCGTCAGGAATGCTGTGGCGCCGGCGGTAGTCCACCTCCACGGGCAGGCTCACCGCAACCGACGTAGGCTTCCCCTTTATGGAGAAGTTCACCACCACGCTGTCATGGCTCGTGTCGTTGAACAGGTTGAAGTTGATCGCCTCATCAGGCATCTTCTCGAACCCGAGAATCTTCGCCAGCAGGTCGGCAACCTCCTTCTTGCAGCCCTTCTGGTTATCCTTCTGGTTCTCCTTCCAGTTCTCGGAGAGCTGATGCAGACGCATCACCTCCGAACGGAACTCCGCCGGACGGTACGCATGGCGCAGCCTGAGCGCGGACTCCATGAGGTTGCCGCGCATGTAGTTCAGCTCCTGGATCATGTTGTCGATGGCCTTCACGCCCTCGACGCACTTTCCGAAGACCTGCACGAGCCTTTCAGCGTCCTTTTCCTCGACCTTGAACCCGTTGCCGTCGTCGTGGCGGCCGTGGTCGGTATCGTGGAAGTACGAATACTTGCTGATGCTCTTCACACCCATGTCGAGAATGCTGTCGCTGATGCTCCTCAGCTCAGGGCAATCCCACATGCTTCCGATAGCCTCCTTCTGAATCTCAAGCATTTGCGGCCTCCTTGTACTTTTCATTCGCCCAGTAGTTCATGCTGTGCGTCACGAGATCGAAACGAACCTTCACGAGCGCCTTTCCGAGATTGGACTTGCCCTTCTTGTCCTCGATGCTCATCGCATCTTCGTCGATTGCGTTGGAGATGAGATCGAAGTGCTCCTTCATCATCTCGTTGAAATGACGTCGGATATTATCCTCGTACTCCTTGAGCTGCGAGCAGTCGAAGAAGAAACCCTTCTCGAAGAACCCCCTTGCGTAGAAGTCCCTGAACTCTGCGAACGTGCGTCCGTAAAGCGACTTCGACTTCGCCCTCTCGAACAGCTCCTCGTAGAACCGCTCGACGCACGCGAACGCGCTGTCCTCCATCTCTTTGAATCCGGGAAGGCTCAGGCAGCATCCGCACGGCGGATGGCAACGCCTCTCCCGGTTATCCATGACGTCCAAGATCTCCTTCTTGACCAGACTGCCCGCATTTTCCTGACTCCGGAAGCTCGTGGCGAAGATCGCGCTGATTATGCTTCCCGGACGGAACGGATGGTAGCACGTACCGTTGAAGTTGAACCTGCACCCATCGCCAACCGGCCAGTGATAACCCTTCACCATCAGCCCGGTGAACTCGTCGTCCGTCGCCATCTCGTCACCGAGAAGACATGCCACATACTTGTCGACGAACTCTTCATTGACCACGTTTGGCACGATCGCCATCATGATCCAGCTGTTTGCCAAGTCTGCTTTCATCTTTCTCCTTTCATTCTTCAAGTTGCGTCACCTCGATGAGGAAACGCTCGTCATACCATGCGTAGTCGTCGTCGTAAAGGCTGTCGACGACATCCGCAAGCTCCTCGTCGCCGATCTCCACGTCGGCCTCCTTGAGCCCGTTCGCCACATGCCTCTTGAGCGCACTCTTGTTGACATGCTTGAGCAATGCGGCGTAGAGCGTCGGCTTCGCGCCGCACTCCGGCTCGCTGATGGTGATTATCTGCTTCTTTTCTCCACCCATGGATCCTCCTATCCGATTTTGAGAACGGCAACCTCGTCGTTTCCGCAGAGGCACTCATTCCGCACAAACTCGTCCCAAGACATGATCTTCGCATACTTGGGATACTTCTCGTTGAACTGCTTGGCCGTCACGACCTCTGCGTAGTACTGGAAGTCGTGAAGAACGGACTTCGGTCCTCCGCTGAGGTTCAGCGACTCTCCCTTCACCATCTCGATGAACAGATCCCAGGCAGCGTTCGTGGAATCCTCGTCGCCGAAGCTGAACTCGTCGTCGTCACGCAGGGCTTCCAGCGTATCAACGAAGCCATCCATCGATATCTCGACGGTCTGCTCCTTCTTTTCTTCTGATCCGTAGCCCATAACTCTCCTTGATTATGGTGTTTCCCTGATGCAGGCATAGATCGGGCAGTGGTCCTTCCTCCTGCAAAGCTCCATGATGTCCCAGTCATCGGTGACGTAGAACCATCCTCTCCCGAGATCTACGTGCTCCCTGATGCCGGTGACAGTCGGAACCCCGTCTTTCAGGAATTTCCGAAGCCGTTTCAGGAACGCACGCTTCAAGTCGAGGGCTGTGGTGCGGAACTCGAAGAGCTTGTAGCTCTGATTCCACGTCCACCCGCCTTCCGAGTCATCGGCCCACGCATCGATGCTGTGAACGCTGAAGAGCGGCGCGAACTTGCGGTCGCCTTTCATACGCGCTCCAGCTTCTTCCTGCCATTGTAGGCTTCCTCGCACCACATGGTCACGTCCTTGACAGCCCTGAACGATAGCTTGCCTTTGACGCGGCGGCGCTCTGCCTCTTCCTTGAGCTCCTCCCAGGTGAGCTGCCTGTCGGACTCTATCGCGGTTGTGCTCTCCACGACTTCCTCGACGGCAACCACAAAGCGGAACTTCTTAGAAGTCGACGTCGCCGAACGCCTTGAAGACGAGCTCGTCGGGGATTTGTCCCTTCCCTTTTTCGATCTCGTCGAACGTTGCGTCGCGGCCTTCTGACATGTAGATTTCATCAGCCACCATCCTTCCTTTGAGCTCGTCGATGCGATCCCGGCTCAGTTCCTGAACCTTCACGACTTCGCCCCGTTAACGTAGTCTGCGTAGGCCCTGACGTAGACGTATTCGCCTGCGCACCTCACATCAAGCGACACCTCAAAGCTTTTCCCCATCTTGTATGTCGTAGACCAGCTGTTCGCGTCGTCGTACGGAGGCTTGTCGCCTCCATAGTACGAGAACCTGGTGTTTTTCTTGATGTCCTTTATGACCTTCTTGCTGAGAATCAGCCTCTCAAGCCTGTGAGCGACCTTCTCTTCGCCGATGAGAGTCATCCGGTTCCCGAAGATCCCGAAATCGCGGGATCTGCTGTCGGCGAACCTGGCTCCGAACGCGGCGACATGGTCGTCCGGGTTTTCCAGACAACCCCAGTTCTCGCGCCTGTTTATGTCAACTTTTTCATGTTCCTTTTTCATACCATTTCCTTTTCGGCAACTATGCCGTTTGCAGGTCCAATGTCCTTTTCGACGCATACCCTGTTTGCGAGCGGCGCCTCTTCCTTGAGCATGTCGTCGCGCAGGTCGTCGTCGTTCACATACGCGTCGATCGCCGTATCCCTGGCCTCGGCTCCATCGTCCGCCTCGACCTCGATTTGAATCCGGCGCTCCTCGTATATCGAGACAAGCCACTTCCTGCGGCCGTGACCGATTGCCGAATCTTTCCGTTTAGCCTTCATCTTGGCCCTCTCGCAGGCTACGCGAAGTTCCTTCATCACCTCGCGTATCGCCTCGTCCGGAATCGGATCGAGCTTCTCGATGACAGAATGGCAGGCGTGGTCGATCTTCCACGCAAGCCACAGAATAAAACGCCTCATTAGTCCTCCTCTCATAGACTCACTTCCTGCTCCATGACGCTCACGGAGACGACCAGGCCTTCGCACCTGTAGCTCATGTCCAGCCGGCGTTCGCCGTTCCAGACCTGAGTCTCGGTTCTCTTGAGCTCGTCAAGCTTTCTCCTTCTCCCCGCGTTGTCTTCCTTTGGAATGTCGAAGAAGTCTCCGACGTGGTCCATCATGAACGAATCGGCGAGGTCGACCGCACGGTCCCAGTCATAGAAACCGGCGGCCTCCGAATAGATCGAATCGTCCTGAACCTCCGTCATTGCAACGGCGACCATCCTCATCGTTTCCCCCTGTTCCGGCGGCGGGCGGCCTTCTCCGCCTTTCGCCTCTTCTTGCGAAGCGCCGCCTGTACACACTCTTCGTGAGTGCGGTAGGGATCGGGGAGGATGTGAACTCTCCCCGTGTTTTCATCGACGTAGAAACGTCCCATCACTTCCCCCTGTTCCGGCGGCGGGCGGCCTTCGCCGCCTTCGCCTTCTTGCGGGCCTTGCGGGCCTTCATGGCCTCCTCTCGGCTGCGGTGCGGATGATATTCTCCGTCATCCTGCGGCATGTTGGCCATCGCCTGACTCCTCAGCGCCCGACCGAGCCCTAACCAGTTCATCAATCCCATCACTTCAGTTCCTTTCTCTTCTGTCTCTCTTGTCTCTCTTGGAGATACTTCTTCAGCATCTGCTCGCACAGGGCGGACGCCGTCCTCACGGGAACGCTGTTCCCGATCTGCTTGACCTGCTCTCCGCGGTTCCCCGTAAGAACGTAGTCCTTGGGGAAGCTGTGTGCGGCGGCCAGCTCGCTCGGCTTGAGCATCCGTATCCTGATGTCGATGAGCCTTCCATCCTCGAGCATCGGCAACGCCATCTGCATCGCGTCGCATGTCGTGATCGTGCACATCGGGCTGTCGGCGCTCTTCACATGTCCGCTGTCGGGACCTCCCGGACGCGACATGTCGAGGATGACAGGCGTCGCCACCTGTATCGCACCCGCAGTCGCAATCGTCGGTACGGGATCGTCTGCAGACCTCGCGGCCGCGCAGCTCTGCTGTCCGATGAGTATCGGAGTCGCAAGGGCATAGCGGTCGTGCGTGCATTGCGTTCCCAGGGGCCCAGCAACCGGCTTGGCGTGCCCGGCATGGCCGATGCAGTCCACGATGAGAGGTTCGCACAGCATGTGGTGCGCCCCGCTCGTGGTTATCGTAGAGAGCGGCCTGTCGATGTCCTCCACCGTGTTGTTGTTGCGCAGCTTCACGATGAACGGCCTCACGATGGCAAACCGGTTTCCGCCGGCGTGCTGGGTCGGAAGCGGAAGCTCAAGCTGCCTCAGACGGCAGTTGTCGCTCTCTCCGGCGCCAAGCATATCCATCAGGAAGTCCATGCCGTTGTACTTGGCCATCCCAACCGCGATCCGCCTCAAGGTGTTGTACGCCAATGGCTTCTTCCGGTTGAAGATCGACTTTCCCGTGTCAGCCAGGTCGAGGCACTCCCTCGCGCTCCTCCACGGCCGTCCCGTCCCCTCGCCATACATCGGCTTGGGGAACTGCACAGGCTGGATCTTCGACCCGATGAGGAAGAACCTCTTCCTCGTCGTCGCGTCTCCGTAGTCCGCGCAGTTCAGAACCGTGTACTTGATGTCGTACCCCAGCTCCTTGATGTGGTTGACCCAAGCTCTGAAGTACAGCCCCTTCTTCGACTTGTCGGGCTTTCCGGCATCGGGCCCTTCCGCTATCAGCGGACCCCAATCCTGGAACTCGGGCACGTTTTCGACGATCACGTTGTCAACGTCGCACTGCGTGAGCCATGTCGTTACGAAGTCCGGCTGCGCCCTCTGCTGGTCGCTTCTGGGCTTTCCGCCCCTCGCCCGCGAATGGTGCACGCACGACGGAGAGGCCCACAGCAGGTGGACCTTTTCGTGCACGAGCTCGGCCGGTATCGCGTTCTCGATCTTGCAGTCGAGCGTAAGCAGGTCGGGATGGTTTGCACGCATCGTGTCCACCGCAATCCGCCAGTGGTTGATGGCAAGTCCCTTCCTCTTGAACCTCAGCTTGTGGAAAGCATCGTCGCATCCGGTAGAAGCGCCGCCGGCGCCGCAGAACAGGTCTACGGTATTAAGTTCCTGCAGCACCATCACTTCTGCTCCGGCTTCTCCTCTTTCTTTGCCAGATTCGCCTCGATCTCCTTGACCATCTCGGCGCACTCCGCCTGATCCTCGATGATCTCGAACGTGCGGGCGCCAAGCTCCTGCTTCGTGTAGGCGAGAATGTCCTTGTCGGTCGCCTTGAGATGCTTGAGAAGGCCCTTGTAGTTGACCTTCACCTTCGAGCTCGCCTTCTTCCACGTGACGATGACGTTCCCGTTCTTGTGCTTCAGGACGGTCGCGGTCTTCATCGCTTCCATGATCTCACCCATGAGCTGGCTCTTGCGGAGCTCGTCCTCGTCCATCTTCTTGCGAAGCCCGAGAAGCTCCGAAACCTTTGCGGCGATGTCGTCGCTCGCAACGGTAATGCCGTCCGTGGCCTTCGCATATTTCGTCCTGGCCTCGGTCTCCGCCTTGCTCTTCGTTTCGATGTGCTTCATTCTTCTGTTCCTTTCTTTGTTGTTCCGGTTTCAGTGAAAACTTCGTCTACCTCTTCCTCGGTCATGGCCTGCTCCCAAGGCGCGTCGGCCCATGTCATTCCGATCACGGACGACACGGCCGCACGCAGCCTCTCCGTAAGATCCCCTTCCGGAAGCTCCATCGCACCGAGTATGACCCTCGTGAACGCATCGCGCTCGGCCGCACGGCACGTGTCGCAGTCTCCGCACGGCTCTCCGCAGGTGCCGGAAGTGCATTCCGACATGGTGCGCAGCGCGTTCCTTCTGGCCGACAATGCGAGCCGCATTACGGAATCCCTCACCAGATACACAGGCGATCCTCCGCAGGCTACGGACTCCTTGCTTTCGTCGGCCACGATGACCCTGGCGACTTCAACCTCATCCGGATTGAAATGCTCTCCCGTCAGGACGGCCGACACGCCGTGGTCGAACGACAGCTTCACTGCGAACGCACCCTGCGTGTCTTTGCCCTGGCTGGAATCTTCGTCAAACATTACGATTCCTTTCTCCTCCTGTCTTTTCAGACATTAGACATCGATTGTTTCGTCTCCGGTCGCCTCGCGCACAAGCGCGGTCAGACGGTCTCGGCTCTTCTGGATGTCGTCCAGGAGCTGGTCGTGAGCCTCGCAGGCTTCGTCGTCCCACATGTCGCGCTGACCGTGCTTCTCCTCGAAATCCCACTCGTCGTCTCGGAGATGGCTGTACTTGACCACTTCCTCAGCCATGTCGGCGAGTATCCGGCGTGCGCTTCGTCCGTGCTTCTCGCAGGTCTTGTTGACCTTGCGCATCAGCGCCTTGATCTTCGACTCGCGCTCGTGGTGCGTCAGCGTCTCGTCCTTCGACACCTCGATGATGCGCTGCTGGACATCCTTGCTCTTCTTCATCTTCACGACCTTGCACACGAAGGAATCGCTCTTGAAGAAGAACTCAGGCATAAGGAACCCGTCCCCTACCCATCCGAGACGCTCCCATTCGCGCTTGCCGAACATAGGATACTGCGCCTTGAACGCATCCAGCTCCTCCTGTCCGAAGTTGTCGTCGATCTCGACATAGGCCTCTGCGAACTTCTGGATGTTGAGCGACGCGCCGTTGAAGGCGTCAGCCGCCTTCTTCAGCAGCTTCTTTAGACTGGCCATAAAAACCTCCTTTACCCTTTACGCGGAAGTCTGAACCGTCTCGAAAACGGCTTCCTCTCCGCCGATGGTTCCCTCGCCGCGAATGCGCAACTCCGTGTCCTTGTACGGCGTACCGTCGGAAAACTTCTCAATGGTAGTCTTCGTCATGAGCCGCACCGTACCCTCGAATCCCTCGATGACGGCCACGCACCATTTGTGCTCTTCGATCCACTTCTTGAAATCAGGCGATTTCTTCAGCGCGTCCTTGAGGTGAAGCACGCACACCCGTCCGGCATCCGCGCAGAACTCTCCAAGCTTCTCCGCCCCCCGCGGAATGTGGCCTATCGCGCCGGCGGTCTTGAATACGGTGCATCCCCAGTCACCGTAGAACGTATGGCTCTCGAGCCCATGCTTCTTGGCCCACGCTTCATCCTCGTCCCAGTCTCCCTTCAGCACGTACCTTGTGTCCGTGATGATGATGTCTCCGGAGAACTTCTTCTCTCCGATGCACTTCCATTCGATCTTTCCCATATTGCCTCCAATAAAAAAGCCCCGTATCGGGGCATGAAAAAAGGGCGGCCGAAGCCGCCCTGTCTATCTGTTGATGGGTTGTGTATCAGTGGTGTCTGCGCCTGCGCCTGTGCTTGCGCTTTCCGCCACCTCCGCCGCCCTGTACCCGCACCCCGTCCATGGGTTTTATCCCCATCTTCTCGAAGTGCTTGCGCAACGGCTCGGGAGCCTTCCCTTCCGTTATGAACTTCATCATGTTCTCGTCCGTGACCAGAATGCCCTTCTTGGCCGCCTCTTCCGCTTCGACCTCGATGTCTATGACCATGCGGTCAAGCATGCGCCCGATCTCCTCCTCCGTGCCGGCGAAACCGTCGTGGCTCAGGTCGTGAGCCTTCTCGCCGATTACGGTCTCAAGCTTTTCGAGCGTGAGGTCGTCGTCGTCCGTCACCCAATCGGTCACGTAGTACAGCTTGCGGCTGCCCTTTATCATGCCGAACAGGATGGGATCTCTCCTCTTGAGACGCTCCTGGTCGTCGATGACCTCCTTGATGAGCGAGAACTTCGGCGCCCCTCCGTCGTAGTAGAGCACGCAGTAGTTGTCGAACACGAGCAGTCCGTCGAACACGATCTTGCGCTTCGCGACCTCGGACGGAAGTATGTTCGAGTAGTACCGCAGGTATTCGAGCCGCATCCCGCGCTCGGAGAGCAGCATGAACTTGATGATCTGTTCCTCGGAGATGTACTTGAGCTGTCCGGATGAGACGAGCGCAAGCTCTGCCTCAAGCACTCCGCGGCTTCCGTTCACCTTCTCTGCGATTTCGTACTGACCCGACACCTTCAGCTGGTTCTCGACGGTATCGACGACCTTCTTGGCGCGAATAAGCTCCTCGTTCGTAGGGGCCATCATCGCCGTCTTGATGTCGTCAAACACCTTGTCTGCCGGCTCCCCGATCTCCTCCTTTACCTTTGGAGACGGAGCGAACTTGTCGAGCATCCTGCGGAACCACGACTTCTTCTTCGCGTTTACGCTTATGATCGAGTTGTTGGTATCAAACGACCTGCTCAGACGATTGACGTAGTTCCTGCGCTCGTGCTTGGCATTGCGAAGAAGCTCGCGCTCGGTGCGCTTGTCGGAGATGGATCCGTTGTTGTTGAACGAAGACCCGAAACTGACATCGGGATCATATTCTCCTTTTTTGGACCCGTTCCGCTTGTCCTCCGCCTCCAGCTTTACGGCTATCTTCCGCCACTTGGGGAGCTCCTCCTCAACGAAGAAGTCCTCGAACACGCGGAGCCTCGGCTTTCCGCCGATCACCGTGATCGACGGATGCTCCGTGTACCTTTCCCTTGTCTTTGCCATCTTTATCCTTTCATTTCCAATTTGATTGTCATGGTGCCAATCCAGGGACGAAGTCTTCTTGGGCAGACACGGATTTCTTCTTGTCGTCTTTGGCAGGCACGGATTTCTTCTTGTCGTTCATGGCGGGCCGCGTGTCCATCGAATAGACCACCTTGCCGTCCTCCCTCGGAAGCCCCTCGAGAACCTCCTCCGGAACCTCCAGGTTTCCAACCCTTTCGAGCAGGTCGATGTAGTCGAACAAAGCCTCAAACGGGATGACGTGCTGCTTTTCTATGGGCTCCCCACGCGTAGCAGCCCACCTGATGCGGTGCTCGCGTATTGCCACGGCGAGATTGGGGTATTCCGCCAGGCACTCCGACGCGGCATGGTCGAGCTGACCGTAGACAAACCCGAAGTAGAGGGGATAGCCCATCGCCACCTCTTCGATGTACACGGCAGCCGACCCGAGATGCTTTGCTACGCACTCAAGACATGTCTTGCGCATAGTTATTCCTCGGTTTCTTCTTTCTTTCCAGACTTTTCCTGCTGTTCTTCCGGAAGCGACTGCTCCGGATTCTCGACCATTGGAGGATACTTCGATATCATGGCCATCACATACTTCTTCCAGAACTCACCCTTGTCCGTCAAGGCGACGATGTTCATCGACACCTGCGGATTGTACGAGCCCTTGAAGATCACCTCGACATCGTAGTCCACGCCCTCCTGGGGTATGAGACGCCCGATGCAGTCCATTATTGCCGCCGCCTGCTTGGTCTGCGCAAACGACATCTGCGAGACCTGCCGGCGCCTTCCGTTGGCATCCTCCAAGATCTTCATGTCACTCCTCCGATTCGGGATTGTCCGAGGAACCGGAGAAGTCCTGCCCAGAACCGCTGTTCACGGCATTGGCGTCCTTCACCGACGACTTCCACGCATCGACCATCTTCTTCATCTCGGCCTTGGACGGCTTCATGACGACTCTGGTGATGTTGGCCACAGACATGATCTGCGCCAAGGCGTCCTTGATGATCACGCCCTGGCTCTTCACGGCGTCAGGGGCCTTCGCGAACGGGGCGATCGTGACGTGCAGCCTCGACCCGAACCCGCACACGTACTTCTGTGCGCTGATGGACTCGATCCCGCCGAGCGTCATCAGGGCGGTCACGTGCTCCATCACATACTCGGCCATGCAGGAGGCCGGAGTCTCAGGCCCGGAGGCCTTGCTCATTTCAATGTCCATTCTCTTCCCTTCTTGTTTCCGTTTCTTCTGGATTGGATTCGTTCCTCTTTGTGGCCACCACGTTCAGCTCCACCGCCGTAGGGGGAGCCTTCAGGTTGGCCTCTATCGCGTACAGCACGTCGCGGTTCTCGATGTCTATCGACTCGTCGCGGTGCGACATGATGTACACGTACTGGTTCCACCTGTACTTCTGCAGCCAGGTGATGAACCAGATGGAGCCCTTGTGGGCCGAGTTCTTGCTGAACTTGTGGTGCTTCGGACACAGCAGGATGCCGTTGAGCGCATCCCACCGGAGGCGAGGATTCGTGTTCCGGCTGTCGATGTGGTGCGCATTGAGGTAGCAGGCCTTGCCGGCCGCGTCAACGTCGCCGTATGCCCTTCCGCACACGGCGCACCTGTCGCCGTGCAGAACCCTCACCTTCTCGACCCAGAGCCGCATGAGGCGGTTCCTGATGGTCGTCTTCTTCTCAAGCTTCTTGCGCTTTGGCTTCTGCTTGGGCTTTGGACTGGATTTGGGTCTGCGCCTGAACATCACTTGCCTTCCACCTTGGCCTTCACGTAGTCGATGAGATCGCCAACGGTGTTGATCCTCTCGGCGTCCTCGTCGATGATGCAGAGCTCGAACTCCTCCTCTACGGCCATGATGAGCTCGATGTGGTCGAGCGTATCCGCGGCAAGGTCGTCCATGAACGACTTGTCGCGTGTCAGCTTGTCCTTCCGCACGCCGAGCTGGCATGCTATGATGTCAAGTACCTTGTCTTCCGCACTCTTCATTGGCCATGGCTCCTTTCGCCTCCATTATACCATATTGGTTCGATATATTGAAGACGCCTTTCCGATTCTCCCTTGCATCCAGAGGTCGCGGTAGATCTTGAAGTCGATCTGCGCGTTCACCGTGACACCCCTCGGATCCTCCTCGCCGACATGAATGTCGGTGCAGTAGCCGGTCTGCCTGAAGTTCTCCGCGGTCCTCTCCGCCCGTTCGAGCGCCGTCTTCGCGTCGAAGTGCTTGATGAACACTTCCGAGTAGATCACATCCTCCTGGACGTAGCAGTTCACGTCCGAATTGAAGCCATGCGCCTTGGCGTCGATGGACTCCAGAACGGCCAGCGCGTCTCCGCAGATGGCGATGCGCATAGCCAAGGCAAGACCTGCCGCATAAGGCTCGGCAAACCCCTTCGCCATGCGGTCAAGGCTCTCGCGGATATATCCGTTGAACGGGGCCTTTGGCGTACCGGGAATCCCCAGATCCCTCAAGTACGTGTCGTACAGCATCGTCATGAGCGCCGAATCGCTTAAAATGAACTCGAACGCGTCATCTATCATCTTCATTGGTACGTTCATGCGTCAGCTCCTTCCGCGTAACAGATGGCCAGACAGTCCCCCTTGGGCAACCCCGGAATGCGCAGAAGATACAGAGGCACGAGCGGCTTCAGTATCTTTGGCATCTTCGCGGCCTGCACAGGAGGCTTCTGAACCTTCTGCTCTTTCTTTGATTTCTGGACTTTCTGAACTTTCTTGGCCTTCTTGGCCGACTTTGCCGGTTTGGCCGGCTTTTCCGGCTTGGACGACTTGGCATTCTTGGACTTCTTGGCCTTCTTGGCCGGCTTTCCCAGATACCGAGCCTCCTCTTTCTCCATCATCTTCTGCTTGTAGGCCTCGATCTCGGCCTTCGTCATCTCCTTCTTGGCCGGTTTAGGCTTCTCCTTTGGAGCCTCTTGAGCCTCGGCCGGCGTATCCGGCTGGGGGCCGGCGGCCTGGTGCCGCTCGATGATCTCCTTCTTGATTTCGTCGATAGCAGACATGCTACCTCCTTGCGTTTTCTTGTACGATGCGCTTCAGCAGCGCCTCCTGCGGAACCGTCAGTTCGGCTTCGTCGCACACCATGTTTACGGCGTTTGCGAACTGTACGTCTGAAACGTCGGAAACACCGCAGCCTGCCCATTGAATCAGGCAGGCCGCGGCATAGTAGATCGACGCGTATTCGCCGATACCAGGCATCACATGCCCTCCGTGTCGGCGTTGGAATTGGACCCGTCGGGCACGTCTTCGGCGATGTCCTCCGGAGTGAGCCCTTCGCCCTCGGAGTCGTCGATACTCTGAGACTCTTCGCTGTCCGGGATGGAATAGCGCGTCTCGAACTCGAACCCGAACCCGCGGATGCGCAGGAGCTCGCGTATCTTGCGGAGACGATCCTTGTCGGAATAGAGCGCTTCGATGAACTCGTCGGCCGTCTTGAACGGCTTGTCGGACACCATCGGAGCTAACCATCCGCCGCGAACCTTTGTGATACCGCACTTCGCGCCTTCCGGGCACATGAATCCTCCAGGCAGGAACGGATTGTCTTTGCAGTTGTTGTTCTTGGGGTCGCCAAGGAAGAACTGGAGATCCGTCTCGGCCATGTCGTATCCTCCGAGCTCCTTGCGGAAAAGCACGATCTTCCTGTTCCTCGGAGCTATCTTGGACTTGAATGTCTTCAGATACTGCTTCGACCCAAGGACCTCCTTGCCTTCCTTGCCGCCCTTCCACTCGACGTCCAGGGTGTCAAGGGCGATGGTGAGCGCCATGCCCAAGGCCTTCTGGTTCCTCGCCGTGGACTTCGGTCCGCCGTAGCCGGCGCCTCCGGTCTTGATTTCCGTCGTCTCGTGAGTGGTCACGAACATCGTCACCTGGTGGCGGTCGTAGTCCTGCTCCCTCGCCCGGAAGAACCGGCGGACGTCCTTGGAGTCGCCTCCCGGACGCTCAGACTTTTCGAGATCGACGAAGTCCTCTCCGGCGTCGCTGCCGACGTTTGAGAGCGAATCGATTCCGATGATCGTCGGTTTCGTCATTTCGGGGTCGAGCGCATCCTCCTTGGAGAACTTGCTCTTCACCAGACGGCCGGTCTCCGGGTTGATCGTTCCGTCGCGTCCTCCGTGGAGCGCCATGTCGAACGTGTCGATTCGCTTGAACATGTCGTTCAGGTCGTTGGTCTTGATGTGCAGGAAGAGACGCGGATCGCATCCAAACCTCGCGATGTAGTCGGCGGAGTTCGGAGCGCCCTCGGTCTCGATATGCGCAATCCAGGCCTTCCTGTCCTTCATCGTGCTGCCGCGCATGGCGCAGCCGTACACGTAGTAAAGGAAAGTCGACTTTGACGACGAGAACGAACCTCTGAGCTGAGTGACCTTCCCGACCGGGAACCCCCTCGCGCCGATCAGCCATTCCATGGCGATGCACGGACGGTTCTTGATGGGGTCGTACACGTCGAGCCACTTCATGTCTTCCCAGTATTTCGCGATGGTCGTCACGGACTCTGAGGCGTCCTTAATCCCCGCCGCCTTGAATCCCTCCATAACGGCAGCCATCAGGCTGTCCTGTTCCTTCTTAGCCATTTGAACCTCTTTTCTTCACTTTGATTCCTGATTCCTTGATCAGCTTCTTCTCCTGATCGTTGAACTCTCTGTACCATTCCCCGAATATCACTTCCTTGATTCCGGAGTTAATGATCAGCTTCAGGCACGTCAGGCACGGCGAGCAGGTGACGTAGATCTTACCCCCGTCAATGCAGTTGCCGTGCTTTGCCGCCTGGCATATCGCGTTCTGCTCGGCGTGCACGCACAGGCACTCGTCGAGCTTCTCGCCGGTCTTGTGTTCGCCGTTGCACCGCGGACATCCGCCGTCGAAGCAGTTTGTCGTCTTTGCCGGAGTTCCGTTGTAGCCGGTGGCCACGATGTGGTTGTCCTTGACGATCACGGCTCCAACCTTGCGGCGGGAGCAGTTGCTTCGCGTGGACACGTCCTTCGCCAGCCGCAGGAAGTATTCGTCCCACGACGGACGCGTGTCTCCGATTCCTCTCTTAGACATTTCTGTCTCCTCTTGATTCTTTGCTTCTCCGTTGCTTGATGACAAAGAGGATTACGTATGGCCAAAGCAAGCCCAGGATAACCGTTGACTCCACTTTGACCAATACGCTTCCCTTCACCTTCGAGTAGTCAGTGTGCATGTAGACGTATGCTATGCCAAAAGGAACCATGAATCCGTAGATCATGGCGCACACGCCGACAATATCGCCTATCATGAACCCTCCTTGTAGTCGCATTCGGTAGAGATCACTTCTGCCTTCATGTCTCCGTAAGCACAGCCCACCGGAGTGAGCTTGTGCTTCTCGATGTCGGCCGCAACCTTTGCATTCGCCTCCTCTTCAGATGAAGCCGGAACAGCGTACGCCTCTACGAGCGAATAGCGAACTTTCACGGTGTACAGATTAGCCATCCCTTCCCTCCCACTTGTCGCACACGTCAGTTGCGTCGGTGCGCAGGATATCGTCCTCGACGAGCGTGCACTCGTGAACGCCATCGTCGCACAGGTCGCTACCGTGCTTGCATGTCGCGCAGCACTTTCCGCAGCACCTGAGGTGGTTTTCCTTCTTGAACTGTTCGGCCGTCACTGGAACTTCTCCGTGATGCGGGTGGCCAGCTCGTCCGCCGCGATGATGATCGACAGCAGCGGGCACTTGTCGCACGCCTTTCCGAACGAGTCACGCGACTCCCGGTAGTCCGAGAGGTCCCAGCCGGCCATGTGCCAGCGGATCGCATAGATCTCGTCCTCCGTGAGGTCCAGACCCATGCGGAGAAGCCTGATGACGGACTTCTCGCCATGTCCCAGCGGACAGTGGCTCTGGTCGTTCTCGTAGGCGAGATACTTCTCCCAGCGGCCGTCCTTGTCCTTGCGGAACTTCTCAACCTGCTTGTACACCTCGGCCTTGCACACGTCGTGAAGCAGCGCCGTGATGGCGATGCTCTCAACAGGGATCTTCTCCGAAATCTGGGGGTGGAGAGATTTCTGATCCCCGCTTATCATGACCGCCTGGGCGTAGACGTTCAGCGAGTGCTGCAACAGCCCGCCTTCCTCTGCAAGGTGGTGCTTCGCGGACGCGGGAGCCTTGAAGAAGCCAAGCTTCTCGATGCCCTCGATCACATTGTCGATTCCCTTGCGGCCGGTTCCACGGAGGAGCGTGATAAACAGCTGCTTGTTCTCTTCGATCTTTTCCTGTTCCATTGTCTTTCCTTTCAGTTTCTGTAGTAAGCCGGGAAGTGCATCTTCATCGGCTTCAGTTTGTATGTGAACTTGCCAAACACGTCTTCAACGGGTATTTGAGTGCTTCCATCATTCGCGATGAACGCCTGATCACTCAGTTCGCGAATCAAGCATTCGGCATAATGCTTCAGACTTTGCTTTGCAAAGCCAACTCCGCCGGAACACTCCACCCATTCCCGACGCACTACCTTGCGCTTCTGGTAGACGGTGAGCTCCACCATCTGAACCATTCCATCTTTTTTGCTCATCAGTTTCCTCCCGAGAGCATGGCTCTCACGCTGGCTATGTCAGAAGGGTCGATGTACTCGCCTGGAGCGA
>Ga0310690_10004404_pt1 | contig 19998 bp, 12 predicted proteins | sample AusTroGonzalo_MG_2_FD_207661 | JGI IMG/M metagenome (GOLD analysis project Ga0310690, IMG submission 207661) | Bovine rumen microbial communities from tropical cattle in Woodstock, Queensland, Australia - Gonzalo_04 (v2) (version 2) | ecosystem: Host-associated > Mammals > Digestive system >...
AAGCCCCGACTGCCGGCATCAATACGGACTGGTACGGTGTAGATGTAACCAGCACCGTGGACAGCCTTGTCTTTAACCAATGGGGACCGAAACAGAACCAAATCGCTACGGTAGGCCGTCATGTGGGTGAACGTGATGTAATTCATCTGCTCTCTTATAGGAATGCTACGCATCTTGATTGGTGCGACACGGATGGTGACCAAGCCCCACAATCGCTGTTAACCGACATCCCTGTGGCGTTCGCCGTAAGCGCTGAACCGACTCGTGTATGGGTGGCTTCTCCCGATTATAACCATGGTGTGGCACAAGAAGTGAACTTTACCTATGATGCCGGACAAGTTTCCATTAGCCTACCGGCACTCCAATATTGGACAATGATAGTCATAGAAAAGTGAAAAGTGAAAGTTAAAAGTGAATAGTATGAAAAAATACATTTTAGGTCTGTACTCTGTACTCTGTATTCTGTATTCTCCGATGGCTTTTGCTATCGAGAAAGTAGAATCACCATCGCTTAACCTCACGGCGTATTTTGATATTCAGGAAGGCCGTCCGGTTTATTGGTTGTTGCATAAAGGCGACACGGTTATCCGTCCGTCGCATCTGGGTATCGCTTTGCGCGGCGAGCACTCACGTGGTGATTTCAATGATTACAAGGAAGAGAAAGTCATCGAGAGCGCGACAAACGGTCTAATGAATGGTTTCGTTATGACCGGTAGTGAGCGGTATATTCATGATAGTTGGTGGGAACCCGTTTGGGGCGAAGAGCGTCGTATCCATGATAACTATCATGAGATGCTCATCACCCTTAAGCAACCGGAGAAAGACCGTTCTATCCAGATCCAGTTCCGCCTCTACGACGATGGTCTGGGATTTAGGTATATCTTCCCGCAGCAACGTAATCTCAATTATTTCGTGATAGAAGAGGAATATACGGAGTTCGCTATGCCGGGTGATATCACCGCCTATTGGATCCCGGGCGACTACGACACTCAGGAGTACGAATACACCCGTTCTAAATTGAGCGAGATTCGTGGTATTCAAGAGAAGACCAGCAAGGCTAACCTCTCTACCACCAATTTCTCGACGACAGGTGTGCAAACGCCTGTACTATTCAAGACTAATAGCGGTAAATGGCTTAATATTCACGAAGCAGCCTTGCTGAACTATAGTTGCATGCACCTCAATTTAGTCGAAAGTCAAAAGTCGAAAGATGAAAGCGATTATGTCTTCACCTCTTGGCTCACGCCGGATATAGACGGTAGTAAAGGTCATATCCAAACGGATGCTACGAGCCCTTGGCGTGTGATTATGGTAGGCGAGACGGCGAAAGATATTTTGGCAAGCCGTATTGTGCTGAATCTCAATGAACCGTGTAAAATAGAAGACACGTCGTGGATTAAACCGATGAAGTACGTAGGTGTATGGTGGGAGATGATAGCCGGTTCTGCCGATTGGAGTTATACGTGGGATTTTCCGTCTATTCATATCGGTAAGACCGATTACAGCAAGGCCAAGCCGCACGGTCGCCACGGTGCTAATACCGCCAACGTGAAGCGGTATATTGATTTTGCGGCTAAGTACGGTTTTGACGGTGTGCTGGTAGAGGGATGGAACATCGGTTGGGAAGACTGGTTCGGTAACGAGAAGGATTTCGTGTATGATTTCGTTACTCCGTACCCTGATTTTGATGTAGAAGGTATTCATGACTACGCGAAGAGCAAAGGAGTGAAGATGATCATGCATCATGAGACATCGGGTGCTATCCGTAACTACGAGCGCTGGCTCGATACTGCGTACCAGTTTATGAACAAGTACGATTATCCGGCCGTCAAGTCGGGCTATGTAGGTAATCTCTTGCCGCGCGGGGAACACCATTACAGCCAGTGGATGAATAACCACTATCAGTACTGCATTGAGAAAGCCGCTAAGTATCATATTATGGTCAATGCGCATGAGGCCGTTCGTCCAACGGGAATCTGCCGTACGTGGCCGAACCTGATCGGTAATGAGTCAGCACAAGGAACTGAGTATCAGGCCTTTGGCGGATCCCAACCGAACCATACGACGATGTTGCCTTTTACGCGTCTCATTGGTGGACCGATGGATTATACACCGGGTATTTTTGAGAATGACATCAGTAAGTTCAACCCCAATTCTACGTCATGGTGTAACACTACGCTCTGTAACCAACTCTCGCTCTATGTGACGATGTACAGCCCTCTGCAGATGGCGGCAGACATACCGGATAACTACGAGCGTTTCCGCGATGCGTTCCAGTTCATCATCGATGTACCGGTAGAGTGGGATACGGTATGGTACCTGGAGGCAGAACCGTACGAGTACGTGACGATTGCCCGTAAGCAGAAGGATGTGGATGCTTGGTTTGTGGGTTCAACCAACGGATACGAGCCGCGTACGTCTGTGCTTGATCTGAGTTTTCTGCCGGAAGGTAAGTTTACGGCTACTATTTACCGCGATGACAAGAAGGCTCATTACCGTACTAACCCGCAGGCATATGTCATTGAAACAAAGAAGGTGACGAACAAGACGAAACTGAAAATCTTCACTGCAGCCGGTGGCGGATATGCCATAAAAATAACAAAATGAGAAAAAAACGTTTTTTTATTCAATAAATTTGCATAATTCGAGGAAAAAGTGTAATTTTGCAACAAATTGTGATATATGGTCAATCCTATTTATTAACTAAAAATTTAAACATTATGAAAAAATTATTTACATTATTCGTAGCAGCATTGTTCTGCGCAACCATGTTCGCTGACACAAAAACTGTTTACTGCCAAGTAACGTACAACTGGTGGACACATGGGGAAGATTTTGAAGGAGGATGCCCTTCTGCTGCTGTGGCTGTGCATTATTGGGGTGGCGCAAGTGCCGGTACAGAATGGCCGGGTGTTCGTATGACGGCTGTGGTTGGTGAAAATGGAGTATGGACATGCGATATTCCATCGGATGTAACAGGCTTTTGCTTTGTTCGTGTAAATAATTGTGATCCTATTGCAGATTGGGGTGCAAAGACTGTTGATTTATCACTTCAAGATGATAAGAATATGTTCGTTATTGCTGATGAAGAGCATTGGGGAGGCGATAAATGTGTCGGCTCATGGGAGGTATTTGTTCCAGCTAAATTCTTTATCACCGGTATTCTCGGCAGTTGGGTTCCGAATGCCATCAAATCGACGGAGAACTCCTTTACGGTGGAGAATGTGCCGGCTGGTCACCATGCTATGAAAGTTACGAATGGTACATGGGATGTGGCAAAAGGACTGGCGCAAATTTCTGAATCCAACAAGTATCTTTATCCGGATCAAGATGGTAACGTGTGCTTCTCGCTGTCTGAGGCTGCGGATGTAACGGTTACTTATATTGCCGGCGAACCGGAGACCTTCACGGTTAGTAGTGCTAAATTTACGGTACCTTCCGTTAAATTAGTAGGAGATGGAGAAGCTTTTGGTAACTGGGACGAAAATAATGCTATTGTCTTTACCGATAATAATGAGGAAAGTGCAAGCCATACCTTTACGTTGGCAAAAGACCAACATGTTATCTTCAAGATGATTCGTGGTGGTGATTGGTTGACTAAAGTAGGCGAGGGTAATACAAATTATGGTTTGAATAGAGGATGGACTTCTGCTTCTGATTTTGCAAGACCTGAGAATGAAAGTACCCCAAGTTTGGAATTGTCAGCAGATTTAGCAGGTGATTACATCTTCACGTGGACGTATGCTACCGGCACATTGACGGTTACATTCCCGGATCCGGTATTGGAGAATGGTTTCTATTTGGTCGGTGATTTTAACGGAACCCCTGCATGGAATGTAGAAGATTTGACCGCAGCTAAGAAGTTCGCTTGGAATAAGACAGTTGGAGAGGGCAATGAGGAATGGGTTGTTACTGCTGATTTGCATGAGGGGGATGAGTTAAAGGCCGTATATGTATATCTCGATGCGATTACCGAATATATTCCGGCAGATGCAGAGACAAAATATGTAGTAGATGCAGATCATGACGGTAATGATTGTACCATCTATTTCCAACAGAAATATAACGAAGAGTGGGGCGGCCATTTCTGGGTTGTTGCAGGTGAACCGACGGCTGTTGACGAGATCAATGCCAATGATAAAGCTATCAAGCGTGTGGTTAACGGTCAACTTCTCATCATTCGTGATGGCAAGACCTTCAATACCCTTGGCATTCAACTCTAACCCCATTTTTAGGGGGTAACGTTAGCGTTACTATAATAGATAGATTGAGAGGCGTGTCGCTGCGAAGCGATGCGCTTTTTTTTTGACATTTTGGGCTGTTTTGGACAAAATGGCAACAAAAAAGAAATATTTTTCACTTTTTTGCCCAAAAACTTGTGTATGTGAAAAATTATTTCTAATTTTGCGGCGCAAAATGTATGCAATCATGATGACCAAGGAAGAAAAAGTGGTATATTGGCTGGAGATTGCAGACTATGATCTGGAGACAGCTGAGGCGATGTACAAGACCAAAAGATGGTTGTACGTGGCTTTCATGTGCCATCAAGTCATCGAAAAAACGATTAAAGCCTACTGGTCATCGCAGCGTGATGATATTCCTCCTTATACGCACAATCATATGCGCTTAGCGGATGGGTGCGGCTTATATGAGCAGATGAGTGAAGAACAGAAGTCTTTCTTGGAAATAATTACGAATTATAATATTGAAGCTCGATATCCAGAGGATAAGGCAGCATTGGCACGCATGCTTAGTCCGAAGGTATGCAGAAACTTGATTGATAACACCAAACAAATACAGCAATGGATAAAAGACAAACTTTAAGCTATGACGAAGCATTAAATCTTGTTCGTCGTTACAAGCGCGTCATTGCTCATCGCTTTCCGCAAGAGCCGAAAGTGATGATGTTTGGTTCGTATAGTAAGGGCTATGCCAATCCGGATAGTGACATCGATGTGGCGGTTATTGTGCCGACTTATGGCGACCGCAAATTTGAAATGTCGCAAGGATTATGGACGGATACGAGAAATGTTAGTTTTTTAATCGAACCCGTTTTGATTGCGGAAGATCGTCCTTCTCCGCTATATGAAGATGTGATGAAAACCGGCGTAGCCGTTTGAAGATGCCGTCGCTCACAGACGTTAAATAGGAGAGCTGGGACCGACAGCTATAAAAAGCGGTGACATAATAAAGGCGTTTATTGTAATAATCGTTCGAGCTTTTCGAGCGAGATAAGAAACGTTGTTTGCGACTCCTTGAAACTTCGCAACTTTCAAAAGAATAAAGTCGTAGCAGCAACAATGAATGTCCTCGTGGGTATGTTAATAATCCCACGCCCTATCGAATGGATGGGCGGGTTTAGCATATCGGGCGTGGATTTCGGTTGTATTCTACTTTATTCGGGCAATGCGAAGGCCTCAAGGAGCGTGAAGACAAGTGACTTTCACGCTTTTTTGTGTATATGGGTTCAAAATGGCAAAAAAGGAAGCTGAGTGAAAGGGACCAAGTAAGGACCAAGCTGAGTGAAAAGGACCAAGTGAAAATGTTGTAATTTGCCTTAGATTGGGAGATGGTCCCGTGATGGTCCTGTTGAAATGTCGTATTTGACGGCTAAATAGAAGGCAAAAAGATAAAGAGAAGAGAAAAGAATGGCAAAGTTGACAAAGTGACAAAGTAGTGGCAATGTGTAAGAGGAAGAAAGAGAGGGAATTAGGAGAAAGTTTGCCACTTTGCCACCGAAAATGGAAAGTCTCAAATTCTCAAAATCTCAGTGAGAATATTAAAACGAATGAGGGTTGAGGGAGTGAAGGAATTAGAGAGTGAGAGAGTGAGGGAATTAGAGAGTTAGGGAGATGGAAGGGTAACTACTAAGGAACAACTAAGGTTTCACTAAGTAACCACTAAGGGTTGGAAGGTAAATGACCTATAGTTGAAGCGGAAATGAAAAAAGCAAATAATTGTCGCAAGTATGCGACAAAAGGGGAAAATGAAAAAAGGACCAAGTAGGGACCAAGCTGAGTGAAAAGGACCAAGTAAAACCGGAATTAAATTCCGAGACAATAGACAAAGTAAAGAAGAGAGGTGGATCAAATCCACCTGAAAAAGAAGAAAGAATATCCGGACAGTATCCGGAAAAATGAACGAAGTAAATATATAAAAACTGATAATGGCATTATTTGTAATTTACGGTAACATGAATTCAGGCAAGACACATACTTGCTGGTTGATTCATGCATTGCTAAAGAATGCGGGGCGTAGGCTTGATTTTAAAACTACGCTCACGCAACCGGATTGGACATTCGATGACGTTATACAGCATATGGAAGATACGTATAACCATGTTCTGGGCACTCCTCAGGCATCGGATTTTCGTGCATTGTTCGAATATAATGGGAAGAAAATAGCTATTTTTAGTGCAGGAGATTTTGTGCATGATGATAATTGGGAGGTCACAAGTTTTGATGATAACATGAAATGGGCAGAGTCTAATAAAGTAGATCATGTGATTTGTTGTACTCGCTCGTTGAATCGAACAGGTTCTGTGCAAAGATATATTCTTGATAACTATCGAATGAGCATTTATAGATGGTTTTATAAGAATCAAGTTTATGTTTTGAGAGACCAAATCGCAGATGCCCAAAGAGTGGCGCTTGAGATAATTGCGAATATCAAACGTGATTGTTAATAAATGGGTAAGACTTAGAGTTGCTCTATGCTCACGACGAAATAATATAAATAAAATAAATACAAAACAATGAAAAACTTTAATTTTAATTTCAAATCAATCGTGCAGAGTAAAGCACGGTGGTTATTAACCTTAATCGCCCTCCTCACCCTCGGTGTGGGACAGATGTGGGCGACAAAGACTGCTATCCCTGCGAACACGATTATCTATGTGGATATAACGAATTTCCACGATGATAGTCATACAGTAAACAACGCTACTGATAATAAGTATTACATTTCGCAGCCGAACGAATACAATGTTCTGTACGATCGTTCCACCAGCGCAACCTCTACTTCCGGAGCTGGAGATTATTGGCCAAAAGGTGATCCAACATGGTTGGAATTGTCAGTAGTTTCTGGTAATGTCTATTGCGCAAAAATAACTTCTGAATGGAGTGATGGTAATATCTCTTTTTGGACAAAAAATGAGAGTTCATATGATAATGTATGGCAGGCATGTGTCGCTTTGATGCAAGAATATGATGGAACTAATAACTTATATACTATTAGTTCTGGGAAAAATTATCATGATTCTCGTAATGCAACCTGTTTCGGTACTGATGTAAGTGTGATGCCGACTTTTAAAGCAGGAAGAACTCTCTATTTGAATGCCGATACATATTGGGATGTAGATAAGGCCATTTTCAGAGCTTATTTCTTTAATGGTGTGGATAACACGTGGGCGACTTGTACACAAGTCGGTTCTACACATTATTATTCTGTAACTGTACCTGACGGTTCATGGACGCATGTAATTTTTGTTCGTAAGGATCCATCTACCAATGTTGAGAATTCTTGGACTGGCGAATGGAACCAAACTAGCGATATGGCACCTGAGGGAGTAGAAAACTGCATCAATATTACTGCTGCAGGCAACAATAACCAGTCATGGGGGCGTTATGCACCGACTCCGGCGCTTTCCGGCGATTTTAATGATTGGAGAGCAGATGCAGATGTTTTCGATGCAAATGGCGAAGTGAGTGTTGCTTTAGATGCTAATTCAGTATATGAGATCAAAGTTGTAAGTGGGACAACTTGGTATGGAATAGACAATACGTATGTTTATGGACAAGAAGATACTTATACTTTAGAGGGTACTCTAGCAAGTATTAAACTGCACACGGCATCTATAGATGGAACGTATAAATTTACTTGGAATGCCGCTAATAGTAAGTTGTCTATCAAATATCCTGATGTGCCTCATCCTAACGCAGGTTATGTATATTTTTTGAATGATCAAGAATGGGATCCTGTTGCTATCCATGTTTGGGGAGGAACATATGGTACTACATGGGGCAGTAACCCAACAGCGAGTACCTTCAATTGGGATGGAGACGAATATGCTTATGTGGCTATGGGTGACCACGCCTCTGTCATCTTTGGTCAAGGAATAGATAATGACCATAAGACAGCCGACTTGGTTAAAGCAGAGCATTTGGGCAAATACTATAAGACAAGTGCAACAGCAGGCTGGTATGATTTCACCGCCACCCTTACTCTTGCCACAGACCAAGGAGAGACAACCAATCCATCACCAACCAGCGTCACGGTTACTTATGGTAAATCAACGAATATTAACACCGATGTTATTTCCACCAGTCCGGCAAAGACAGGTTACACCTTTGGAGGATACTACACCGAAGTTGGTGGCGGCGGTACACAAGTGATTACAGCTGCAGAAAAAATTCCATCGGATTTATCTGGTTATACCACCAGTGGTAATTGGACTAAGACCGGATCTTCTGTGTCTGCTACTCTCTATGCCAAATGGACAGAAACAGTTACACTGGACAACCAAAGCGCAGATTCTGGCAAGGAAGGCACGGCAAACTTTACAGCGACTTATAATTCCAGCACGGGGCTTACTACTATCACTAAACCGCAGAAGGCAGGTTATATCTTTTCCGGATATTACACTTTATCATATGGCTCCGGCTATCAGATTATTGACGCGGATGGTAATTTCAATTCTGCAGTAACCGGTTATATCACCGAAGGCAAATGGACAAGACCTGCAGGTAGTGCAGTTACCTTATATGCCTACTGGAAGAAAGAGTGTAGCGCAAGCGCATACACAATTCGTTACTATACAAGTGGCGTTGCATACGAGAGCGAATGTTTTGAGCAAGTAGGAGAGACCCATGAGTGGAATATAACTGATTTTGCTATTCCTTCGCACACGAAATACTCAGTTGGTTACAACGAAGATGTGTATGAAAGTGGTTTAGGAACCGGTGATACAAAATCATCGTCAGTTGAAAAATTATGGACAGATACTTATTCAAAGACCGACAATATTGGTAATGGCGCAATGCAGTTATTACCTGCAGGTGCATCGGCTCGTGCAGTAGGACAAGCTACAGGTGCTGTTGGTAAGTTGGTTATTTGGGATAACTCATCTGATAAGAACCTCTCCGTAGGTTTCTTGCCTAATGGTTATGGCTTGACCTATGCTGCAGGTACGATTGCTTTCAACAACTGGGGTAGTACATTCTGTGAGACAAATGTTGTAACACTTACCAGCGCGGATGCCTCGGGCAATTTCCAAGTTAAACTGGCTACATCGGATAGTTATGTAGCATGTGCACAAGGAACATCTGAGGCCGCTTCGGCTGTTAATGGTCGTAAGATTTCTGGAGGAGATGATATCGCGAACGACAAGAAAGGTGTGTTCCAGATGTGGACAGACGCAACGGCTAATAACTTCGGTCTGCGTTTCGTCACCGTTCATGACGTAACCTTCAACGCAAATGGTCATGGAGTGGCTCCTTCGGGGTATACAGACGTGCGTTATAACAATAAAATCAGCGCGCCAGATGCCCCAGAAGATGTATCTGGATGGGCATTTGTGGGCTGGTATAAAGAGGCGGCTTGTACTACCAAATGGGATTTTGACAATGATGTTGTAACTGCCAACACAATAATTTATGCTAGATGGCGCCCCACAGGCGTTTATACCTTCCATTATGGTTCTGCGCCAGCTTCAGACCCAAGCGACGATGATATTATGGGTTGGGATGTCGACTGGACCGGAACCGTAGAACCGTTTGTTCATGATGGTGCAACTGCGAGGACTTGGAGCATAGCTGATTTCGAGATTCCTAATCCAAACACTTCTCCGTATTTCTTTGTTTGCTGGGAAGAGAAATTCAAGACCAGTTACTTGAACCCGAGAAGTTCGGCTTCCAAATCAAAAGTGTACGATTGGGATGATACCTATACATCCTCTATTGCTGCCATTAGAATTCTGCCGGGTCAAGCTCGTCTTTCCGATGGTACCAATACCGCACAAGGCGCAATCGGTACACTGCAGATTGATAGTAGCACGCTCTCTTTGGATAACCTGACTCTTGGTTTCCTGCCGAGCGGTTATGGATTGACAATTAGTTATAATGATGGAAGTGCGAAGACGCGCGTGATAGCGTTCCATAAATCTACCAATGATAGTTTGTGGGAGACCAATGTTATCAGCGACTTGACTGCTGATCAGATTGCAGGAACATTCAAGGTAGGCTTGGCTACAGAGAGTGGCTATGTGGATTGTTCTCTAACCACATCAGAAGATGCTTCTGATGTAAACGCGCGTAAGATAGGCTCTTTCGTTTTGGCGGCCAGCACTTCCGGACGTTTCCAGATCTTTACCAAACGCGGTACGGCCAACTTTGGCTTGCGTTGGGTTCCGCTGGAGAACCATACATTGGAATCCGGAGCTTGGGGAGGAAGATATGCTCATGAGAATACAAAATGGACCCTCGGGCGCCAGCCGACGAAAGATGAAGTGGTATATATTGAAAACCCCACGACTATCTACGATCCTGACGCAAGAGCGTATAGCATACGTATTAACAAACCATCCGACAGTAGTATTCGACTGAGAATAGATGACTTCTACGGAGGATTGATTGTAGAGACCGATATTTTGGCAAAACATTCTGCTGATGGTGACTATGAAGCAACTACGAAAAATGACTTGCAAATAGCTACGGATTATTTTGGTAATGGTAGTCTCATCGTTGGTAATGCAAGTAACAACACTGCTGCTGAATATGTGTTCTACACAAAAGCTTATAAGTTCAGTTCATCGTACATCAATCAATATGTTGGAATTCCATTTGCAAGTATGCTTGCATATAAACTCTATGGATTTAACATCTTCGTATATGATGCAGATGCAGATGACTGGCGTACACCATCAGGTGAAGGTGCGAATACGATGCAACCCTGGACAGCATACAACTTGATTCGCCAATATGCGTACGATAACTGGAGTACTTTCTATCTGGATGGAACACTGAATCTGCCAGGCATAACCGGTGACGGCAGACTGAAAACACTGACTTGCGAGAGTGAAACGAATCGCGTTTCTAACGGAACAGGTACTGTTAATCCGAAATATCCATACTTTGATAACAAGGGTGATTATATGTTTGCTAATAGTTGGACGGCTCCGATTAGCATTGCTGCTTTGACAGCAAGTGATTGTAGTGATACGGACACATCGGACGAAGTAGAAGGTGGAGATTTGGATCATACCATCTTCATCTTCAATGCTGGTTACATAGGTGCGGATACAGTAAAAGTATTAGGTGATTATGCCGGAACGTGGTCAGCATTCCCATTCGGCGCTTCTAGATATATGGATAATGCGGTTATTCCGGCTACCCAGGCATTCTTGGTTTCTGCTAAAGTGGCTAATGCGACATTGACACTGGATTACAAAAAGCACGTATATGATCCTGCTGTTGCAGCTGGCGAGATTAATACATTCCCAACTCGTGCTCCGAGACGTAATACGAAGATGACAAATGAACCTATTAGGCTGAAAATCGTGGCATATCGCGATAGTACCGAGGCTGACAACTTGTACATCTTTGAACGCGGAGATTTCTCTGAAGGATATGATGATGGTTGGGATGGAGGTAAGTTGGTAGATTATGCAGAATCCACAGCTCCTCAACTCTATGCTATACATGGTGTGAACAAATTAGGAGTGGATGCCGTAAAAGAGATGGATGGTACTAATATCGGTTTCAAAGCAGGTTCGAAATCAAATGAATATACGTTTGTATTCGAGTATAACGATGACGAACCGCTGTATCTCTACGATAAGGAGACGAATGCGTTGACTCAGATTTCGAATGAGGCTACGTATGAGTTCACAACCTATGATACGGCAGAACACAATCGTTTCTTGCTGACACGTAGTAATTCGCCACAGATTGCAACCGGAGTGGAAGAAATCGACACGGAGAACGTGCAACGCGCTCAGAAGTTTATGCAAGATCAACAGATCTTCATCCGCCGAGGCGATAAGATCTATAGCGTAGATGGAAGACTGGTCAAATAAATTTGACATTTGAGATTTTAAATTTTAGATTTTAGATTGCAAATTTATGAAAGGAAACAGTATTATGAAAAAGAATATAAAAGTTATCGGTTATATGTTATGGGTTATGGTAGCGCTCTTAGTGAGCGCACCTATCATGGCGCAAGCAGAAGCACAACAGCCGAACGACAATCAGTTCCGTTCTACCAGCACGATGGTAGGATCCGGTAGTAACTATAGCGCGACTCCAACCATTAATGCCGGCGGAACAGCCAACGCTCCTACTTTTGGCGGTGGCGGTCCTCGTTATGCCCCGAAGCCGATTAATGATGATAGCGATTGGGAGGAGCGTAAAGAAGACATCGGTGGAGGTATCAGTACGCCTATCGGCGATGCAGTGCTGCCGCTGATGCTCATGGCTATGGCATATGCCGTGTATAGCGTAGCACGCGTTTATAGGCGCAAGCGCCGTTTATAGTGCTATGCAGGTTAAGATAGACACCTGCGAAAGTTCATTTTCGTAAGGTTTTTGTATTTTGTGTGGAACGCGCAGCTGTGAAGCTCCGCGTTCTTTTTTTATAGTCAAAAAAGTCCCCCAATGGGCACCAAAACTATTATGATGTTGTAGGCTGTAGACTATAGTGTTATTATATTAATCCTCCGTGTATCTTCCGTGTATCATTCGTGTATCATTCGTGTTTAATAGCAGGAAGGAAGGTGGAAGAAGGAATGATGAATTGATGGAATGATGAAATTTTTGCAAATAATTTACGTTCGCAGATGTGCGAGTAAGCAAGCCTTTGTTCGCAAAAACTCAAGAGAACTTGATTTTTTTCGTCAAAAACTTGCTTATTCCATTTTTTTGTAGTAAATTTGTGGCGGATTATGGGACGGAAGACGATAATTCATATTATTGAGTGGTTGATAGCCGGTGCTGCGTATGTGTATCTGGTGTACCGTTTGGCGACGTACGACCAGTACGACGTAGTGGCAGCGAGTCTGCGGTCAATGGACGGTTGGCAGTGGGGCGCGTTGGTGCTGTGTGTGGCGTTGATGCCGGTTAATATGCTGATAGAGGCGTGGAAGTGGCAGACATTGATGAATGATGGAATTAACGGTGAGCGGTTAGCGGTTAGCGGTGAGAGGTTGTCTTTTAAAGAGGCGCAGCGGCAGGTGTATTACAGTAAGTTAGCGGGGTTGATTACACCGTGGCGATTGGGGGAGTATCCGGCGAGAGGAGTGATATTAGTTGAGAGTTTAGAGTTGAGAGTTGAGAGAAGCCGTCTAGTTGATAGTAGACAGTTAATGGCGAAAATAATCGCGATGGGGGCGATAGGAAGTGCGACGATGACTACTGTTATCATCGTTTGTGGAGTAATTGCGATGATAACAGATTTAGGATTTAAGATTGATGATTTAAGATTTTCTTATTATGTAGGCCTCGCTGTTCTTCTGGTTCTTCTTGGGCTTGCGTTGTATTTTGCTCCGCAGTTATTGAAACGGTGGGCAACGGTGAGTCATCGATTAGTGGCGATTAGTTTAGGACAGAGTTTTGTTCGTCTGGCTTGTTGGTGCGTGCAATTGGGGTTAGTGCTGTATGCGTTAGGAGGACTAGGAGACCTAGGTGTCCTAGGAGTTATAGGAAATAGCGCGATTTACTATTTGCTGGTGACGGTAACACCGAATGTGCCGATTGCGGAAGTGGGCGTCCGGGGAGCGTGGGCGATGATGCTGTTCGGAACGGTCAATGCGGCGCTCGCAGGCGTGGTGCTGTGGGTGATAAATACTCTTCTTCCTTGCCTATTATGGATGTTTTTTCGAAAAAATACAAAATAATTTGCATAATTGCAGAATTTTTTGTAAATTTGCGGCAAATTTGCGAGGCGGCTAGATAACTAGACGACTAGATGATTAGAAAATAGATTAACTAATACACAATATCATGAACATTAATTTTCAGATTCATTATCGCGCCGAGTATGGTCAGTCTCTGTGCGTGATTGAGACACAAGAGTCTATTCTGGGTTGGACGGAGAAAGAGCCGTTGGTGCTGAACTGCCAAGGAACGGATTTTTGGCAGGTGAATGTACCGGTAAGTGATTTCGCAGGCAGTATTCAGTACAAGTACGCTATTCGCGTGCAGGACGGTCGTTACATCTACGAAGCCGGAGAGCCGCGGACGTTGGTGCTGAAAGCGTCGGACAAGCGTATTGTGGTACGCGATGCATGGCAGGCGAGCACTTATGAGGATTCGTTCTACACGACAGCTTTCGTTAAATCGTTGTTCCTGCGTCATAATCCTGCTAAAGCGAAAGCGCCGAAAGGTAATATTCGTTTCTCGATAGACCTGCCGCAGATTTTGCCGACACAAGGCGTGGCTATCATCGGTAACTGCCCGGAGTTGGGTGACTGGAATGCCGATGACAAGTTGATTATGAGCGATGCTGAGTTCCCGCTCTGGCGTGCGGACATCAAAGTAGCGGAAAGTCAAATCATCGAATATAAGTATGTTATCTATGACCTTAAGACGGGTGCTGCTGTAGACACCGAATGGGGTGAGAACCGTCAGATCTGGGGCGTAGAGAAGGGCCTTATCATTGAGCAGAACGACCGTTCTTTCCGTCGCACGCAGCCGCGTTGGAAAGGTGCCGGTGTGGCAGTACCTGTTTTCTCACTTCGTACGGAAGAAGGATTTGGTATTGGTGAGTTCCAGGACTTGAAGAAAATGGCTGATTGGGCAGCTGCTACGGGCCAGAAGATGATTCAGACTCTGCCGATCAATGATACGACGCTACGTCATAATAACCTGGATAGTTATCCGTACAATGCAGTGAGTGTTTTTGCGTTGCACCCGATCTATATTAATATTGAGAAGATGGGTCGCCTGACGCCGGCGCAGAAGAAGAAATACGAGGCACAGAAGGCAGAGTTCAATGCGAAGACGATTGCTGATTACCAGTGCGTGTATGATGCGAAGATGGTGTTCTTCAAGGCGCTGTTCAAACAAGACAAGGACGCGCTGTTCAGCAGTGAGGAGTATAAGGCCTTTGAGGCTAAGAACGCTTCTTGGTTGGAGCCGTATGCAGCTTTCCTGAGCAAGCGCGACAAACAACCGAAAGAGTTCTATAAGTTCCTGCAGTTCCATGCGGACAAGCAATTGGCGGATGCAGTGGCTTATGCACACTCGATTGGTGTAGCGATGAAGGGTGATATACCTATCGGTATTAGTCCGGACAGCGTTGATGCGGCTGTTTATCCGGAACTCTTCAACCTGGATGCTTCTGCCGGTGCACCGCCCGATGATTTCTCCATCAGCGGTCAAAACTGGGGATTCCCGACTTATAACTGGGATAAGATGGCAGAGGATAACTTCGGTTGGTGGCAGCAACGCTTCCGCAAGATGCAGGATTATTTCGATGCCTACCGTGTGGACCATATTTTAGGTTTCTTCCGTATTTGGCAGATGCGCAAGCAAGATGTATGGGGACTGTGCGGACATTTCGTTCCGGCTCTGCCGTACAGCTTTGATGACCTTTGTGCACAAGGTATCTGCCTCGATTGGGATAGAATGACCAAGCCGTATATTCGTTCGAATTTCTTAGGCGATGTATTGGGCTTTGACACCGAATGGGCGAAACAACATGCCCTCAATACGAATGACGGCTATGTTTACTGGTTCCGTCCGGAGTTTGATACGCAGCTCAAAGTGCAAGAGTGGGCTGACCGTCTGTTAGGCGATGAGAAACAATTGAAGGCCAGTGGTCTGAGCGAAGCTGCGGTACATAATATTTGCAACGGCTTGATTTATCTGCATTGCGAAGTGCTGATGGTAGAGGATCAACGTCGTCCGGGATGGTTGCATCCGCGTATCTCCATCTATCAGAGTCACTCGTTCAACGAGTTGTATTCCGATCAGAAAGAGATATTGATGCGTATTTACAACGACTATTTCTACCGTCGCCATACGAACTTCTGGCGTGACTCGGCTATGCGTAAGTTGCCGACGCTGATTGGTGCTACGCACATGCTCTGCTGCGGCGAGGACTTAGGTATGGTGCCGGCTTGTGTGCCAGATGTGATGCATGAGTTGCAGATTCTCAGTCTTGAGATCCAACGTATGCCGAAGGATCCGACGGTTAAGTTCGCTCACCCGGCAGATGCACCTTATCAGAGTGTTTGTACGACGGGTACGCACGATATGAACCCGCTTCGTGCATGGTGGGAAGAGGACCGCAGCGTGACCCAACAGTTCTACAACGAGCAGATGGGTTGGTGGGGCGATGCGCCGCAAGAGATGACTCCGGAGATAGCAGAATTCATCATCAACCAACATATGTACAGTCCGGCTATGTGGGTGATCCTGCCGCTGCAAGATTGGCTGGCTATAGATGGAGAGATTCGTCTGCCGGATCAACACGCTGAGCGTATTAATGTACCGGCTAACCCGCGTCACTTCTGGAACTACCGCATGCACATCACTTTGGAGGAACTACTGAAGAAAGATGCGTTCAATGCGAAAGTGCGCAAACTGACGAGTGTTCGATAAGACGCTTAGGGATGTATTATCCAAAACAAGGAGCCGCACATGTACTACGGCTCCTTGTTCTAACCAATAAGAACTATGGACAAACAAACGAAACGAGATTATCTGTATATGCGGATGGCGCGTACCTGGGCGGAGAATAGTTACTGCGTTCGCCGCAAAGTAGGGGCGCTCTTAGTGAAGAACCAGATGATCATCTCCGATGGGTATAACGGTACGCCGTCGGGGTTTGAGAATATCTGCGAGGATGAGAACAACGTCTCTAAACCGTACGTGTTGCACGCTGAGGCGAATGCGCTGACGAAGGTGGCACGGTCGAATAACAGTTCCGATGGAGCCACGCTCTATGTAACCGCCAGTCCGTGTCTGGAGTGCTCTAAGTTGATTATCCAATCAGGCATCAAACGCGTTGTGTACGGCGAGGAATATCGTCTGATGGACGGCGTGGAACTCATCAAACGCGCCGGAATAGAGGTGGTGTTCCTTAATGATGAAATTAAGAATTAAGAATTAAGAAAACATGCGAAAGATTCTTCTTCCTCTTTTGACCGTGCTGGGTGTAGCGATAGGTTTGTTTATCGGAATTACGCTGAGTCAGAAAGCTAACGCGCAGCGCATTGTGTATCAGAACGGGCGATGGAACATCGAGCAAAGTAAAGTGGACCGTTTGCTCCAACTGATGGAAACGGCTTATGTGGACAGTTTGGACATCGACAGCATCACCGATGAGATGATGAGCGAGTTGGTGCAAAAACTGGACCCACACTCGGCGTACATTCCCAAGAAAGACCTGGAGATGGTCAATTCGGAGTTAGCGGGTTCGTTCTCCGGCATCGGTGTGCAGTTCACCATCCAGCAGGATACGATTCGTATTGTGGCGGTCATTGCCGGAGGACCAAGTGAAGGCGTAGGTGTGCTGGCAGGCGATAAGATCATCACCGTGGATGACAGTCTCTTTGTGGGCAAGAAAGTGAACAACGAGAAGGTGATGCGCACTCTGCGCGGCGAGAAGGGCACGAAAGTGAAGATCGGTGTTAAACGCGCCGGCGCAGACGATCTGTTGCACTATACTATCACGCGAGGAGATATTCCGGTCAACTCTGTAGATGCTAAGTTTATTATTGAGCATAAGGGTCAAAAGATTGGCTTTGTGCGGGTGAATAAGTTCGGCGAGACTACGTATCGGGAGTTCATCACCGCGCTGGCCGAGTTGCGGGCACAAGGTGCGACGCGTTATATTGTGGACCTGCGTGAGAACTCCGGCGGTTATATGGACCAAGCAATACGAATGGCGAATGAGTTTCTGCAACGCGGCGACGGCATCGTTTATTCGCAAGGTAGGGCTTATCCGCGCTATGAAGCCAAAGCGGACGGTGGCGGACGGTTTAAGGATGTGCCGTTGGTAGTGCTGATTGATGATTTCTCGGCATCCGCCAGTGAGATTTTCTCGGGCGCGATGCAAGATAACGACCGCGCCACAATCATCGGTCGCCGTTCGTTCGGTAAGGGATTGGTGCAACAGCAGATGCCTTTTGCGGACGGTAGTGCTGTGCGGTTGACGGTAGCGCGCTATTACACGCCTTCGGGTAGGTGCATTCAGAAACCATATGAGTTAGGCGATTCGGAAGATTATCAGAAGGAACTGGTCGAGCGCTTTGAGCATGGAGAGTTCTATTCAGCGGATAGTGTGCATTTTGCTGATACGACCATCTATCGTACCAAGGGTGGACGTATTGTCCACGGCGGTGGTGGTATTATGCCGGACGTGTTTGTGGGGCGCGATACGACGCTTAATACGCCGTGGTACAACCGCTGCGTGAATATGGCGTATACGTATCAGTTTGCGTATAAGTATACAGATGAGCATCGTAAGCAGTTGAGTGCGTTCAAAGATTGGCAAGCGCTGGAACAGTATTTGCTGAAGCAGAATGTGCTGCGAGAGTTTGTTGCGTTTGCTAAGGAAAAAGGTGTTGAACCCGATGAGGCACAAATACAGAAGTCCAAACCGCTGATGACGCGGCTCTTGAATGCGTATATTGTGCGCAATATATTGGGCGATGAAGGCTTCTTCCCTCTCTTTGAGCGCGATGATGAAATAACGAAGAAAGCAGTAGAGGTTCTCAGCGAATGAGGACCTCTTTTGCCTCTAAATAGGCGCTAATTGTCTACAAAGAATGACAAAATGCGCTTTTTTTGCAAAAAAATGCAAAAATATTTGGTCATATCAAAAAAAAGCAGTACCTTTGCACCCGCTTTTGAAAAAAGAGGGTCCATTAGCTCAACTGAATAGAGTACCACACTACGGATGTGGGGGTTGCAGGTTTGAATCCTGCATGGATCACGAAAGGAGTCGAGAAATCGGCTCCTTTATTTATATTGTTTCACTGCTTTGTGAGCAGATTTTTGGGTGAGATGTTTTTGACGCTTGTTCATGTTCGGATTCTTATAGGGATTCTTCCTTGCATCCTTACCCGTTACTATTTCGTACCACACGCATGAGGCGGTGTAGCGACCGTAGGTGTAGTTGAGGTGGTAACCGTCTCGGCAGAAGGAGTCTCCTAAGACCGTCTTGCGACCTAATTGGATAGCCTTTCCGCAAGGAACAATTGGTAATTGCGTCGGTGTACAGGCAACGATACTATCCCACATCTCCCGTTGATTGTTGTGGTAGCGCGGGTAGTCGGGATGGGTAGCTTTGCGGCTGTATGCCCAGGTTTGCATCCAATAGAGGCGTGCGTTAGGTTGGTAAGCGGTAACCGTGTCGATGAGCATGGTGAGCCAAGGTTCGTAGGACGAACGAATACCGCTATCGTGACTGGCTTGCTGCAACGAGATGACATCGTATTTGCCATCTAAAAGGGCTTGACGGAGGGAGATCGTATCGCGTATAATCCGCGGGATAGCGTTCGTGCAGACGCGATGCGAGTAGACGGCCGTGTCTTGGAGTAGGAACTGAGCGTGTTTTTTCAACGAACAACCTCCATAATAGAGATTATGAATCTCCACCTCCACGCCCACGGTGTCACAAAGGGGTACCAGTTCTTGTTCCACCGCATCCCAGGAGAAGCTGTTACCGATGCAAAGGACTCTGATGAGTAATATGATGTTAATGAGCTTCAAGCCAGTTTTTGCCTACTCCGCATTCGGCGATGAGGGGTACAGATAAATGGACAGCGTTTTGCATTTCCGAGACGACTATCTCACGTACGCGTTCTACTTCGGTTGCAGGGACGTTGAAGTTCAATTCGTCATGTACCTGCATGATCATCTGCGCGTGGAGTCCTTCTTCTTTGAGTCGCCGATGGATGGAGACCATCGCCATCTTGATTATGTCGGCTGCTGTGCCTTGGATAGGTGCGTTGACGGCGTTTCGTTCGGCGAACGAACGGACTGTGGCGTTTTG
>Ga0310690_10004406_pt1 | contig 19995 bp, 3 predicted proteins | sample AusTroGonzalo_MG_2_FD_207661 | JGI IMG/M metagenome (GOLD analysis project Ga0310690, IMG submission 207661) | Bovine rumen microbial communities from tropical cattle in Woodstock, Queensland, Australia - Gonzalo_04 (v2) (version 2) | ecosystem: Host-associated > Mammals > Digestive system >...
CAACAACTCCGCCATCAATCAGGCGATAGACACGATAGCCCGCCATAACATCCACGACACGGCGATGGTGATTCGGACGCATATCCGCGACAGCGTGAACGTGGTGATACTGGATTCCTTGGCCGCCGCGAACTCCGCCATCAACAAGGCGATTGACACGATAGCAGGTCACGTCATCCACGACAGTTTGGGCAATTACGCAATCAAAAACTGTGAGGATGTGAACGCCTGTGTGGCGACGGCTATTGGCAACAACAACTCCGCCATCAATCAGGCGATAGACACGATAGCCCGCCATAACATCCACGACACGGCGATGGTGATTCGGACGCATATCCGCGACAGCGTGAATGTGGTGATACTGGATTCCTTGGCTGCCGCGAACTCCGCCATCAACAAGGCGATCGACACGATAGCAGGTCACGTCATCCACGACAGCTTGGGCAATTACGCAATCAAGAGTTGCGAGGATGTGAACGCCTGTGTGGCGACGGCTATTGGCAACAACAACTCCGCCATCAACAAGGCGATTGACACGATAGCCCGCCATAACATCCACGACACGGCGATGGTGATTCGGACGCATATCCGCGACAGCGTGAACCGCGTGGTGCTCGACTCCTTATACGCCGCGAACTCTGCGATGAACAGGGCTGTAGATACGATATCCCGCCACAACATTCACGACAGTCTTGTTGTGATACGGACGAAGATACACACTGACAGCCTCGTTTTGGCAACCAAGATTCGCAGTGACAGCTCGACAGTGCACGGGGCGTTAGTTGACTCTCTAAAGCACTATATGGATTCCACACAAGTGGTCAGGTCCATCCACGACAGCATCGGCAACGGCACGTTGACCATCTCGTACGGTACTGTTGACTCGGTGAAGTTCACGGCCAACCAAAAGACGAACGGGCGCATCACTATTCCTGTTCAGGTCAATGCGGACTGGAACGCAACCGAGGGGCCGGCAAAGATTGAGAACAAGCCGACAATCCCCGCGGTGAACAACTCTACCGTTACGGTCAATATGAACGGTACTCCAGCGGGTTCTTTCACGCTAAACCAAAGCGATTCGGCTGTGGTGAACTTGAACAATGTAGCCGTTACCAATGAAGGTACCACCAACACGTACGTCAACACGAACGACTTCACTGGCGGCACTATCACCGTGCCTAGCAAGTTCGACATCAAGAACCCTCCGACTTCTTCCACATGTACGCAAGATGCCGTCAACATCTGCGATCTACTCGCGGTGTTTGACAGCCTGAGCAGACGCCTTGCCGCCGTGGAGGCCGAACTTGCCAGCCTCAAGACCGGGCTCCCTGTGTTCGTCAGCCTCACTTTCTCCGAAATCACTTTCAACTCCATGAAGGCCACAGCCGAGTTCACCAACTCCGGTGCACCCATCTCTTTCTATCGGTTCTGCATCTCCAAGAACGAGGATATGAGCGACCCGATAGGCTGCTATATCACCACAGATCCGGAATACACGTTTGTGAATCTTGACCCCAAGACCCTCTACTACGTGAGCGTCACCGCTACCAATGCGGCCGGTACCTCTGAACCGGGGAAAAATTCCGCCCGCACCCTCGCGAACATCACAATCGCCCTCAATGGTCCGGATAGCGTGACCTACGCCTGTGGCACGACTGACCCAGAACCCCACTATACTATCACGGTGAAGGATGAAGGGGAGGATATTACGAGCCAATGCTCCTTTGTATGGAAGGTTAACAACGTTAAGGTCGATAGTTCCACGAATTCTTCCTTCGACACCTCTTATTTCAAGGAAGTCCAGGCGACTATAGAAGAAAGCATGATTGTGACCTGCACGGTCATCCTCACCGCCGACACCCTCAAGCGGACGGACACTGTGACCACCATCGTCACCAATAATCCTTACAGCCTTCCGGTTATCTCCATTTGCATCAGCGACCTGATCATCACCGACAGGGGCTCTCAGAACATTGTCGCGGTGAAGTGGGAGAGTGCGGATGAGAATTTTACGTCCGCCACGGCATTGAACCATACGTATCATGAAACAGGTTCCCATACCATCACCGTCAAGAGTGCAACGGGATGTGAAACTGACACAACGATCACGTTTGTGCCACTTACCCCGTGTGCGGTGGGCAATCACCCTGCGCAAACCTCCACTGTGCTTGCCACTGCTGGTATCGAAAATTCCACCAACGGTTTGGAAACCACCAACGACGGTGGTGCCGTAACGAAGGTGCAGGACTTTGACGGGAACATGTATGCTGTTGTGCAAATTGGCACACAATGCTGGCTGGCGGAGAACCTCCGCACCACGAGCTATGGTGACGGCACTGAAATTGTGGTAGGTTCCTCAGCTTCTGCCGAAACACCTTATATCTATTATCCCAATGGCGAAGCAACGAATCTGAATGAATATGGCTTCCTCTATAACTGGCAAGCCGCTACATACGCTCAGACCACCACCATGGCACCTAGCGGCATACAAGGTGTTTGTCCTGCAGGTTGGCATATTCCTTCCGAAAACGAGTGGGAAATTCTGGATTTGGAAGTGAATGGCTCCGCACTTGATTTTAACAACAGCTTCAACTCCGATGGTAACTTTACGGGCAAGTTGGCAAAGGGATGCGGTTGGAAGCAATCCGCCAACGCACTTGCTCCTGGTAACTTTAGCGATGAACAGCGCAACGTTACTGGTTTCGGGGCAGTTCCCGCAGGTTGGTACACTTCTGAAAATTATACGGGTTTCGAATCAAGCGCTGCTTTCTGGACCTGTACACAAAATAGCGAGAACAAGATATACACTCGTCATTTGAACTACGACACTTCTGCCATGAACAGACCTCATGACGATCAACTTTTGGATAAACACGCATTCTCCGTCCGTTGTATCCGTGATGACGATTACAATCCAGTTGCGCTGACCATCACCGCCGGCCAGAATGATATTACCATCTGCTCTAATGACGCGGGTGCCGTTACTTATACGGCTAAGGTGACGAGATACAACAAGGACTTCACGAGTGATTACACCTACGAGTGGAGCGTGGAGGGTGCCGACTTGGTAGCAAATGGTAGCAGTTGCACGGTGACTTATACGAGCGCAGGTAACTATATGGTGACTTGCAAGGTTAAACAAGGAACGGATTCTGTGGCAGAGAAGTCTGTCACGACAACCGTAAACGTTATGCAAGCTCCCGTCTTCACCACTTGCGAAGAAGGATATGACGAAACCAATCATGGCTATTTGGTTAAATTGATGAGCCTCAATCAAGATGCCACCCTCGATTGGGGTGATAATAGTTCTTCAACCAATGTGGATGTTGATACAATTACAGATAATGGGCAAAAGTTCGTCATAAATGGAACGATAACGCATATATACAGTGCCCAAGGTACTCCCACCATTACGGCTACCAGCAACGGTAACGGTTGTGCTGCAACCAAGCAGATTGCGTTGGGCAATGCCACGGTGCATGCTTGTTCGTCATCGCTGTTCACCAACCATGCGCGGCAAGAGGGTACTCTCGTTTCTGGGACAACCCATTACGAAGGCAGGGAGGAGGTCAATACGGACGGCAATTTGGTTTCCGTGCAGGACTATGATGGTAACGAGTATCCTGTAGTGCAGATTGGCAGCCTGTGCTGGATGGCCGAGAACCTCCGCACCAAGCACTACGCCGACGGAATGGAAATCACGAACGGTATCGGTTCCGACGGGTCGTTTACGCAGGCCTATTATTATCCTAATAATGGAACAGATGTGGGGACGTATGGCTATTTTTACAACTGGTATGCGACCACCCGCGGTATTCCTTCTTCAACAACCAATCCTTTGATTCCTGGTATTTGTCCCACTGGCTGGCATGTGCCCACCACTGGTGATTGGCATAACTTGCTAACAGCTGCTGATGCCAACAATCATGCTGTTAAACTTGCTAAAAGCTGTGATTGGATACCAGGAAACACATCTGATTTTCCTGGAGACTATAACAGCTTGGAACGCAATGCCTACGGTTTCGGAGCTGTCCCTGCCGGACACTACAATTATCATGAAAATTCTGTAGGTGATGAAAGTGCTTTCCAACAAGGCGAATATAATTCGTATGGGAGTAAAACGACGTTTTGGTCCAGTGTTGAAAGTGGTAGTCGGGCATATTATTTGATTCTTACAAGTAACAAAAATGAAGTTGAGGTCAGTGATAATCAGACCAATAACAAGGTGTGGGGTTATTCTGTCCGTTGCGTGCGCAACGCGGAAAACGTCAATCCTGTTCCTGTGCAAATGAGTGTCAGCTCCACGAAATCTGGCTATGCGTATATTTGCGACGGCAATCCGGTGGAAGTTACTTACACCGCTGTGGTCAATCGGAATGGGATGGACATCGCCGACCAGTGTGCGCCATACGTGTGGACACTCAATGGCACGCAAATGTCTGAAACGGGTAAGTCGTTTACATACAGTTATTCTGAGACGGGAACTTATACGATCTCATGCACGGCTACAATTCCAGGTGTTGGGCAGCGGGTGCAAAGCAACGTGTTTTCAGTTTATTCAGGTACTGTCCCTGGTGATTTCACTATATCGAAGAATGGTAATAAAGTGACGGTGACCCTTGGGGTTCCCAAGCCTGTATCTGTAGCTTGGGGAGATGGAACCCCTGATGTGACAGTTTACAGTACTACGAATACGGTTAATCATACGTATAATCAAAACGGCATTTACCCAATTACCGCCACAGCATCCCATCAAGGTTGTACCCGTACTAAGGAGGTGACGATTGCCGCACCGGTGGCATCCTTGGAACCTGCCTCCAGTGAGGTCTCTTTCTGTGCTGGCGGGTCCGCATCTGTGGGATTCACCGCACAGATTAAGGAAGGCGAGGATGATGTTACGAGCAATTTCGCTCCTTACACGTGGAGTGTCGTGCCACAGAGTGGTTCGCCTGCAGACGGTGCGCAGATTACCCCTGCCTGCACGACGAATGTGTGCAGTGTCACGGTCTTGAAGCCGGGCACCTACACGGTCTCCTGCACGACGGCCACGCATAACTCTGTCCAGCTGAAGAAGACCGCAACGGTGACGGCATCGTATAAAACGGTTCCTACGTTTAATGAACCGACGGTTTCCGGCCGCACGGTCACGTTGACAGGTGTTGCCAACACGACCTCCATCAATTGGGGTGATGAAACGTCAACTACAGTAGGAAGCGGTACGGAAGTCTCCCACACCTACAACGAGAACTCCACCGGAGATGGCTACCACATCATAGCCACGAACAGCGGTACCGAATGCACCAAGGAAAAGGATGTGTCGGTGAGCCTCACGATGAACCTCAATGCCGAAGGATCTACAGATATCTGCACCGACGGCACTGTCGGCCGCAGCACAGAGGTCACCTATACCGCCTCCGTGACCGACAATGGTACGCCGAACGCCACTGGCTACAGCTATGTTTGGAGCGTGGATGGTGTGGAGATTCCTGGTGAAACAAATGCAACGTATTCGCGTAACTATACAGAGACGGGCACCTACGCGGTCAGCTGTACGGCCAGCAAGACCACTGGGGATGTCACCGCCTCTACATCGACGAATATTGACCCCCTGCCCACGCCGAGCTTCACGAAGAGTGTGAATGGTCTTACGGTAACGTTGAACCCCTTGGAAAATACGAATCAGGTTATATGGGACAACAGTGATCCTAACACCACTCAATCCTTCGGTGAATATCCTACTTCCGCTGTGCACACCTATGAAACCCAGAGTGAACATACCTACACCATTGTTGCCACAAACACGGCAACGGGTTGTAGCATAACGGATAATGAAGTTAATGTGATACCTCCTGCGTTGACCTTGACGGCTGACAATGAATCTCCTTCCATTTGCTCTGCGGGCGCCACCACAACGATGGTTAGGTACTCTGCAACGGTGAACGACGGTGGGCAGACCGATCACACCTATGCGTGGACGGTTGATGGTCCTGAAGGTGGCGCATCGCCTACGTCTATGTCTGGAACAAGCGCCTCGTTTGAGGTGACGTATTCAGCGACGGGTGATTATACGGTTTCTTGCACGGTGGACGGTACGGGACCGAGCGACACGAAGAATGTCCATGTCAGCGCTTCTACGGATGTGCCTTCATTCACGGCGAGTGTCTCCGGCAACACGGTGACGTTGGACGAAATTGTCAATGTGGAGCAGGTCAACTGGGGCGAGAGCAATGGCTCGTTTGAAACGCTTAACAACGACGCCCCCTCGCACGTATATCCGAATCCAGAAACAGAAACCCACTATACCATCATCGCCAAAAGCCCCAGCGGTTGCACCGCGGAAGCAGAGGTGACGGTGGCCCCAGTGGTGGCTTCAATGGAAATCACAACTCGCGGTGTGCCGACGTTGTGTCGGAAATCAACGGTGACAGGTAAGGTCTCTGCAATCATATATAAAGCAGAGGTGACAGACGCGGTGCCGACTGGGTACATTTGGAGCGTGACACCTTCAGAGAATACCGCACTTTACAGCTATGGTGATTCATGTATGGTGTTATATACCGCCACAGGCACATATCAAGTCACATGTGAGGCAGAAGGAATATCATTGAACAAAACTGATACAACGGAGATAAAATTCCCTACTTATGCTAATGGTACACTGTTGGAAGAAGGAAATGAAATGCTTTCGAATGATTTCCAGTTGTGCAAGGAGGAACATAACGTGCAGCTTAAATATTTGCCTAATATTGCTAATGCTTCTCAAACGATATATTGGGGAGATGGTGCGATGGACTTGGTAGAACAATGTCACCAAAATTGTGCCCCTCTCCCATCGCATACATATACCGAATACGAAGAGTATCCGCTCGTTATTGTGACTCGGCGTATAAGCTCTCTCTATAATAATGTTACTTGTGCTATTGTTAGAAATATTACTATAGAAACAGAGAGTCCCACTTCTTGTCCAGGTGTGACCTCTTGGCTTGCTAAAGAAACTGTTGATGGGAACAACTTGGTTTCTGTAGAAGGTTATGACGAAAACGGGGACACGTATAACTATAAAGTGGTGAAGATTGGTAGCCACTGTTGGTTGGCGGAAAATATGCGTGCCGACCAATATGCGAATGGAGATCCTTTCAGTAATGAAACTTATAATCCTGGAGGTAATGTCAATAATGTGGCCAAATATGGAAAACTTTACAACTTGTCTGCGGCCACAAGAGGAGGCACAGCACAGGGTGTCTGTCCTAACGGTTGGCATGTGCCAACGAATTCAGACTGGTCGGACATTATTACTTCCTATAGCTCAGGTGGTATGCTAGCCAAAGGATGTGACTGGAAGGTAATTGCCGATGCAGCAGGTGCACCTGGTGATTACAATTATAGCCAACGAAATGTTTCCGGCTTTGGCGCTCTTCCGGCAGGTACTAATGGGAATTATTCCATTGGTAATGGAACGGCGTTTTGGTGTAGTGGGGGTAATAGTATATTGTTGACATACAATGAGGGTGCCATAGGGATAGGTTCTACTTTTGCAGCAAATTCTGGACTTTCCGTCCGTTGCGTGCGGGATGCTCGTAACTACAAGTTGTCTTTCATAAAGAATGTGAGTAATCCGTCAGTGATTAACGGACCTGTCAGTGTGTCATATACGGCAAAAATTGATGATGGAGGAAATACCGTCAACAGCAGTGATTTCACATTTTCGTGGAGTGTGCCTCATTCTTCGGACAGTTGTGAGCTGACTGCCCCCATTCCTACGACAGAAAACTGCACAATTACCTTCAAAAAAGCAGGTACCTATATGGTATCTTGTACTGCTATGGTTAAACAACCGGGTTCTGGACAGGTGTTGAGGATTGACACGATCGAGGTATCTGGTGCTTCTAACTATACAGTTGATCTTAAGAACTCATGTATCGTAGATGGTACTGGTCAAGTAAATACAAACACCCATTATGTTCGTACTGATAATGAGACTGGGGATACTATTGGGGGTAAAAAAATTGTTTCTGCCGTCAAAGATGCCGATCCAAGTCCACACTCTTACAAAGTCGTGCAAATCGGCTCACAGTGCTGGATGAAAGAGAACTTGAGGGCGACGAAAGGGTTATCTAATGTCATTATATCACCAGGAACAAAAGTGGGGGAAACTAGTTGCAATAATTGTTTCTCATCTTCAAATAAATATTACTATTATCCGGACTTTGGTGGCTCCTATCCGAATGCCTTGGGAAATGACTCAACAAGTTACGGCCTTTTATACAATTGGACAGCTGCGATGAATGGGGCAACATCACCAGGAGCACAAGGTATGTGTCCTGCAGGTTGGCATGTGCCGACCCAAGATGATTGGGAGACCCTGTTTAAATCAGTAGGTGGTGATGATTTTGAATTTCCAAACTATAATGGTAGTACTGGCATAAATAGTAATAAATTGATCTCTGGTGTTTTTACTAAAAATGGAAATCAGAATGAATTTTGGACCTACGCAGCTGGTAGTGTGCCTGGCAACTACAACCGTAGCGATGCCGATACCACCGGTTTCTCTATATTGCCTGCGGGTGGTTATACGGGGGGCTTTGTGTATGATGCTAATGGTACTCTGAAGTCTAACTTAAAGCAGACTGCATTTGTTTGGAGTTCCACGACATTCACATATAACAGCAGTAGTAATTATGCATATCGTTATAGCTTTAAGTATGATAATGCAGCTATTCGTTGCGAAAATTATGGTTGGTCGAAAAAACAGTATTTCGGCTCCGTCCGCTGCGTTCGCAACTAGCTTTCCGCTTATCATCGTATAATCATATCAAAGGGGTTCCGTTCCGTAGTGGGAGGGGAGCCCCTTTTCAATGTAGAATGTAGAATGAAGAATGAAGAATGATGAATTATGAGTTATGAATGATGAATAATCGTAATTTGTGATAATTCGTGGTTGATTTTTGGAGATTTATGTATACAAAAGCAAACTTGCCTCCGATTTGTGCATCGCGCGGTGCGGATCTCGCCGGTTTGTTGTGATTGTTAATTTTAACAATTAATTGTAAAATAACGCCTCGTAAAAAATAATTTAATTTTATTGTCGGGACGTATTGAAAAAAGTGTATTTTTGCGGCGGAAAAATGAATCTGTTAACCTAACCCAAAATGCTCGAAGAAAATGGAAAAGAAAGATCCCATTGAGGAAGCCAGACGGTATGTGGCGAATGCGAAGGAAGTCATTAAGAAAGCCAATTTTGATCCCGAATTGAACATCTACACTGACGGCAAGTATATTAAAATGGCAGGAAACACCTTGTGGAATGGTTGTCTTATTGCATTAGATGCCGCGCTGGAAATCAGCAAGGGGAAGGGCCGTCCGGATGTCAAGAAGTATAAGGAAGCTGCCGCCAAGCGCGACAAGAAGCTGATGGCGGCTATCGTGGCCGGATACGACACCATGCATCTGCACATGGGCTACGATGGCACAAAGAACAAAAAGACTTGTGACTCTGGCTTCGAATATGCCAACGCCATCATCGACCGTTGCGCGATGCTTGTCCCAGTGCCGTTGTGCGTTTGATCGCTGCTTCCGTCCGCTGCGTCCGCGATTAACCTTGTGCATATTAATCCTAATCATATCAAAGGGGTTCCGTTCCGATGAGGGACGGAACCCCTTTTTCAATGAAAAATGTAGAATGAAGAATGATGAAGGCGGTGTGTGGGCGGCGGTGCGTGTTGAACCGTTGATACGCCGAAATCTGCGAATTCGAAAAATTATTTTTACAAATAATTGTTAATTAATTTTGCTGAAAATATGTAAACGGTTGGTTTTCAGTAAGATAATTTTTTATTGAAAAGTATTGACAAGCGTAAGTTCTTGTTGTATCTTTGCGGCGAAAAATATTCTAAATTTAAACTTGTAAAACGATGAATACAGTAGAAACAAACACACCGCAATACCCGGACTTCGGGGCATTGCTGGAATCGGTAAAAGAGAACGGCCGCCTTATGAGGGAAAATGCCGACCGTTATTACAAAGAACAAGCGGAGCGCGAAAAAACGCGTGACGCGAAATTGGAAGCTGAGCGAAAAGAGCGTGACGCGAAGTGGGAGACGGAACGAAAAGAACAAGCGGAACGCGAAGCCAAACGCGAAGCCGAACGTGAAAAGGACCGTGCCGAGTTCAAGGAACGGATGGACAAAATCAGCGCGGACACCAACAGGGCGATCAAAGACATGAAGGAGATGTTCACCTGCCAGTGGGGTAGGCTGGTGGAGGCACTGTCGAAGCCGGCGGCATTGGCACTTTTCAAAAAGCAGGGCATCGAAATCGACCGCGTCTTTGAGGATGTGCGCAAAATCAAGAAGGACGGGCAAGACGTGATGGAGATCGACGTCGCCCTGTGTGACACGTCCATAGCCGTCATCGTGGAGGTGAAGTCGCATTGCGACAGCCGCGACATCAACCACTTCCTCGGTCAGATGGAACACTGCAAGGAATGGTACCCCGATTTCTCGGACAAGGAACTCCGTGTGGCGGTGGCGGCAATAGATTACGCCCCCGGCGCCGAAGAATACGCGCAACGGCGAGGTCTTTACGTGCTGAAGCTTACCGGCGAGGAGACTTTCACGATGACCGCGCCCAAGAAGCCGAAGACTTTTTGAAATTCATGATTCACAATTCATAATGCATAATGGGGGGTCCGTTCCGTTGTGGGAGGGGAGCCCCTTTTTGAATGATGAATGATGAATGATGAATGATGAATGATGAATGATGAATGTCGTGTGAGCGTCGTGGGCTGTTGATATTTTGCTGGTGAGCTAATCTGAAAAAATAGTATTTTTGCCGTTTTGTGTTATTAGCTTATATTGGGAAATAATAAAATTAAAATAATGAATAGAAAATTGATTACCAGATTGTTAGGGATTGTTTTCGCGGTGGCGCTCCTGGGAACGTGTTCCCCCGCTTTTGCGCAAACTGAGGTCCCAACGCCAGACACGGTCTATCATGACAATTTCGGTTGCGACAGTTTTTTGTTGACAGCTAACAACATTGTCTATTATTCGGATACGGTGATAGCGATCCCTCACCGTGTCGTGGCCCCCTCGATTGTCTATATCGACGTGGTCAACATTTATCAGATTACCATCGGCCATAGCTACGACGTGAGAGACACTACGCAACAGAGTGTCTGTCGCAATAAGTTGCCTTACGCCTACCATGGCAATTTCTACACCGAGTCGGGCGACTATTGGGTGGATTTCCCCTCTTCAAGAGGCTGTGACAGCGCCCATACGCTCCTCCAACTGCAGGTGCTCAACGGTCAGCACGATACCATCGACCTTGCCCTCTGCTATGGACAGCCGAGCGTCACTTATGAGGATCTGGTCTTCACCACGCCTGGATGTTTCACTTTCGACTTAGGGGTTGACACCAACGGTTGCTCGGTGGACATGACCTATCGGGTGACACAATACCCGCTTACGTCCGATTCTATGGATTTGACACTCTGCAGCAATGAGTTACCCTATTATTTCATGGGTCAGCGGATAGATTCTGCCGGCCTTTACGAAATTCATTATATCAATGCCATAGGATGCGATGCTATCCTTTACGTGAGCGTCACGGTGAATCCTTCCCAAACAACCACCCAGACGATTAACACGATGGTCTGCGCGTCAGAACTCCCGTATGTGGTTCACGGACGGAGCTTTAACGGACCTACGTCGGAGACCTTCGTTGTCCCCAACCAGTATGGCTGTGACAGCTTGAGGGTGAGTCTGACCTTGGCCGTGACGTATCCTTACACCGATACCGTCACCCACTACCTCTGTGCAGAGGAATTCCCCTATATGTATGATTCCCTGCATGTTTATAATGAACCTGGTAGTTATTACATCAATGATTCCGTCAATTCGACGACATGTATCAGCTTTACCTTGTTGCAATTGCTCCAGTATCCTTCTGTGCATGATACGTTGACGATTTGCACTGCCGACAGCTCTTTCACGTTTGGGGATACCACCTTCACCACGTCCACGATATATACTTTCACGGACACCAACTCCTATCAGTGTTTGGACTATCACACGTTGCGGATCAATCTCCTGCAGCAGATGGTTTATGACACGCTGGATGTGACGGTGTGCGCTTCCAATATGCCTTACAGCTATATGGGAGAAACCTACACCGCTGCTGGTAATTATCCGGTGATTCTGCAAAATCAAGAGGGGTGCGATAGCGTCACCATCTTGTTGCGCTTGACCGTGCAGCAGAATCTCCAAGTGGTGACTGCAAAAACGATTACGCGTAATGACATTCCGTATATGTTCCGCGGCAAAGCCTATTCACAGAGCGGCATTTACACTGAGGTTGCGCCGGCGGTCACTGATGCCGAGTGCGATACCACATACGTATTGGTCCTCAATGTCACTCCGATTTACACTGTCGAAATCGACACTACGGTTTGCGCCAATACGCCCGTTGTATTTTTGGGCGACACCGTCACCACGGCAGGTCCCCATACCTTCACCTACCATTTGTCTGGTTACGACAGTGTGATTACCTTGATGGTGTATCATAATCCGGTTTACCGCGCTGAAACGGTCTATGCTGAGGTGGGCGAATATGATCTGCCTTACTATTTTGTCGATAGCGCTTACTACACAGCGGGCTATCACGAGCAGATTCTTTCTACGGTAGATGGCTGTGACAGTGTTCTTTCCGTGTTCTTGACCATTAATACCGCTATTGTGAATACGGATACCATCAATAGGGAAATTTGTTCCAACGACCTGCCGTTGACATTGTATGACAGTGTCCTCACGCATGCAGGCGTGTATCGTTATATTGTGCCCTCATCCACTCCTGCGGTCGATTCCGTCTTTTTCGTGAATCTCACTGTGAAGGAGTCTCCCACATTGGTCATCGCTGACACCACGTATTTGTGTGCGGGCGCTACGGTGACGTTGACAGCGCAATCCACAGGTAGCGTCTATCTGTGGAATAATGGTTCCACGGAATCCTCAATTTCCGTCAATTTGGCGGGTCAATATTCCGTGACGGTTTCCAATGCTTTCGATTGTTCCACTTCTGCCACGGTGCAGGTGATAGGCGTGGCGCTTCCGGATGCGCATATGAGTGGATCCACCACTGTGTGCGAAGGCAGCAGCTTGACACTCGTTGCCACAGGCGGTACGGAATACCGCTGGAGCGAAGGCACTGTGTCTGATACATTGGTGGTTACGCCTACTGAAAGCACCACCTATTGGGTGACGGTCACCAATCAATACGGTTGTTCGAAAACGAAAGATATTGCCGTGACGGTGAACCCGTTGCCAGAACTTACCATCTTGGGCGATAACAGTATTTGTCAAGGAGAATCCACCACATTTACGGCATATGGCGCCGATAGCTATCGTTGGAACACCGGCGGACGTTTGGACCGCATCACCGTGAATTCCGAGGGAGTGTACACCGTGACGGGTACCGATGCCAATCAGTGCCAAAGCACCGCTTCCGTTACTTTGGTTGTGCATTCACTGCCCGTATTGAAGATTAACGGTAGAACGACCTTCTGTCAGGGCGGTACCACCACCGTGACGGCCACGGGCGCTTCCAGTTACGAGTGGAATTCCGGAGAAGTGACACAATCCATCACAGCATCATACGCAGGACAATACACCGTTACGGGTACGGATCAATATGGTTGTTCTTCCAGCAAGAGCGTGACCATTACCCAAGCTGCGGTGAACGCCAATATCTCGGGTAACCGCTATTTCTGCCATGGTCAAAGTACTACGTTGACGGTCAGTGGCGACAATGGCAACACCTACCAATGGTTTGACGGCAGCACCAACAGTTCTATCGCCATTTCCAACGCTGGAACCTATTCTGTGACGGTGAGCAACACGGCGGGTTGTCAGAACGTATTGTCCGCGACGGTCAATGAATACAATCTGACGGCTCCGGTGATTAGCGGTACGTTAACCATCTGCGAGGGTCAGTCCACGACGTTGCGTGCCTCTGGCGGCACCAGTTATGTTTGGGATGACGGTACCGAACAACCGCTCATCACGGTGAACGCCACGGGTACCTATTCCGTGACCTCCACCAACTCTTACGGTTGTACGGCGACCACTTCGGCCACGGTGTTGGTGAACCCCGCGCCTATGGTGACCATCCTGGCACAGGATGCCATTTGTAAAGGCGACGACATCTCGATTTCAGCCATTACAAATGCCAATACTTTCCATTGGAATACAGGACAAAATACAGCGACTATCAATGTGTCGCCTACGATAAACACTACCTATACCGTGTTGGTGACGGATGAGAACGGGTGTACCTCCACCGCCTCCACTGTGGTGAATGTCAAATCACTTCCTTCGGTCTATATTTCCGGGGAAAATGCTGTTTGTCAAGGCGATACAGCCACGTTGACGGCCACGGGCGGTGAGTCGTACTTGTGGAATACAGGTCAAAGTACCTCCACGTTGAATGTTACGAGCTCTGGCACGTATAAAGTGACGGCCACGGGTTCCAACGGTTGTACGGCCACGGCACAAAGCATAGTTACGGTGCACGCGCTTCCGATTGCCACGGTGACCGAGATGGCGGAGATTTGTAGAGGTCAACAGGCTACCCTGATAACGGATGCACCGGCGGGATGCACCTATCTGTGGTCCAACGGCAGTCGTCAGAGCCGCATCACGGTCAGTGAAGTTGGCGAATATCGGGTGACGGTGACAAACGCAAACTTGTGTTCTCAAGTTTATAGCTCCACGGTGACGGTGCATGAAATTCCGCAAATCAGCATTAACGGTAACACGGACATTTGCGAGGGCCAATCCACAATACTCACGGTTTCTGGCGACAATGTCAGTGAGTATTTGTGGAGCAATGGTGACAATAATGCCTCCACTTCTGTGAGTGCCGCAGGACAATATTCAGTGGTGGCCACGAACCAATATGGTTGCACAGCTACCGCTTCGCGCGGTGTGACTGTTCATGCCCTTCCTGAACCGCATATTACGGGCGATTTGACGATCTGTTTGGGTGAGAGCACCACTTTGAACGCTACGGGTGGCACTTCATACACGTGGAGTACGGGTCAAACCGCTACCCAAATAACGGTTGCGCCCACTTTCAATCAGACCTATTCTGTGACGGCAAGCAACGCTTTCGGTTGCGTCGCGGGCACTTCCGCCACTGTCACGGTGAACTCACTGCCGGTGGTTTCGTTCAGCGGCAATACCTCTGTGTGCGCGGGTTCCACCACGAGCATTTTGGCGACCGGCGGTTCGAATTACTCCTGGTCAAACGGTTCGCAAACCGCAGCGATGACCACAGGCACTGCCGGTATATATTATGTGACGGTGACCAACACAGATGGTTGTAGCAGCAAGGATTCTATCAGCGTGATTGTGAACCAGAATCCGCAGGTGCATATTTCAGGTAGCAGTTACGTGTGCGCGGGTAGCATCACCACCTTGAGCGCATCCGGTGCAAATAGTTATTTGTGGAGTACTCAAGATATCACACCGGAAATCACGGTGAATCCGACGATTGAGACCACCTACACGGTGACGGGTACCGACACCAATGGTTGTCATTCAACGGTGAGCAAGGTGCTCAACGTGGAACCGTTGCCGAACATCCAAGTGTTGGGTGCACGTACGATTTGTGCGGGCCAATCTACAACGTTGACCGCTACGGGTGGTTCCAAGTATGTGTGGAGCACTCAGGATACCATCAACAGCATTGTGGTGAGCCCGACGCAAAGCCAGTCTTACGTGGTCACGGTGACCAACGCTTACGGCTGTGTGGCCAGTGGCGCAGTGACGGTGACGGTCAATGCATTGCCGCAATTGACCTTCAACGGAAACACGACCATCTGTGCGGGCAATACCACGACGATTACGGCTATTGGCGCAAATTCCTACTCTTGGTCCACGGGCGCTCAAACAGCTAATATCAATGTTTCACAGGCAGGTGTATATTATGTGACGGCTACCAATGCGCAGAACTGTTCCAGAACGGATTCAGTGCTGGTGACGGTGAACCCGAAACCGCAGGTGCAGATTGCCGGTAGCAACCACATCTGCTCGGGTACGGTCGCTACGCTGACCGCTTCTGGCGCGAACAGCTATCATTGGAGTACCGATGAGGTCTCCGCGGAAATTTCCATTTCGCCTTCTTCCAACACGACTTATACCGTGACGGGCTATGACACGAATGGTTGCTATACCACCGTGCAGAAAGTGGTGAATGTGGAAGATGTGCCTGTGGTGCAAATCCTCGGTGAACGCACCATCTGCCAAGCCCAATCCACAGTGTTGACTGCATTGGGTGGTACTTCCTATCTGTGGAGCAACGGCAGCGCTACACAAGACATCGCAGTCTTCCCGAATATGACCACTACCTACACCGTAACGGCTTACAATGACTTCGGATGTTCGGCCACCTCTTCGGCCATCGTGAATGTCAATATGTTGCCTTCCATCATCTTCAGTGGTAACACCTTCATCTGTCAAGGAGAGAGTACGACGATTACAGCTTCTGGCGGCAATACCTATTCTTGGAACACGGGTGCGACGAGCAGTTCCATCACGGTCTCTTCACCTGGCGTTTATCGTGTGAATGTGACCAACTCCATGAACTGTATGCGTTCTGACTCCATTGAAGTGGTGGTTTGGAATAATCCGATTCTCAGCGTCAGTGGTTCAAGCTTGATTTGTGAAGGCGACACCGCATCCTTAAACGTCACAGGTGCAGATGTTTACTTCTGGAGCACGGGCGAGACGGGACCGAGTATTTCGGTGATGCCCGAACAGACGACCACATATAATGTCATCGGTTACGATGCTAACGGATGTAGCTCCACGGTAAGCAAAGTCGTGAATGTGGAGTCCGCACCGGAAGTCTATATTTCCGGCGAACTCTCTATTTGTCATGGCCAATCTACCACGCTGACTGCTTCTGATGCGGCATCGTATGCATGGAGTACTGGTGCGACCAGCAATGCCATCACGGTGTCGGCATTTGGCAACTACACGGTGACGGCCACTTCCGTAAACGGCTGTCATGGACAGGCTTCTGTTACCATTGTGGATAAACCGCTTCCTGAATTCACGGTTCATGGTGTGAGCACTCTTTGTGACAACACCACGGCTGAAATGTCTGTGGAAGACAATAATACAAACGGAGGCAACACTTACGCTTGGAGTACGGGTAGCACCGACACGGTTATCACGATTTCCGCTGGCGGTCTTTACACGGTGACCGCAACCAACAGTTACGGTTGTGAACTCTCTTCGTCCATATTCGTGTCACAGTTGGATGCACCCATTCTCTCCATTATGGGTGTGAATGCATTGTGTCAGGGCGATTCCACCATGCTGATGGCGATCACCGATGCGCAGCACTATCTCTGGAGCACCGGCGACACGCTGCAAGCGGTGACGGTCGTTCCGGACAATACTCCCTATTCGGTCACGGTGACGGGCGAGAATGGTTGTACTTCATCGGCAGAACGCCAGATCACGTCGCTGCCCACCTACGATCAAACCTTCACGGTTAGCATCTGCGAACATGAGAGTTATTCCGGCTACGGTTTCGACATTCCAGTGATGGATACTGCTGGTGTTTACACGTTTACGAGAGCTCTCCAGACGGTGAATGGTTGCGATAGCATTGTCAATCTCGAATTGACGGTGAACGCGCTGCCGCGCCTCGACACCATCAACGGCCCGCAGAACATCACCCAATATGGCAATTCGTACTTCAGCATCAATAACCCAGAGTTTGTAGATAACTACGAGTGGCGTGTGTCGAACCCCCATTGGACGCTATCCAATGCAACGTACCCTAACGTCACGCTCAATGTTTCGACGAATGGTTCGGGCGTGCTTTACGCTCGCGGTATCAATGGCTGCGGTTACACGGACATTTCCTTGGAGATCTACTGCAATGTCGGTATTGAGGATCATCTCACCCAAACGATGGTGAAACTCTACCCGAACCCCGTCCATCAGTCGCTGTACATTGACATGGATGAGTCCGCTGAGGTGACGAAGGTCGCCCTATTCAACGAGGCAGGCCGTTTGGTTTATCAAACCGACTGCAACGACACCCACATCGAAATCGACTGCACCCGCTTCGCCAACGGTCACTACACCGTGCAGTTCCTCGACAAGCAGGGTAGGAGAGTGGAGAGCCGGAAGATTGTTGTGAAGAATAACAAATAATTGACAATAGGGCTGTTGTAGAGACGCAAAATTTTGCGTCTCTACCATTTCAATAACCCATAACCAATAACCCATAACCATTATAAAAATGGAATACAATTTCAGAGAAATCGAAAAGAAATGGCAGGCAAAGTGGAAAGAGACAGGCCTGTATAAGACGGAAATTGATAATAGCAGACCGAAATACTACGTGTTGGATATGTTCCCGTATCCGTCGGGCGCGGGTTTGCACGTCGGGCACCCGCTGGGCTATATAGCCTCCGACATATATGCGCGTTACAAACGCCAGAAGGGGTTCAATGTGCTGCATCCGATGGGATACGATGCGTTTGGTCTGCCCGCAGAACAATATGCCATCCAGACGGGTCAGCATCCTGCGATCACGACTGAAAAGAATGTGAACCGTTATCGTGAGCAACTCGACAAAATCGGTTTCTCATTTGATTGGGACCGCTCGTTCAAAACTTGCGACCCCGACTACTATAAATGGACGCAATGGACTTTTATCCAGCTCTTTAACTCCTATTATTGCTACCAGGCGAACAAGGCGAGACCCATCAGCGAGTTGATAGAGGCTTTCGCGGCCAATGGCACGCACAAGTTGAAAGTTGCGCAGACCAAACCGATGGAGTTTACCGCTGAGGAGTGGAACGCCGCGTCCGAAAAAGAACAGCAGGAAATCCTGATGAACTACCGCCTGGCTTACCTCGCCGACACGTGGGTGAACTGGTGCCCGAAACTCGGCACAGTGCTCGCCAACGATGAGGTGGTGGACGGCCTCTCCGTGCGCGGTGGCTACCCTGTGGAGCGCAAACTGATGAGACAATGGATCTTGCGCGTCTCCGCGTATGCAGAACGCCTGCTCCAAGGCCTTAATACCGTGCAATGGACCGACTCTCTGAAGGAAATCCAACGCAACTGGATCGGCCGCAGCGAAGGTGCCGCCATCTGGTTCCCGCTGGCAAAAGAAGGACAGTTGGATTGGAAGAAAATTTACATGGGTGGCAACGTCGAAGGGGTCGAAAATGAGATGGCTTTTGAGATTTTTACCACTCGTCCCGATACTATCTTCGGTGTGACTTTCATGGTCTTATGTCCTGAGCATGAAATGATTGAACAAATCACCACGCCTGAGCAGAAGGCTGAGGTGGAAGCTTACGTGACGTGGGCCAAGAACCGCTCCGAGCGCGAACGTCAGGCTGAGGTTAAGAAGGTGAGCGGTGCCTTCACCGGTGCCTACGCCATTAACCCCATCACCGAAGAACGCATCCCGATTTGGGTGAGCGATTACGTGCTGTCCGACTATGGTACAGGCGCTATCATGGCTGTGCCCGCACATGACAGCCGCGACTTCGCCTTTGCGCGTCACTTCAATCTTCCAATTCGTCAAGTGGTTGCGCCACAACCCAACGATGTGAGCGACCCTGACACGTGGGAAACGAGCATGGACAGCAAGACGGGTTATGCCGTCAACAGCGGTTTCATCAACGGTATGACCGTCAAAGAGGCTGGCAAAGCAGTGATTGAAAGGATCAAAACAATGGGCATTGGCTACGGCACGGTGAACTATCGCCTCCGCGATGCCATCTTCAGCCGCCAACGTTACTGGGGTGAACCCTTCCCCATCTACTACAGGGACGGCATGCCTTACACTGTTTCCGAAAATGAGCTGCCTGTGGTGCTGCCCGAGGTGGACCAGTTCCTGCCCACCGAGACCGGCGAGCCGCCGTTGGCACGCGCGAAAGATTGGACCTACAACGGC
>Ga0310690_10004409_pt1 | contig 19985 bp, 14 predicted proteins | sample AusTroGonzalo_MG_2_FD_207661 | JGI IMG/M metagenome (GOLD analysis project Ga0310690, IMG submission 207661) | Bovine rumen microbial communities from tropical cattle in Woodstock, Queensland, Australia - Gonzalo_04 (v2) (version 2) | ecosystem: Host-associated > Mammals > Digestive system >...
ATAATATCAACCCTTTAATTTTTCAGAATTATGCCAAACGGTAAGAAGAAAAAAAGACACAAGATTTCTACACACAAGCGTAAGAAAAGACTGAGAAAGAATCGTCATAAGAGCAAATAAATCTCTTAATCAAGGAAATGACAAGTGAACTTATTATCGACTCCCAACCCAACGAAGTAACGATTGCTCTTCTCGAAGACAAACGACTGGTCGAGTTCCAAAAGGAATCACTTGACACACACTACTCCGTGGGCAACATCTATGCTGCCAGAGTCAAAAAAATAATGCCTGGCTTAAACGCATGTTTTGTTGATGTCGGTCATGAGCGCGAAGCATTCCTTCATTACCAAGATTTAGGTTCACATTTTCTTTCGCTCGAAAAGTATGTAAAACAGGTAGCAAGCGACCGCAAGAAACTCCCTTCGGTTGAAAAGTTCGGTATTCAACCCGAACTGCCTAAAGATGGTTCCATCGACAAAATCCTGGAACTGGGACAGGAGGTGATGGTTCAAATCACAAAAGAACCTATCAACACCAAAGGACCTCGTCTTACAGGAGAAATATCAATTGCGGGTCGCTACCTTGTTTTAATACCTTTTGCAAACAAAGTCAACGTATCGACGAAAATCAAGAGTTCGGAAGAACGTGCACGTCTGAAACAACTGATTCAGAGCATCAAACCACGTAACTTCGGCGTTATCGTACGAACAGTAGCTGAAGGCAAGCGTGTAGCGGAGTTAGACAAAGAACTGACCATCCTGCTCGACAGTTGGAATGACTGCATCACCAAGGTACAGATGGCTCCAAACCTGCCATTGCTGTCGCACGAAGAGTCAGGACGTACCGTATCGCTGCTTCGCGACCTCTTCAACCCTTCCTACGAAGCTATCTACGTCAACAACAGCGCAGTATTCAAGGAAGTCAAGAAATATGTTGGACTCATTGCACCCGATCGCGAGGAAATCGTGAAACTCTACAAAGGCGACGTACCGATCTTTGACAATTTTGATGTCACAAAACAAATTAAATCTGGGTTCGGCAGAACTGTAAGCTACAAACGAGGCGCATACCTCATTATCGAACACACAGAAGCACTCCATGTTATCGATGTCAACAGCGGTAACCGTTCAAGGGGAGTCGACGGTCAGGAAGCCAATGCGTTCGAAGTGAATATGGGAGCTGCCGAAGAGATAGCACGCCAATTAAGACTTAGAGATATCGGTGGAATCATCGTGATAGACTTCATCGATATGGGAACAGCCGACCATCGCCAAAAGCTCTACGAGAAGATGTGTGAGCTGATGCGCCCCGACAGAGCAAAACACAACATTTTGCCACTAAGCAAATTCGGACTGATGCAAATCACCCGTCAGAGAGTACGTCCTGCTATGGACGTGAACGTCGACGAGACTTGCCCGACTTGCCATGGAAAGGGAATCATCAAATCATCATATCTCTTCACCGACATCATTGAAAGTAAAATCGATTACATCGTCAACATACTTGGAATGAAGAAGTTCCAATTGTTTGTCCATCCTTACGTATTTGCCTACATCAATCAGGGATTCCCTTCTCTGCGAATGAAATGGCACATAAAGTACGGACTCAGTTTCAAAATCACACCAAGCCAATCGCTCGCGTTCCTGCAATACGAATTCAAGGACAAAGCTGGAAACTTGATTGACATGCAAGAGGATATTGAAGAAAACAACTAAATGGAACTTTGCTGCTAAGACACGATGAACAAACTCTTTACAAACGAATGCTCCCAACCGTTAAGTTGAGAGCATTCTTTGTTTTAACGTGAAGCCAAGGAACTCTTTTCACACTTCACTCTTTAATACTCCTATCTGACCCTTAAAAGATCACCTGCTACAGGAACGTAATCAGGGTCACGGAAGTTCAATTTATAGAGATTAGCAATCCTGATGCCATAGAGCTGGGCAATGGAGTACATCGACTCTCCTTGCTGCACATGATGCCAATAGTCCTTACCATAGTGCTTGTCACCTTTCTTCTGCTTTTTCTGCAGATAGATGTAGTCACCAGCATTGATATCTACACTTTCAATCGCTTCGTTATACTCTAATAGTTTATACTTCGGAACCGAAAACTCCTTAGCTATCGTGTCCCATGTATCTTGTCCATAAGCCTTAATGCACATCACCCCATTGTTCGTCATGACCGTATGGGTGTTCAGCACCACATTGACGGCTGGACGAACTGGTTCGGGTACATAAGCAGCTTTCGGGTCGCGATCAAGCTTATTCAGTTCATACAATTCGATTATCTGTATCAGACGGTCTGCATATGTGGGACTGGTGGCATAACCACAGGCTTTCAGTCCTCGCGCCCATCCTTTATAGTCGAGGATACTGAGACGGAACAGACGAGCATATCGTTCTTTCTTGAGGAACTGTGAATGGTCCTCGTAGCTGGCACGAGGATTATCGTAAGCACGGAAACATTCGTTTCTGCCATCATCGAAATGGGTGTGGGTGGGACCGAACCAGTTGCTTCCGCACTTGATTCCAAAGTGATTATTGCTCTTCTGGGCCAGTTCACTCTTCCCTGCCCCACTCTCTAACAATCCCTGAGCCAATGTAATACTGGCGGGAATGCCATGTTTCTCCATTTGTTCTATCGCAATAGCCTTATACTGATTGATGTATTCTTGAAATGTCGAGTTCTTTGTCTGTGCAACAGACGTAACACATACAATTGATAAAATACCAAATAATACAATATGTTTCAGTCTTTTTACGTTCATAAATGCATTTTTTTCCGTTTTCAACTGCAAAGGTACGAAATAATTCATAATTCATAATTCATAATTCATAATTTATTTGTAAGTTTGCAGCGAAAATCAACGGAAAGTGCCAATAAAATGAAAGAAATCGTCAAATCCGTGCATATAATCCTCAAAGAAGAGGAAGAATTGAATGAAGTTGAACAAAAACTGCTGGCTGCCGCTAAAGAAGCTACATTCCGGAGTTATGCGCCATACAGCAAATTCCATGTTGGAGCCGCTGCTTTGCTTGATAATGGTGAAATCATTACCGGCAACAACCAAGAGAACTGTGCCTATCCTTCCGGGCTTTGTGCAGAGCGCACCACCCTCTTCTACGCTAACTCACGCTACCCCGACGTTCCTGTCCGCATACTCTGCATCGCAGCTCGCGGCACCTCTGGCGAATTCACGAAAGAACCTATCAGTCCCTGTGGTGCATGCCGACAAGTGATGCTTGAGACCGAACACCGGTTTGGTAGCCCTATACAAGTCATGCTCTATGGTACTGACGGCACATACTTCATCGATTCTGCCCGTGAATTACTGCCAGTAAGCTTCGATAAAATAGAATAGAAAAAACTTACGGGAAGGTTTTTATTCCCAAATCTTTCTGCGGAGTTCCTTAATCTGGTCTGACGCGATGTACTCGTCGTATGTCATCAGCTTATCGATATTGCCCTTTGGCCCCAGTTCAATGATGCGGTTTGCCACCGTATTAATGAACTCATGGTCGTGGCTGGCAAACAGCACATTGCCCTTGAACTGACGCAGATTGTTATTGAAAGCCTGAATAGACTCCAAGTCGAGATGGTTTGTCGGAGTATCGAGAATCAGGCAGTTGGCATTCTTGAGTTGCATACGGGCAATCATACAACGCATCTTCTCACCTCCCGACAGCACATTCACCTTCTTCAGCACCTCTTCACCCGAGAAGAGCATACGCCCCAGATAACCCTTGAAAAACACTTCATTTCCTTCACCGAACTGACTCAACCACTCTACCAGATTCTTATCGCTTTGGAAGAATGCAGAGTTGTCGAGTGGCAAATAAGCTGTTGTAATGGTGATACCCCACTTATATGATCCAGCCTGAGCCTCACGATTGCCGTTGATAATCTCGAACAAGGCAGTCATGGCACGAGGATTATGACTGAGGAATACCACTTTCTGACCCTTCTCCACATTGAAGGAAAGGTTTTCAAACAGCAGTGTGCCGTCCTCGTCTACCGCCTTTAGTCCTTCCACCTCAAGTATCTGGTTTCCTGCCTCACGCTCCATTGAGAAGATGATACCCGGGTATTTACGAGTAGATGGCTGGATTTCCTCAATATTGAGCTTCTCCAACATCTTCTTACGACTTGTCGTCTGCTTACTCTTCGCAGCATTCGCAGAGAATCGACGGATAAACTCCTCCAGTTCCTTCTTCTTCTCCTCCGCCTTTGCCTTCTGGTTCTGAGCCTGACGAAGGGCTAACTGTGAACTCTCGTACCAGAACGAGTAGTTACCAGCAAAGAGGTTAATCTTTCCGTAGTCGATATCTACCGTGTGAGTCGATACGGCATCGAGGAAGTGACGGTCGTGACTCACTACAAGCACTGTATGTTCGAAGTTAGCCAGATAATCCTCCAACCACTCTACGGTATCAAGGTCGAGGTCGTTCGTAGGCTCGTCCAAAAGCAGGTTGTCAGGATTGCCATACAGAGCTTGTGCCAACATCACACGAACCTTTTCCTTTCCTGAAAGTTCCGACATCTGACGATAGTGCAGGTCTTCCTTGATACCCAGACCACTCAACAGCATCGCAGCATCGCTCTCAGCGTTCCAGCCGCCCAATTCTGCGAACTTCTCTTCCAGTTCAGCAGCCTTCACACCGTCTTCATCACTGAAGTCCTCCTTAGCATATAGTGCATCCTTCTCCTTCATAATGTCCCACAGCACTGTGTGACCCATCATCACCGTGTCCATCACGTTGAAGGCATCAAACTTGTTGTGATCCTGGCTCAATACCGACAGGCGCTCACCTGGACCCAGCGTGATAGTACCCGTCGTTGATTCCAACTCACCAGTAATCGCTTTCAACAACGTTGACTTACCAGCACCATTAGCACCAATCACACCATATATATTACCATTCGTGAACTTCAGGTTCACATCCTTGTATAATACTCGTTTTCCAAACTGAATGGAAAGATTTGAAACTGTAATCATCGACTTAATATTTTTTCGGCTGCAAATTTACGCATTTTTTTTTACATAGCCACTACTTTTGAGTAAAAAACAGAGTACACTCCATCATTTGTCAGAGTGCACTCCAACAATTGTTAGACTGTACTCCGGCAAGTGTTAGAGTACACTCGCGCAAAAAGTCGTTAGTTTACTGTTTTTTTCTAAACAACGTATATGAATCGTATGCAGAAGTGAACACATCTGTCACTTCTCCATTTTGGCATTCAATATTACATTCAATCACAAGCATCAGTGAGTCGTTATGGTAAACACACAGGTGCTCAGGGTCATGAAGCAAATCGGGATGTTCACGTACCAGACTATCGATTGGATAGCGCAGCACTACCTGTCCGTCATCGTTACGCACCAATACTTCTCCATTATTACCAAGATAGTCAACACGGTATGTGTTATTTTTATTGGGTATCAGTACGTTATATTCACCCACACTAACTGGTTGAGTGAGTCCCACATAATCTGTCTTTGGACTGTCATCCGAGTTTTCTGTATAATAGAACTGATACTCACTATACTGCCATGAACCATATTGCTGCAAAAATGCTTCCTTACCCATATCTTTCCTTACATAATCAATCACACTGCTCAATTCGCGATATTGTCCACAAAGCACACTATCTTTATTGATGAAGGAACAATCAATCGTATCTGGAAGTTTGCCCGTCTTGGCATCAAGCACCTTCAGTTCGGTCGCCAACTTGTGAAAACGCTCCATCTGACAACGGAGACCGATGCTCTTTGCAGAGATGCCAGGAATATATGTAAACACTATAATTGCACCAGCAGCTATCAATGCCATGAGTTGGAACTTTCGAGTGCGCTTCCATATCAGCATCATGATGAAAAGGGTCATCAGCACACCAGCCACAATCAAGTAGAAACGGCTTTCGGTAAAACTATAGACACTGATGCGATAGACAGAGCCTATCCAATACAGCACCAAAGGAGGAATAGCAATCCAAGGCAAGTGGTTGTAGAACCAGTCGTAATGACGTTTTGTCAGCACGTACTGCATAAGCCGCCCTATCAGTGCGACCGCAATAAACCCAGTGATGAGCCACGCCACATTACCCTTCGGCAGATCCCACTTCACGGCTATCGTGATGAAATACAGATAAAGAATCACGGTATAGATGATGACAGCAGGCGAAAGGATGAAGTTAAGAACGATTCGCAATGGCTTGGCAGGTACATTCACGTCATCCTCACCTTGGGTCAAGAGTGTGAAGCATATCTGCGGTGCCAAGACAAACCAAACAAAAGAGGCGATATGAGCGTAAATATTCGATGAGACATCAAGGCCGAATATATAGATAAATGAAGCAACGATGGCAAACACCGTCAAATTAAGCAGTCCCGATATGGCACAGCCGATAAACATCTGCGTTGCCACGTGAAGAACATGAGCAGCAAAACCCCGATTGTCCATCCAGCGTGTACCCACCACCAGCAGAATGCCTGCCAGTACATACGTGAACCCAAAAGCGATGGTTTCAATGAAAGGCTTCAAATCAAGTGCCATCAACGGGAGGAACAGCATTCCCGAAACGGCGTATGCAATGATGCAAAGGTTCTTCCATTTCTGCGCTGTCTGCCGTTTATTGAGTCTGTTCAGCCAATAGGTCAGCACCATCAACGGAACAAACAAGAATAAGATATCCTCGTTCACATCACTGACAGCATTTCCGCCTACCCACTTTCTGCTCTCTAAATGCCATACAGCAATAATGAAAAAGGCAAAACCCATCGCCGTTTCTACGGGGAATTCCTTCGGACTACGCAGCATCTGCTGCAAGAATGACTTAATCTTTGCTTTCATGACACCTTTCTTGAAATAATTAATCTATTTTCCAATAAAACGCAAAAAGATGAATAGTTATTGTGCAAGTTCAAAAAAAAAGTTGTAACTTTGCATTGCTGCAAAGTTCAAGGAAAAGATGAAAGAAATAATTGCATATCTCAAAGACTTGAGTCTAAATAACAACCGTGAGTGGTTCGTTGCCAATAAACAACGATATGTAGAAGCACAGGCCCGATTTAACGTCATCGTGGACAAAGTGATAATGGGCATCGCTCAGTTCGATTCCTCTGTGGCCAATCTCACAGCCAAGGACTGCACTTATCGCATCTATCGCGATGTTCGGTTTTCGAAAGACAAAAGCCCTTACAAGACCCACATGGGTGCATACATCTGTCCTGGCGGAAAGAAGTCGGGCTTCTCGGGCTACTACTTCCACGCAGGAATCGGAGGGGAAGGCTATCCAGCCGCTCACATGCTGGCTGCAGGCGATTACATCTGCGACTCCAAGGTACTGAAGATTCTGCGCGAAGACATCTGCTACGGTGATGGAGACTTCGAATCTATCTTAAAGAATCAGGTGGCGCCAGAGTTCTGGCTCGACGAAAGTAGCGCACTGAAGAAAGTGCCAGCCGGATTCCCAGCCGACTCACCCTATGCCCGATACCTGAAGTTGCGCGTGTTCTGTCTATGTTACGAACCCGATACAGACTTCATGACCGCACCCGATATGCCCGAGCGGACAGCAGAACTCTTCAAGACCACCTACCCTTTCCTCCAGTATGTCAACCGTGCCATTGAGTACGTGAAGAGTGGAGAGTGAATAGTAAATGACTAAATGGTAAATAATCAAATCCTTATGAAAGAAATAAAACGAATCGTACTTACTGGCGGTCCCTGTGCCGGAAAGACAACCGCTTTAGTGAAAGTCATCGAATACTTCACCAACCTCGGCTACAAAGTATTCACCATCCCCGAAGTGCCCACCATGTTCACTCAGGCAGGTATGGATTACCTCACCCAAAACCATGAATTCTTCTACGAAGGCGAGAAAGCTACACTGGAGATACAACTCGCGCTCGAAGACAAGTTCATGCGTATGGCTGAGACCTGCACCGAACCTTGCGTCATCGTATGCGACCGTGGTGTGATGGACATCTCCGCATATATGCGTCCTGAGATGTGGGCAGACATCACCTCCAAGCTCGGAACCAACAGCGAAGCGTTGCGCAACCGCTATGATGCCGTACTCCACCTTGTGTCTGCTGCCGATGGAGCAGAACAGTTCTATACCACCAGCAACAACGCACAGCGACTCGAACAAGCCGACGAAGCCGGATTGCGTGTAGCACGCGAACTCGACAAGAAAGTCATCCGTGCATGGACCGGACATCCCCACCTGCGCGTCATCAACAACAATGTCGACTTCGAGAGCAAGCTCAACCGCGTCATCAAGGAAATTGCCAAGGTGCTCGAACTGCCACAACCGATTGAGACCGAACGCAAATATATCGTCGAGGTCATCGGCGAACTGCCCGATTGCACTGAGAGCGAGATTACCCAGACCTACCTCGTGGCCGACCCAGGATGCGAAGTACGAATCCGTCGTCGCAGTTGGAAACAATCAACCGTCATCATTCACACCACTCGCCGTACCCTCTCACCCACCGAAGAACTACTCACCGAACGACAAGTCAGCAACAACCTCTACGAGTCACTACTCCAACAGGCCGACCCCTACCGTCAGACCATCCACAAGCAACGGAAGAGTTTCATCTGGCAAGGACAATTCTTCGAACTCGACACCTACCTCTCCCCCATCTCCGACCTCATGATACTCGAGACGAAAGGAATGGTACGACATGAGGATGTGAAATTCCCGCCCTTCCTCCGTGTCAAGGAAGACATCACAGGCAACACTGCTTACTACAACTACAACCTCGCCCTCAAACGTTGAAACCAGATTACATGGAACGCCGATACAGACACATGTCAGACTGCATCCCGAATTAAAGGAGTTTGAAGCCTGAATACGGGTCGAATTTACGTAGAATTCGACCCGTATTTACGCTGAATTCTATTTGGTTACACAGATCTTTGAAACACAAATACTGGTGCGTCCCAAGCCGAACCGCAATCGATGATGAGGTTACCATTGTCAAAACGATACCAAGCAGTCGATGTGTCTATCGTTATTTCTCGCTTCTCTGGGGTAAGATTATATTTGTGCGCTCCAGCATTCTTAAAGATTGAAGTGGCAGAACCTGCTCCATCTTTCATGTCTTGTACAACTAAAATGCCATTGTTGTAGAAACGACAGACATATTCATCTGGGGAAAACGTTTTCACTCCCCCAAAATGATAGTCTGCCTTTATCAAAGACCATGTTCCAATGAGGTCATTAGTCTTTAAGGAATCTTCACTGATAGAGGTAATGTCTAATGCATAATAGTTATACCCTCCCAACTGTGAAATATTGGAAAGGAATGTATCCGACAACTTATATACTGAACCTGACACAGTGATTGAAAGTCCGTTCTTATGGAACGCTTTATCCAATGATTTAGGAACGTATAAACTGACATCATCTATTGTTCCACTCTCATACACAGAAATAGTCCATAGTGATAGATTCGTGTCATATTGAACAATTCCATTTTCTATATCAATAGAGTCAACGAACTGACCTTGAAAGTCTGTTAAGTCTAATTGAGCGATTTTATTCGAATCATCTTTATCGCATGAAGAGATGATGCAAGACAAAATAGCAAACGCCAATATTGTTTTAACTCGATTGTGATTCATAATTAATCCTATTTTATAGTTCAATTTTAATGTTTGTTGCTTTCATGCTTTTCTTAGTAAATCCCCCACCCTACAAAATCTTGCATCTGTTATCAAATAAAACTTCTTTCTCGGCTCCTGCACACTCCTCTCCTTCATATTGGCAGTATAGACAACACACATACAAAAGAGGGGGTGTCAAAAAACTGACACTCCCCTCTTTTGTTGTATTATGGAATGGTTTAGATTAGAAGCGGAAACCAAGGGTACACATGATCTGGCTGCGATTGTTCTTAATCTCAGTAGGCTTCAAATCCATATTGAGTGGAGTATTATTGATGTCGACAAAGTTTACATTATCTACATTGAATGCATAGAAGTCGCCCTTCTGACCTGAGTACTGGTAAGCGAGGTCGATGTAGCCGCCTTTGTAACGATAACCAAGACCGAAGGTGAAGCGGTTGGTGGCTTTCCAGTTGGTGAAGTCGGTCTCTGTCAGCGGATCCCAATAGGCAAGCTGTTTGACCGCTTCGTCCTTCATCGGTGCTGACACATAGTTGTAACCGGCACGAATGCTGAACTCGTTGGTTGGCTTCACTTCCATACCCACCTTGAAGGTGCTCTGTCCCTTGAGATTCTTGCTGATGAGGTCGTTCTGGCGATTGAAGTCTTGAGTCGGATGTCCGTCAACCGAGAATTTCAGGGTAGTAAGGTCTTGGTATTCGTATTCTGCTCCGATAGCGAAGTAGTTGTCGATGGTGTAGCCGAGGCTGCAACCTAACTTCCACGGGGTGCGCAGGTCGTAATGGAACACATCGCCTAAATATTGATTGACAAAACCATCATTAAGATACAACTCTGATCCGTTGACTTCTTCCATCTTATACCATGTCGGTGTGTGGACTTGGAGTCCGAACCGGAATGGGGAGTCGTCGATGGGTCGGCAGATGAATCCGAATTTGAGGTCAACTCCGTCGCCTGTGGTCTTATACCAGTTGCTGAAATCGTAGTATTCAAAACCTCCAGGCATTGGAAGGCGTTCCTCATAGAATGACTCACGGTTGTAGTCGATGTCGTAAAGTCCTACAGACGCTCCGAAGAAAAACTTGTCGAGCACATTGAACGAGAGGTTGATGTCGGCCTGTGAGGTTCCACCATAGACTGACTTACGCATATTAGCGGCATCAGCTCCGTTTCCGTTGAAGTCCTGAATAAAATAGCTGTCGTTCTGTGCATCGTAATACATCTGTCCATCAATGATGCCGTTAGTGATTTCAGTACCATCAGCATTGCAATTAGGTGCCGACATCAGTGCTAATGCTCCCCAATCTCCATAGTAAGAAGCCTCATTGGCAAGGCCGGCAATCTGATAGGTCTGTGAAAGGCTCATAAGACCTGCTGCGGTTGGCACTGTGAGATTCTGTATCGGTGTATCATGATTGAACAGGAAGTTCTTGTTCTTCACATAGTTGACACCAAAGTTGACATACTTCACATTGCCTTCATCGATTGGCAATGAGATGAGGATACCTGCATTGTCGAGCGACATGCGTGAACCATCGTTTCCCAGTGTGCCTTTAGGGCCGAACACTCCTCCAAGGGTGAAGGCTGCATCGCTCTTGCGAAACAGACCTGTTCCTGCAGGGTTAGAACTCATGAGCGACAGTTCGCCACCGAGTGCGCCGAGCGCACCTCCCATTCCTACGTAACGAGCCGTTCCGTTAAGGTCTTTGGTAGCAAAGTCGACTGCATCGTACATATCTTGTGCTATCATGGTGGTGCTGAGAGTCACCAATGATGCGAGAACAAACATTCTTTTCATAATCTTATTTACCATTTATCGATTTACAATTTTCTATTGATTCCTATTTGGTCATTCTTTACTTGGTCATTTGACCGTCTAAAGTCTTAAACCTTTCTTCCCCCCTTGGGGGGATTAGAGGGGGCCACTTATCTTCTGCCACCAGAAGAACGAACGTTGCCGCCTGAGCTGGCACCTCCGCCTCCACCGAAGCTGCTGCGAGCTGCACCGCCACTTGAGAAGCTACTGGTTGTACTTGGCACGCTGACGGTTGTGCGCTGCTGAGTTGTTGGTGTGGTGACACGCTGCTGAGTTGTTGGTGTGGTGACACGCTGCTGGGTAGCTGGTGTGGTAACACGCTGCTGGGTAGCTGGTGTGGCAACACGCTGCTGGGTAGTGTTGTTGGTTGGAGTCTGTGTACGAGTAACAACCTGCTGAGTATTCGGACGAACGGTCGAAGTACGATTGTTATTCGTGCTTACACCAACCCGATTAACTGGAGTGACACTATTGCCACTTACGCCAACCCTACCAACTGGGACAATATTGTTATTACGTGCAGCAGAAGTGGTGCGAGCGGCACTGGTACGGATAGTGTTCTCTGTACGTGACGAGAAGCTGTTACGAGTGCCATTAGCAGCTGCAACTGTGGTGGAACGACCTACAGAACTGGTAGCATAACGGTTTTCTGCGAGTCTGCCCCGACTAAACGTATTGTTATAGCGACGACCATCTGGTCCTGGTCCGGCACCGTGCCAGTAAGGTCCAGCACCCCAGTGATCCCATGCGTAATATGGAGTATGCCAACCATAGAAGGAACTATACCAAGGACGGAAGCCCCATCCGTAGTGCCAGCTGTAACTCCATCCGTAGTCCCAATAGAATGGGTCGTAGAGATCCCAGTAGAATGGGTCATAGAGATAGTTGTAGACTCCATAACCATAAACTAAATCCCAGTAGTAGGGACTGCTGAGTGCAAATCCGAACCGTGGACTATGGAATCGAAGCAGACGACGCGAATAGATGAAGTCGGTCTCTGGGTCGTACATATCTGGCGATGTGGTATAAACGGTGTCTACCTGAGCTACCAGGCTGTCTTCCTCTGCTCCCCCACCCGTCTGCCATGCACCAGCATAGTTCATGTCACGACGGTTGTACTCATCCTCGTCTCTGCTATTATTGTTGTAAACAGCCAACGCTGGGCGGCTGCTCTGAATAGATGCTGACTGCTGATTCGAACGTACAGAAGTAACAGTCGCATTCATGCCCTGACTCTTTTTCTTCGAAGGAGTGAAGTAAAGGTCGTCATCTTGTGCCTGCATCGACAATGAAGTGATCAGTGCCAAACCTAATGTCCAAAACAGTTTCTTATTCATACCTTATTTTATTTATAGGGTTATACTTTGATTTCACGGTGCAAATTTACGACTAAGATTTAATATACGCATCAACATTTTCCTAAAAAAAAATAGGGAAACCCCTATTTTGCCGAAAAAGCATAAAAAAAGAGCGGGGAGGAGATGTGATGAAACTCCGAGTAAGTAAGATTTGAGTGCCCATGTTCCTTTGTAATCCACCGACTCGAGGTTACCCCTTTTGGGGCGTGGCCCGCCATTAGAACACAGAACGTTCTCGGTTTTCCAGATTTAATTGATGAGTATCCCAATCGATCCTATATCCCCGCTATATTTTCTGTTTCGCTTGCAAATATAGTACATTCAATTCAATCCACCAAATGTTTTCGCACTTTTTTTGAAAAAAACTTAAAAAATCTCGTAAATTTGCAGTACATCTTGCGTATCGACCACTCCATCGCCATTCACATCATGCGGAACAAATGGCTCGACGGTTGGCTGCTCTTGCATGAAATCATATACTTTCAGTACATCCTGCGAATCGACCAAACCGTCCCCATTGACATCCGCAAACAGGCAGATGGTGAGAGTGATGGTTCCGTCTTCATGTTCAACAATACCAGTGATGGGCTGATGCATCGTTCCGATAGCGGTATAGACAGGTTGAGCATTGGAAAAGAGACTTGTCACCCGAAGGGAACCTGGATAAAGGTCGGCATCAGTTGACTCAACCCAGTGGTCATAGTCTTCCTGCGTTTCAACAAGAGAATACGAATACAATTCTCCGTCAGCAGGAATCAGCGTAAAACACTGGTGACTGGCAGTAGTGTTAATATTGTTGTAGCGCCATCGACTGATGGAATAGTCGACATGCGACACCATCATACCATGACGTTGATGATTATCGGTTCCACGCCCGATATACGTATCCCATCCTGTGTTCTGACGATTCTCAATAATGTAATACTCATGTTGGTTCTCTGCATTGAGTATCTTATATCCTCCTCCCCCTTCGCTCATCGGCAACAGCGTCAAATTGACCGCCTCGTCGCGCTGCAGGGTTTCCAGATGATGCCATCCCATGAAGTCCTTCTCGTAAGCACTCATGCCACAAGGGTGATAGCTCGAAAGACAATAGCACCCGACATCCATAATGTCCCAGTAGTCCAAACCATAAGCAGTTCCTTGATTGTCGTACAAATCGGGCATACCCAACGCATGCATCAGCTCGTGACACATCACCCCGATTCCATCAGCCTTACCATCATATATCTCGTTGCAACAAGCGAAAGAGCCTATCCTCACTCCTTCGATGGTACGAGGAGTAGTCACTTCGTGGGGCCAGATGGTGTTCTCGTCCTTAGAACCATTTTCTCCTTCTCCGGCATAGATAAAATAAATCATGTCGACCATCCCATCACTATCATTATCGAAGTAATCCCAATCGGTGAGCTGTTGCGCACCAGTCACCGCATCGACATAAAACGCATCTGTATTGTTATCTTTACCTCTTGCACCATTACGGCCATAATAGGCGTATGAGTTGTTAAGAGTAACAGGTCCTATGATCTCGAACTCAGGCAAGAACAGACTATCGCTTTGCTGCACAAAATAGTCACGTACAGCTCCGTAACTCCCTGCCCCTTTATACAACTCACCATCGCGCGTTCCATTACAATAGAGGTCGTAAAACTGACGGATAGCATCATCACCTTCAGCTACAGAGAAAGGCATATCAACAAAATCGACCAGCACGACCGGCACACGTTGCACACCCATCGAACGAAGTGGTGCATCGAGTTGCGAACCAGTCCTCCTTGAAGGTGTGTTCCATGGTGCACGATAGGTAAAGGCCGATGCAGCAGCACCAACCTTGCGGATACGAGGTTTTACCGTCGCATTCACACCCATCCACACACAAAACAGACACATTATGATGGTCAATATTCGTTTCATCTTCTTATTTGTTTAGTGTTTAGCGCACTAACCACTAACCTCTAACCGCTAACCTTTTTTTGTTTCGGCGGCAAATTTACAAATAATCTGTGTATTAGGCAAACAACAACGCCCCTAAAAATTGTTTTCTATATCTTTTTTATAAAATAAAACCAAGAATCGTAGTTAACGAATGAAACTTTTTTTGTAACTTTGCGGCCGAAATAGACATCAAAATGTGCATAAAGCTAATTAATCAATTTTAAACGTAAAAAGTATGAATATCAAAGATTACAACTTTGATGGCAAGAAAGCCATTGTTCGCGTTGACTTCAACGTACCTATTCAGGATGGTAAGATTACTGACATGACTCGTATCAACGGTGCTGCTCCTACACTCAAACTGATTCTTGAGAAAGGTGGAAGCCTCATCATCATGTCACACATGGGTAAGCCAAAAGGCAAGAAGAAACCAGAACTCTCACTGAGCCAGATTGTTGACGCAGTAAGCCAGACTCTGGGTGTTCCTGTTAAGTTTGCTCCCGACTGTGCTGATGCAAGCGAAGCTGCTGCAGCATTGAAGAAGGGCGAAGTATTGCTGCTCGAGAACCTCCGCTACTATCCAGAAGAGGAAGGTAAGCCAGTAGGAATCGAGAAGGATGATCCTGCTTACGAAGATGCAAAGAAAGAAATGAAGGGTCGCCAGAAGGACTTCGCAAAGAAGCTGGCTTCATACGCTGACTGCTACGTGATGGATGCTTTCGGTACTGCTCACCGTAAGCATGCTTCTACTGCTGTTATCGCTGACTACTTCGATGCTGACAACAAGATGTTGGGTCTGCTGATGGAGAAGGAAGTACAGGCAGTTGACAACGTGCTCTCAAACATCAAGCGTCCATTCGTGGCTATCATGGGTGGTTCAAAGGTATCAAGCAAGATCGGTATCATTGAAAACCTGCTGGGTAAGGTTGACAAGCTCATCCTTTGCGGTGGTATGACTTACACCTTCTCAAAGGCTCATGGTGGTGAGATTGGTAACTCAATCGTAGAACTCGACAAGCTCGATGTAGCACTCAACGTAGAGAAGATGGCAAAGGAGAACGGTGTAGAACTCGTTCTTGGTACTGATTCTATCTGTGGTGACAGCTTCTCAAACGATGCTAAGCAGATGGTATGTCCTTCAAACGCAATTCCTGAAGGTTGGGAAGGTCTGGATGCAGGTCCTGAGACTCAGAAAGCATTTGCTGCAGCCATCAAGGGCGCAAAGACCATCCTTTGGAACGGTCCTGCAGGTGTGTTCGAATTCGACAACTTCTGTGCAGGCTCACGTGCTGTAGGTAACGCTGTTGCTGAAGCAACTGCTGAAGGTGCATTCTCACTCATCGGTGGTGGTGACTCTGTAGCATGTGTCAACAAGTTCGGTTTGGCCGACAAGGTTTCTTACATCTCAACAGGTGGTGGTGCTTTGCTCGAGGCTATCGAAGGTAAGGTACTCCCTGGAGTTGCTGCTATTAAAGGATAATGGATAATGCATAATTCAAAATGCATAATTCATAATAGATAGTGAAAAAAACGATTTCAATACTATTAACTGCTGTCGTACTGAGCATGTTCTATGCATGTCAGTACGGCAGTGTTGATAATGAGCAGGGAGCAAAGGATACAGACTCGGCTGTCATCCACATTGCTGTGCTGCCTACAGAGGAATGCCGTCCTTTCTATGTAGCACAGCAGCGTGGGTTGTTCGACTCACTGGGTGTTGAGGTCAAACTCGACACGTTCCTTGCTGCGATGGATGCCGATACTGCCTTCATGAACAATAAAGTGCAGCTGTTGATGTCCGACTCGCTGAAGGCCCGTTATCTCAACAGCATCGTGAAACACGATTCCATCCAATCAATCATCACAGACACCCTGCGGCTCTCGATGATGACTGGCAAGCCGACACGAATCAAGGCCATCAGCAGTCTGAAAGAGAAAATCATTGCTGTGACACGCAATTCAGCACTCGACTACTTTGCCGACCAGACAATGGATAAGGCAGGCATCAAACGTGAGTACCTGAACCGTCCACAAATCAACAACATCTCTCTCAGAGCCGACATGCTCAATCTGAATCAATACGACGGAGCCATCCTGCCCGAACCCTACGCCACACAGTGCGAGGAACAGGGAGCCTATCGCATCAACTCCACAAAGGCCCCGCTGATGCGCGTACTGGTAAAGAAGAGTGTAATGAAGAAACGCAAACAAGATTTCGAACGAATCAAAGAAGCGTATTGGAAAGCGAAGAGTGAATGAGGAGTAAAAATGGAAGTAAAAAAGGGAGTAAAGCCTGCAAGCAGGCAGGGAGTTATGCGCTGAAGCGCAGGACGATAGATGGCTGATGAGATTACACCTGCAGAGTAACGTCCACGAACGAAGAGAGTTAACTTCCACGGGCAAAGCCCGTTAACTTCCCCTTTAACTTCCTTCTATAATTTCAAAAAGTTAAATAAGATTGTGTCAAATAAGAATATTTATAGCGAATTGCAGCAAGGCAACCTAGTCGATGCACTCATGATGTTGCAGACCAAGGTGGGTGGTCTGGGCGACTGGCAGCTCCAACAAGACATGGAGCAAATCCAATCTACCTATTCCACCATGCTTTCTTATTTGGCAAAAGGCGTTGAAGACCCTAAAAGTCAAAGCATCCGTACCGATCTGATTCAGCAGGCCTATTCCATTAACGACCGTGCCAATCGGGCGATTACCCTGAAGAAGTCGCCCTTCCATAAATACTGCCAGGTCTACACACAAAGTCGAACTGAATCACTCGATGTACCAACCACACAAGTGGCCTTAGAGACGGTAGGCTCGGAAATCAAACGTCTGCTCTCCGACACCGATCAGCGTGAAAGCATTCGTCAGCACGACTTAGAGACTGCAATTCGTCAGCACGACACACTCATCGGGCAGTTGTTCAATCACACATGGACATCTGGCATCTGGACGAAGAGCGAATACACCATCTACACCCAACTAATGGGGAGCGAACAAATGCCAGCCGACGATAAAGCGATCATCATCAGCGCCATCACTCTTGCTTGCTATGAACTGTTCGATGCACAGAAACTGATGTTGTTGTTCGACTGCTATCTCCATAGCAATGTCGAAGTGAGCCAGCGCTCGCTCGTCGGACTGATATTGCTCATCATCCGCTTCGACAGCCGCCTATGCTATTACCCACAGATACAATCACGCTTTACCCTGTATTGCGAGAACCGTCAGTTTATCGAGGATTGTTTCCGTGTCCTCATGCAACTGCAATATAGCAAGATGACCGATTCGGTCAGTGCAAAGATGACGCAGGACATCATGCCTGCCATCCTGCGCTCCTCACGTTTCAAGGGTATCGACCTGCGCAATCTCGACAAAGAACTGACGAAAAACGGAGAAAACCCCGAGTGGCATCAAACCAGCAAGGACGATACGAAAGCCGAAAAGAAGATGCAGCAGATGACCGACATGCAGACCGAAGGGGCTGATGTCTATTGGAGTTCGTTCGCCTCACTCAAGGGCTTTACACACTTCTCTCAGCTCCATCGTTGGTTCGCACCATTCTCCTTTGAGTATCCCGATTCATATCAGTTTACTCAATCCATGCGCCCAGAGGTGTTGAAGACCGTCAAAGCACTGTTCCTGTTCGCTCCGTTCTGTAGTAGCGACAAGTTCTCGTTCATCTTCATGGTCGACAGCATGAAACAGAAGGGACAGGATGTGATCATGAATCAACTCAATTCGCAGCTCAACGAAGAAGGAGGCAGCGACATGTTTGAACAGATCAAGCCACAGACCCGTTCGGCAAAAGTCGTCTCACGTTGCTATATCTTCGACCTCTATCGCGTGTTCAAGGCCTACCCATATCATTCCGAGCTGTTCGACCCCTTTGGCAAGCAACTCGTCAACTTCTCACCCCTCTATTTCGACACACTCAAACCACTTGCCGACAACTACGACGACACGCTTTCTCTGGCTGAATTCATGATGCGCCGCGGTGCATATACCGATGCTTTAGCACTTTTCAGGAAACTGGGTCCGAAAGAGCGTGAAGAAGATAGCGATTTGTGGCAGAAGATAGGATTCTGTCACCAGAAGAAGGGAGATACGATGTTTGCCCTACAAATGTATAAGGTTGCCTATCAACTCAATCCCAATTCCAAATGGACCGTTCAGCATCTGGCTCAGACGGCTTTCGAGGAGAAGATTTTCGCTACTGCACTCAAATATTACGATCTCCTGCTCAACGACGATGAGGACAACCTGAAATGGCTGTACAAGAAAGCAGAATGCCTGTTCGGACAGGGAAAATACGAAGAATGCCTGCCAACACTCTATAAACTGGCCTACCTCGACGAACAATCCGAGCAAGCAAAAGAAATGCTGGCTTGGGGATTGCTGATGACGGGCAACAGCGAGAAGGCCGAGAAGATACATACCGAACTGATGGAGCAAAACCCATCCGTGCGCAACAACATCAACCTGGCTCATCTCAATCTCAGGAAGGGAGAAACTCAGAATGCCTATAACCTCTATGCTGCTGCATACAAACTGGCAAAAGACGAAGCCGAGTTTCTCACAGCATTCTGGGAATGGCGACCCTATCTGCAACAAATCGGACTCGATAACGAACGCTTGAAACTGATGCTCGATGCAGTCCGAATGAACAACAACTAAATACAACGGTGATTAGCAAGAACAAGATAAAGTATTTGAAGAGTCTGGAACTCAAGAAGTTTCGAGACCAGCACGGTGTGTTCGTGGCCGAAGGGCCGAAAGTGGTCAACGACCTCAAGTCACACTTCCAGCTGGTGGAACTGCTTGAAGGTGAAGATGCCGACCGTGTCAGTTTCCTCGACACACCACAGCATGTCTTTGCGGTGTTCCGACAGGCAGCAGAGACAGCCATCCCCTCACCCCACGACCATCTGATGCTGGCACTCGACGACGTTCAGAATCCAGGCAATTTGGGTACCATCATCCGTCTGGCCGACTGGTTCGGCATCACCCACATCCTCTGTTCACAAGGTTGTGCCGACATCTACAATCCCAAAGTCGTGCAAGCCACCATGGGAGCACTGGCACGAGTACAGGTACACGAAGTGGACCTGCCTCAAACCATCATCGACTTGCAATCGAAATCCACCATCCCCATCTACGGCACGTTCCTCGATGGAGAAAACATCTACCGCAGTAGCCTCCAACCCCACGGTCTTATCGTCATGGGGAACGAAGGGC
>Ga0310690_10004410_pt1 | contig 19985 bp, 16 predicted proteins | sample AusTroGonzalo_MG_2_FD_207661 | JGI IMG/M metagenome (GOLD analysis project Ga0310690, IMG submission 207661) | Bovine rumen microbial communities from tropical cattle in Woodstock, Queensland, Australia - Gonzalo_04 (v2) (version 2) | ecosystem: Host-associated > Mammals > Digestive system >...
ATTTGGGCATCAAGAAAAGCGTTTTTGAAGCCTTGGGCGGCTTCGCCCCCATGCGCTATGGCGAGGATATTGACTTGAGTACCCGAATTTTCGCCAATGGTTACACTTGTCGTCTTTTTCCCGAGGCCTTTGTTTATCACAAAAGACGCGTCAAGTTCAGTTCGTTTTTCAGACAGGTAAAGCATTCTGGCGAGGCGCGTGTGATTCTAAAGAACAAATATCCCAAAACCTTCAAGCTCGTGCACCTTTTGCCTGCCGCTTTCGTGGTCGGTAACTTGCTTTTGGTCATGTTAGGCATTTTTCATCATTGGCTATGGTTCACGCCCATCCTGCTCTATTGCCTCATGGTCTTCATCGATTCTTTACTGAAAAACAAGGACTTAAAGGTTGCATTACTCTCAGTTCCAGCGGCTTATGTGCAACTTTTCGGCTATGGAACAGGTTTCCTTGGTGCCGCCTTGCGCGACATTTTGAGCAAAAAAGGGCCATCGGAATCGGAAAAACCGTAACTTCGCAGCTTGTTATTTAAGGAAAACTAACATCCTATGAAAAATACCTTTTTACAGAAAAACAAGAAAGCCCTCAGCATCGTAGCGGCCATCGTCGCTTTCGCGGCTATTACTTTGGTGTATTTCAACCCCATTTTGGAGGGCAAGCGCATCAAGCAGCACGATATTGAGATGCACCTCGGCATGTCGCAGGAAATCAACCAATTCCGCGAGACAACGGGAGAGCAAACCCTTTGGACCAACACGCCCTTTGCAGGGATGCCCTCTTGGAACATTTCCGTTGTGCCCAAAGGCAACCTCACACGCCCTATCTACAAAGGCCTTAGCCTGGGATTCCCCTACCCTATTGGCTCTGTATTTATCTGTATGTTAGGATTTTTCGTCTTACTTTTGGTACTTGACTGCGGCTTTTGGATCAGTTTTATCGGAGCCATTGCTTACGGGTTTACTTCCTACCTTTTTATAGTCATCGGTGCCGGGCACAACGCCAAAGCCATGGCCATGGCATATATGGCTCCCGTCATCGCGGGCGTACTGCTGACTTATAAAGGCAAGTACCTGTGGGGATGGCTTTTAACCGCTTTCGCCCTCGCTTTTGAAGTGCGCACCAACCACCTGCAAATCACCTATTACCTGGCATTGACCGTACTCATTTTGGTCATTGCCGAGTTTATCAGCGACTTGAAAAACAAGCAATTAGGACATTTCTTCAAGGCTTCCATCGGTTTGGCCGTGGCTGCCATCATCGGCATATTGACCTGCTCCACATCGCTTTATGGCAATTACGAATTCGGCAAGGAAACCACTCGCGGCAAACCCGTGCTGACCCGCAACGAGGACAACCAAACCAAAGGCCTTGACCGCGATTACATTACACAATGGAGCTATGGTAAGGGTGAAACCTGGAGCCTGTTGATTCCCAACGCCAAAGGCGGCGCCTCGGCTTATATCGGCAACCAAAATCCCGCCTTGGAAAAAGTTACAGACATGCGCTTCAAGCAAAACATTGCCCAAAGCAGTGCCTACTGGGGCGACCAACCCATGACGAGCGGCCCTGTTTATGTGGGTGCCATCGTGGTATTCCTCTTCGTGTTAGGTGCCCTTACCGTGAAAGGCAAATTGAAATGGCCTTTGCTTGTTGCCACCGTGCTCTCCATCATGCTCAGCTGGGGCAAGAATTTCATGGGACTCACCAACTTCTTCTTGGATCATGTGCCTGGCTATGACAAGTTCAGGGCTGTCAGCATGACCTTGGTCATTGCCGAAGTCACCATGCCATTGTTGGGTTTCTTGGGCTTGGCCGAAATCATGAAGGATCCCGAGAGTTTCAAGAAAAACCTCAAGAAGCTTTATATCGCATTTGGCATCACTGCGGGCATTTGCCTGTTGTTCTACATAGCACCAAAACTGTTCTTCAGCTTCCTAAGCCAGGGTGAAGCCGAGCAATTTGCCCAACTCACTGCCGGCAAAGACGGTGCCATTTATGCCGCCTACTCCGAGCAGCTGCAGAACGTCCGCGTGGCCATTTTCCGCAAAGATACACTGCGCAGCCTGCTCTTTATCATCCTCGCCGCCGTGCCGGTTTTCCCCTATGGTAAAGGCAAGATGAAAGCCCAAATCGCCTTCCCAATCCTCGCCGTACTGGTACTTATTGACATGTTCCCCGTTGACAAGCGCTACCTCAACAACAGCCACTTCATTGACAAGCAAAGAACACAGAAGCCTTATACCGCCTCCGTTGCCGACCAATTCATCTTGAACGACAACGCCTTAGACTTCCGTGTGGCCGACCTCACCAAAGACATGTTCAATGACGCCAGCACCTGCTATTTCCACAAGTCGCTGGGCGGCTATTGCGGTGCCAAGTTGCGCCGTTATCAGGATGTCATCACACAATACCTGAGTGGCGAGTTAAACCAACTCAGAAGCGTCCAAACCACGCAAGAGCTGATGCAGGCTTTGTCTCAGCAAAATGTGCTCAACATGCTGAACACCAAGTATATCATCTTCAGTCCCAACGCCCAGCCGATGCAAAATCCCTACGTGATGGGCAATGCTTGGATTGCCAATGACATTCAGTGGGTTGACACGCCGAATGAGGAAATTGACGCCATCGCGAACACCGACATGCAGCACACTGCCATCCTTAATAAAGAATTTGCACAACAGGTGGGTAATTATCAGCTTACGGACAGCCTTTTGCCACAAGTCACCATGACAGAATATCTGCCTAACAAGCTGACATACAGGTTCAGCGGCGTTCCAACAAGCGCAAAGGCCGCCAATTATCTGGTCGTTTTCTCCGAGGTTTGGACTTCAAAAGGCTGGAAAATGTTCATTGACGGGCAAGAACAACCCTTGCTTCGCGCCAATTACCTCCTTCGTGCCGCCCTCATCCCGAGCGGCGACCATGAAATCGTGATGGAATACGCGCCCAAGGCCTATTCGGTGGGCAACCGCGTCCAATTCGCCAGTTCGCTGATTATGATTCTCGGCCTCATCGGCGCACTCGTTTTCACCTTCAAACCCAAAAAAGAGCAAAAGTCATGAAGCGCGTCCTCATCATTACCTACTATTGGCCCCCGTCGGGCGGCAGCGGCGTGCAACGCTGGCTGAAGATGTCGAAATACCTACCAGAATACGGCTGGCAGCCCGTGATTTACACTCCTGAAAATGGGGAATTCCCCATCATCGACACCTCATTGGAAAAGGACGTTTGCCCCGAAGCCGAAGTCATCAGACAACCCATAGTGGAGCCTTATTCCTTATATAAGAGATTTCTCGGTGCGAAGCAAAACGAGACCGTAAAGGCCGGCTTCATCAAGGAAGAAGGAAAGAAAACGGGATGGAAAGAAAACCTGTCGCTTTGGATTCGTGGCAACTGCTTCATCCCTGACGCACGTTGTTGGTGGGTGAAGCCCTCTGTGCGCTATTTGAAGGATTATTTGAAGAAGCATCCCGTTGATGCCATTATCAGCACGGGGCCGCCCCACTCCATGCATCTGATCGCAATGAAGTTGAAGGAAGACATGGGCATCCCGTGGATTGCCGACTTCCGCGACCCTTGGACCGAGATTGACTATTACGGCGACCTGCACCTCACCAAGTGGGCCGACCGCAAGCACCACCGCCTTGAACGAGAAGTCCTGGCAAAAGCCGACAAGGTGGTGACTGTCGCTCCCGACGGCGCGAGAAGGCTGGGAAGATTGGGCAACAGGAATGTCAGGGTGATTTACAACGGCTTCGACCCCGATGATGATGCCATGGCAGAGATTTCCCCTTCCGACAAGTTCTCAATTACCTACCTTGGCGTACTCTCCAAAGCCCAAAACCCCGAAAAGCTATGGGAGGCCATCGGCGAACTTGCCAAAGAAGACAAGGACTTTTCTAAGGATTTAACAATCAACCTGATAGGCCAAATTGACAATTCTGTTGTACAATCCATTGAGGGCCAAGAATTGAATGAATTTGTTTCTCTGTCATCGTATATCCCCCACGAACAAGTATCGGCAGTGCATCGCAGTTCTTCCTTGTTATTGCTCCTACTCATGGCTGACAGCGAGCCACGAGCTAAAGGATTGCTGACGGGCAAACTTTTCGAATACTTGGCTTCGGGTCGCCCCATCCTTTGTATCGGTCCTGAAAACGGCGATGCGGCACGCATCCTCAAGGAAACCCATACCGGGCAAACCGTCAGTTTCGAAGACAAGGAAAAGATGAAAGAGACCATTAAAGACTACTACCAAAAGTATATGGAAAACGGGCTACCTTCCAATGAGTGCAAGGAGATAGAAAAGTATTCGAGAAAGGCATTGGCGGGGAAATACGCTCAGCTGTTGAATAGGATTGAAGAATAGTTTTAAACTCTCTAATCATGGACAAAAGCTACTGGAAAAACATTTATGCGAAACAATCGGAAGGCGAACAACCGTCTTTATTCGCGAGATACATTGCCGAATCCATTGACATCAATGGCAAAACCTTGATTGAATTAGGCTGCGGCAACGGGCGCGATGCCATCTTTTTTGCCAACGCCAATGCACAAGTCACAGCCATTGACCAATGCGACAACATTATTGAACTGCTCAATCATCGTTTTCGAAAAGTAGATAATTTAAATTTCAAATGCACGGACTTTACTTGCTTGGATGATGAGTCGAAATACGACATCGTTTATTCGCGATTCACATTACATTCCATTTCAAAAGAGCAGGAAAAAAATGTTGTAAATTGGACCTACCGTAATCTCAAACCCAACGGGAAACTCTGCATTGAAGTAAGAGGACAAAAAAATGAGATTTATCAAGTAGGAATTCCCGTTGAAGGCGAGCCGGACGCTTTCATCCTTAACGACCATTACAGACGGTTTATTCATTTTAAATCGTTTTGCAATGAATTGGAAAGCCTTGGTTTCAAGATAGATTTCGCCAAAGAACAAAAAGGGTTTGCGCCATATAATGGGAACGACGAAACCTATATCAGAATTATTGCATCAAAATAAAATAAAGCACTATGGAAGATTTTTCCGAGTATAATGGCGAAGGCACCTCTTTGCGGAAATTGCAATTGCGGCTGCTAGACATCCTTGTGGAGATTGACAAAGTTTGTCGCAAACACGACATCAAATATTGGATTGATTTTGGCACGCTGCTTGGTGCTATTCGGCATGGCGGATTCATCCCTTGGGATGATGACATTGATGTTACAATGCCCACTGAAGACTACCATCGATTTTTGGAAATCGCTCCCAAAGAATTGCCAGACTCTTTGTTTCTTCAAACAAAAAAAAACGATTCTTCCTATCCGTTTCTTCTCAGCAAAGTACGCGACAAGAATTCGTTTTTCATCACTCAACATGAGGATTTTACAAAAAGCTACAACAAAGGTCTTTACATTGATATTTTTGAGGCAGTTCCCTATCCAAAAGTCAATGCAAAGCTTCAAAAGAAGCTCATGCGATGGCTTTTGAAAACTTATTTCTTTTTTTCAGTAAAGCAACCCGTCAATTTTAAAAACCACCTAGCAACAGTCATTTTCCCCGTCATAAAATTCTTTTTGAACACGTTTTGGGGGGTGTTGTGCCTTAAACCCCAAAACAGGCTTGGCTATGAGAAACGATTCAACCCTTATGGTAATTCCTATCAAAAGGAATGGGTTTTCCCTCTCAAAGACGTCACATTTGAAGGTAAGACCTTCCTTGGTCCCGCCGACCCTGACCGCTATCTCACAAGCATTTATGGTGACTATATGAAAGTCCCTCCCGAGGAAAAGCGTGTCACCCATATCATCCACGTTGAAATGAACTAAGTCATGAAAGTCGCCATCATCTCACAGGGCAAACCCACTTCCCAACATCCGTTGAACGGGATTTTCGAGTTCGACCAAGCCAAAGCTTTAGCAAAAAAAGGCATTGACGTTGCTTTCGTTGTCATTGACTTCAGGGCTTATTCCAACAAAAGAAGGTTTGGTTTGTTCAAGTATAAGAGCGATGGCGTTCATGTTTTTGAACTATCTCTACCACTTAACGTTTATCGAAGAGCCATTCCCGTCCTCCAGCGACTCTTACTGATTCCATTTCGTGCCATGCTGAAATCCTTCGGCAAACCCGACGTCGTTCACTCCCACTTCTACTCCATTTCAGCCATTGCCAGTATTCTAAAAAAGAAATACGGTATCCCTTTTGTCATCACCGAACATAGCAGCAAGCTCAACAAACCCGCCGAGCAAATCAGCGATTTAGACAAGCAATTAGCAAAGAAAGCATACCAAAACTGCGACCAATTGATTTGTGTTTCAGAAGCTTTACGAAAAAACATCCTACAGAACTTCGGACATGACAGCGTCGTCATTCCCAATATGGTGGACAATCAAAGCTTCAACTATCTGAGCCAAGCCAAAGGCGACTCGCCTTTTGTTTTCGCTTCCGTTGGTAACTTAAAACCCATAAAAGCCTTTGACAAACTGATAGAGGCCTTTGACCAAGTAAAAGACGATGCCAAACTATATATTATCGGCGACGGGCCCGAAAAGGAAAGGCTAAATAGCCTAATCAGCGCCCTACAATTGAATGAGAAGGTCGAACTGCTGGGACGGCTTGAACGGTCAGAAATCAACAAGGTTTATCAAACCAGCCATGTTTTCGTGCTGCCTTCACAGAGCGAAACTTTTGGCGTGAGCTATATCGAGGCCATGTACACTGGACTGCCTGTTATTGCCTCTCGCTGTGGTGGGCCAGAGTCTTTCGTCAATGAAAGAAATGGTCTTCTTGTTCCTGTGAACAACATCGACGCACTTGCCGAAGCAATGCGAATGATTCGTCAAAACTATCACGCTTACAACCCTGAACAGATTTCAGAAGAATGCATTTCAAAATTCTCGCCCGAAGTCATCGCGGACAAAATCATCAAAACTTACTCTGACATCCTTTGCGAGGGATGAAGCGTATTAAGGCTTTTTCCGTAGCATGCTTAATCCTTTATCCACCAAGTCGTTCACCGGCTGGGAGACTTTCAGTTTGTAGATTGCGGTGATACCTATAACGAGGAAAAGGGTGGTCTTCAGCACCGCATCGATGGCAAGGCCGAAAACGGGCTTGGCGAAGAGCTGGGCGAACAAGGGAGTCAAAGCAGTTTCCCACAGCCAGTCGAGGGCAAAAAGGACCAATACGACCGCAGCCACAGGCAACAGCTTCTTAGACAGGGGATTTACTCCAATCTTCCACTTGATGAAGGCCACAATCAGAATGAAATATACCAAATAGGAAACGACGTTGGCAAAAGCGCCGCCGTTGATGTCCCATTTCGGCACAAGCCAGCTATTGAGCCCAATAGATAGGATCGCCAACAAGATGGTGAAAATCAAGGAATAATAATAAAATTTCGAGTAACTTAAGACCGTGGTCGTCACGCCAAGAGTGGAATAGACAAGTCGACTCAACGAGAGCAGCAACACCGCCCATTTTCCCACACGATAGATGTCGCCATTGGGCAGCAAGTCGAAGAGGAAATCAATGTTAATCCAAATCATGAAAAACACGAAACTGCCCGCAATAAACTGGTGAAGTGCAACAGTTTTACACAAAGAATCCGCCTGCTGAACATCCTGTTTGGCCATCGCTTCAGAGATATGAGGCCGCGAAATGGCGCCCAATGAGCGATAAGGCATCTCGACAACCGCCGCGATGTTGGTGGCAATGGTAAACACGCCCGCCAAATGGAAACCGGCATTTCCAGCCACAAAGAATTTGCTCAGCATCGGAATGACATTGCCGGCCAAGGCCGCAGTAATCATAAACAAAGTATAGAATAGGAAATCACGCTTCAACTGGGCCGTGATATAATCCCACTCGATCTTGAACGACACGCGCTTCAGCGACAACAGATAGACTATATTAATTAAGGTGGCAAGACCATATAAAATGCAGAATGCCATGATAACGCCATCAAAATCAATGACTTTGTAGAAATATAGCAAATAAATCACCAAAGTCCCCACACGCAGTCCCACCTCGCGGATGAACTTGGGCAATACAATACGCAGAAGAAGGTTGCTATTTGTTTCAAAAACAGACAAATACAGCATGAAAAACGCCAGCGGAATGACAAAATTCACGTATTTGGCGAACAAATCCGAACCGATTTCAGAATCCTTCGTGAAGAAATCGACAATCGCGCCCTTAAAGAGGAAAAACGCCAGCAAGAAAAGGGTGAATCCTATCAGCGGGATGAGCAAGGTCCAGCCGAAAAAGCCATGGTCGCGATGCTCCTCGTCCTTGAAGAATGGATAGTAGCGCATGGCGGACGAGTTGGTTCCCAATTGCGCCAAGCCACTGAACAACAGCGAACATTGCAGTAAAATGTCGATAAGTCCTATCTGTTCCGCCTGAAGGGCTTTCGTCTGGATGAAGAAGGTCGTAACAATACCCACGGCCACCCCGATATAGGTGGCTATGGTGCCCTTGATGCTCTGTCGCGCTACGATACCCATATTCTTTCCTCCTTATTCGACATATTGCTCCTCAACCTTCTTGCATTCGGTCTCTGCATACTCCTCGTAGGTCCTGATTATCAGCTTGTAGTTTCTGTTCTCCTCTTCCATGTCGTGAATCAGCACCGACTGTTCCTCAATGGTCTTTTTCAGTGCGCTGATTCTTTGCTCGCGATAATCAATGGCTGCCTGATAAGTCTGGATATGCTTTTGAAGATCTTCTATGACAATCTGCTTTCTACGCGTATTATCCTCTTTTTCACTGAGTTTCATCTGACTGCGGCGTATGCCTGAGTTCAAGTCGTTGCCAGCCAAAATCAATATGGCGATAATCCAGATCCATAGCATGAGGATAATGAGCGTACCAATGGAACCGTAAAGTACGTTATAGCGTGAGAAATTGGAGATGTAGGTATTGAAGCCCACCGTAGCCAAAACGAACAAGGCTGTAGCCAATATCGCGCCTGGGCTGAAAATAACGAACTCCTTGTTTTTCTGTCCATTACGGCCTGGATGTTTGCGTTCCACACGATAGTGCTCATCGAACTTGACATTACCGAAATAATACAAAAGGGCGATGCCAAAGCACAAAGCGAAAATACCAATAACCCAGCGTAGTACAGCAAACAGGAAATAGGTAAACGAGCCGCCTTGAATGATCTCTTGGACTACAAGCCATTGCAACGCCCTGCCTCCCAAAGCAATCAGCACGACAGAAGCAATTAACAAAACACCGATAATCAACAACATAGCGATGGCAAACAAGCGTTGTTCTATCCAACCTCTAAGGGACAAGCCCTTAAAGTTAATGTAGCTTGCATACACGTTTCGGAAACCATTGAAGACCGCCACAATGCCATTGGAGCCAAACACCAAGCACATAATCACGCTGAGGGAGAGCAGTCCTTCATGAGGTTGGTTCATGATGCCGTCAATGGTTTCTTTCACGAAATCCATTGTCCCTGAAGGGAGAAGAAAATCATCCAATGCCATCATCACGCGTTCATATAAGCGAGGAATGGGGATGTAGGGAATCAGCGTGAAGAAGAAAAGAATCAGGGGGAAAAGTGCTAAGAAGAAGTTGAACGCCACGCCTGCCGCGCGGTCGACAGTGCGGCCTTTGGTGAAGAGCTTGAAGAAATTGATGAGCACGTCCATGAGGGGCAGCTTGGTGCCTGGGAAACGCACCACACGCAGGAAGTTGTCGTCACGGTTATACCACGCCTTCGCTGCGTCCACCTTGGCCTTGAGCCAAAGCGACAGTTTGCTGTCTTTCTTTTCCTTTTTCGCCATTTTCAAGCAAAATAACTTGCAAAAGTAGTGGTTTTTGGTGGAACGGCGAAAAAAAAGTAATTTTGCCGCAAAATAACGTCATCATGAAAAACGAAGAAACTATCTCCCACGAGGGCATCATCACCCGAATCACCGACGACGAATTGGAAATCAAGATATTGGCGCAGAGTGCCTGCGCCGCCTGCCACGCCAAAAGCGCCTGCGGCATGGGCGAACAGGCCGAGAAAATCCTCACCGTGCCCCGACCCACAAATAAGGACTTTGCCCTAAACCAAAAGGTGAACGTCAAAATGGCCATCGGACAGGGCAACAAGGCCGCCCTCTTGGCCTATCTCATCCCCATCATCTTGTTGTTGGCCGTCCTCTTCGTCTGTCTCGGTCTCGGATTGGGCGAAGGCCTCGCCGCGCTTATCAGCATCGTCGCGCTTGTACCTTATTATATAGTGCTTTACCTCAAGCGCGACGCACTCAAAAAGAAATTTGAATACTTCATCTCATAGAGATATTATAAGGAATTGTCAAAATAAAGTTCTACCTTTACAAGATTGAATCAATAGCCTAAAAGCCCAACTACCATGAAAAAAAGCATATTATTATCTACAACAATCCTCATCTCGCTGCTCGGGTTCGGACAAGGGGTTCATGTGGGCGACTTCCTCTGCGTTCAGGGGAATGACACCATCACGGTGCATCCTATAGACTATACCGGAGGCGCCATCGGCGTAGTTTTCTATGTTGATGAAACGGGACAACACGGGTGGGTTCTCCATCCTCAGATCCAAGCCCAAGGAATCTACTGGTCATACGAATGCGAACTTCCCTGGGGGCTGACAGGATGGCAATCCATTCGTGAGGCCATCTACGACCTTGACGGATACGACAATACCGGGTTCATTCGTGCAGCATCCCAGTACGACCACAACAAATATCCTGGCGCATGGGCAGTCGATTACGAGCATGGCTGGTATTGGCCTTCAATCGGCCAACTGAACATCCTCTATGGCAACGCCAACATTGTCAACAACTCGCTCAAACAAATTGGAGGCACACAAATGCAGGGCAAATGGTATTACTGGTCTTCCTCAGTATATGGTTTCGACAACGACTGCGCCCTTTATCTCGGATACGACGGTCGAATGGGAGCCATCACCAAAAACAGGCAGTACCTGGGAGAAATCCCTATGCGCATCCGCAGCATCAGAAACTTCTAAAAACGCCAAGCCATGAAAAAGACAACTATCATCTCCATATTGCTCTGCCTTTCTACCGCATTGGGATTGCAAGCACAAGGGTATCAGTTAGGACAAGTCATCACCAATCCCGACGGCAGTCAGGGTGTAGTGTTCTACCTCAACGAGGATGGTTCCTCGGGGTGGATGGTAGCATTGCATGATGCGGCATTCTCTGTTCCGTGGGGCCTGAACGATGAAATTGAAGGGCTCAATCATGTCATCAATACGAACAGCGACATCCTGACCACTGCCTTTGCGGATACAAACGGATATTCCAACACGCTCGCCATCCTTAACCATTACCAATCTACTGGCTATACAGGTCAGTATGCCGCTGCCACTGTTGACATCAACCACGGATGGTATCTGCCTGCCGCAGGACAGTTGAAAATGCTATATGTCAATGCCATATTTTATGAATCCGCATTGGAATCCGTAGGTGAGAAATTAGGACTCCACCCCTATTGGTCAAGTACCCAAGAAAACAATGAAAGAGCATGGTATGTCCATTTCGGATCGCCTTACCCCGAAGAGGCTTGGGCATGGAACGCCTATATCAGCCCATGCCAGAAGACAAACACATCCCCTAACTACGGAGGCATCTTTGCCGTCAGAGCCATTCGCGACCTCGAATTCTCACCACTGCCTATCATTGGTCATCTCAATGAGCCTGCTGTCATTTGCGATGAAGGTCCGATAGAATTGGTTATGCCTAACCTGATTAATGCCGATAGTTACGGATGGGAAATCGCTGATAATGCGACCTTTGCCAACCCCATCGCTTATTCAGGACAAATCTTGGACGCGACATTCAACGGCTGGTACCTGCGTCTGTGGGCTACCAACGAAGAAGGCACCTCCTACAGCAATTCTGTACGCATTTCAGTACATGAATCAAACTCAGGTTACGCCACAGTTTCAAGTTGCGAGTCTTACGAATGGAATGGCCAGATTTACAACGAATCAGGCATCTACCAAGCCATTTTAGTCAACCAATGGGGTTGCGACAGCGTCGCTACTTTAGACTTGACCATCAACCACACGGAAACATACTTCGTGCCCTACCCCATCTATGCCTGCGAGGCATACGAGTGGGGCGACATGACACTCACAGAAAGCGGTGCCTACGAACAAACCTTCACCAATCAATACGGTTGTGACAGCATCGTGACCTTGAGCCTGTACATCAAACATAGTGTTGAACATCAGTTTACGCACATGGGTTGCGGGGAATATGACTGGAATGGGCAACACTACACGGAGAGTGGCGATTATCAGCAGACCTTCCCTGCTGCTAACGGCTGCGACAGCATCGTCACCCTACACCTCAATATGATTGACGATTACTACATCACTATGGACACCGCAGTTTGCGAAAACTTCGTTTGGAATGGGCACGAATACACACAATCTGGACAATTTGAGCAGGCTTTCGTCACAAGCTACGGATGCGATTCCGTGGTCAGTATGAATCTCGTTGTCTGGCAACATCCCGAACCGATTCCAGAAATCATGGGGCTACAAGAAATCTTCGTCTCGACTGACTTTGTACAATACGAATACAATTACTACATCGATTCCGTGACGTCTGCTACGCATTACGAATGGATTTGCGAAAATCCGGAGTGGATTGTGAATGGCTCGGAAACGCATTGCACTTTGAGAGCCACCTCTTCTGGCACAGCGACCTTGATAGTCAGGGCATGGAATGACTACTGCGGATACACCGAACAGGAAATAGCCATTCATGCTGGATTTTTTGACCTTGACGAAAGCCAAGCCTTGCCCATTGCAGTCTATCCCAATCCTGCACATGACAAAGTGTTCATCGAAGCCGAGGACATTATTAGCGTCAGGTTGTTTGACATGCTTGGGCAATGCCTTTTCAAAAAGGAAGGCGACAATAAAGGCACGATGGAAATCGGCCTAAACAACTTGCTTTCATCCGTTTACATCATCGAAATACTGACCGAGCAAGGCATAGTTATCCGCAAGTTGAATGTAACACGCTAATTTAGATTTATACTGAAATAGGAGCTTGAGTGCGCCATCAAGTAAAAAACCGAAAATTTTCCTTTGTCGAAAAAAGGAGTTTCCGTATTTTTGCAGGTTCTAAAAATTGAAAACAAACTCAAAATTCTATTCTAATGAGTAACACTTTACTTATTCCCCTAGCGATTCTCGGAATCTTGGGCGGCATTTTGGCCGTGATTCTGTACTTCGTGGCACAGAAATTCAAGGTCGAGGAGAACCCATTGATTGACGAGGCAGAGGCCTGTCTGCCTGGCGCCAACTGCGGTGGCTGCGGCTTCGCAGGCTGCCGTGCTTTGGCTGAAGCCTGCGTGAAGCAAGCTGCCGAGAAGGGCAACATTGACGGATTAGCCTGCCCGGGCACCGACATGGGCAAAGTGGCCGCCGTCCTCGGACTCACCGCTGCGGCCTTTGAGCCGAAGATCGCGGTGGTGCGCTGCAACGGCAGTTGCCAAAACTCACCCGCCAAGGTGCATTACGAAGGTGCCGACATCTGCGCTTTCGCCAACACTTTGTATGCAGGCGAAGGCGGTTGCTCGAAGGGCTGTTTAGGCCTGGGCGACTGCGTAAAAAAGTGCAACTTCGACGCATTGCACATTGACAAGGAGACGGGGCTTCCCGTCGTCGATCCCGACAAATGCGTAGGTTGCGGCGTTTGCGCCCGCACCTGCCCGCGCGGCATCATCGAAGTGCGTCCTCGTGGCAAGAAGGACCGTCGTGTCTACGTCTGCTGCTCCAACACCGACAAGGGTGCCTTGGTCATTAAGAACTGCTCGGTAGGCTGCATCGGCTGTCAGAAGTGCTTGAAGGAATGCCCCTTCGAAGCCATTGAAATGCGCGGCAACCTTGCCTACATCGATCCAGCCAAGTGCAAAGCTTGTGGCAAGTGCGCCAAAGTGTGCCCGCGCGGCAGCATCCACGCCATCAACTTCCCCGCTCCCAAGCCGGAAACGCCAGCTTTGCAAGGTGCCGAACCCGCCGTGAAACCACAGCCGAAACCTGAGACTCATCCGATTGAGGCCAAAACTGAAGTCAAATCCGAAAATACCGTCACAGCATGAAACCGATAAAGACTTTCCCAAAAGGCGGCGTACATCCGGAAGAAAACAAACTTTCCGCATACCAGCCTATACAAGACTTTCCTATGCCCAAGCAGATTATTGTCCCACTCGGACAATGCCTAGGCGCACCGGCTGAATGCATCGTCAACAAAGGCGACCACGTACTGACGGGGCAACTCATTGGCACAGCCAAAGGCTTCGTCTCGGCCAACGTCCACAGCCCCGCCACCGGCACCGTCGCCAAAGTCGACGTGGTGATGGACCACACGGGTTATTACAAACCCGCCGTCTTCATAGACGTGGAAGAGAAAGACGAATGGATAGAAGGGGTCATCCAAACCAACGAGCTACTCACTGAAATCAAACTTGATTCTAAACAAATCATCGACAAGGTGAAGGAATGCGGCATCGTCGGCATGGGCGGCGCTACCTTCCCTACCCACGTCAAATTGATGGTTCCCGAAGGCAAAAAAGCCGAATACATTATTATTAATGCCGCCGAATGCGAGCCTTACCTCACCTGTGACTTCCGCCTCCTGTTGGAGAAAACACAAGAATTCCTAATGGGTGTAAAAATCCTAATGAAGGCCGTCAACACCGACAAGGGTATCATCGGCATTGAACAGAACAAAATGGAAGCCATTGAGTTGCTCGACAAGACCATTAACGAACATAAGGATTTGTATTCTGGCATTGTGGTGCAACCCTTGAAGACCAAGTACCCGCAAGGCGGCGAAAAGCAAATCATCAAGGCCATCACGGGTCGCGAGGTTCCTTCGGGCAAGCTGCCCATTGAGACAGGCTGCGTCGTGGTCAACGTGGCCTCAACTTACGCCATTTACGAAGCCGTCCAGAAGAACAAGCCTTTGATTGAGCGCATCGTCACTGTCACGGGCAAGTCGGTCAAGAAGCCTTCGAACTTCCGTGTGCGTTTCGGCACACCTGCCAATCTCCTCATCGAGGCCGCAGGCGGTCTGCCTGAAAACATCACCGACATCATCAACGGCGGCCCGATGATGGGCAAGAGCGTGTCGGTCACTGACTTTCCCTGCATCAAAGGCACATCCGGCATCTTGCTGATGACTCTCAACGAGGCCCAAAGCCGCCATCAGACCAACTGCATCCGCTGTGGTCGCTGCGCCAAAGCATGCCCGATGGGATTACAGCCCTTCCTGCTCAGCAAGCTGGCCAAGCAGAACGACTTTGACGAGACCGAGGCGAACCACGTCATGGACTGCATCGAGTGCGGCTCTTGCGAGTTTACCTGTCCTGCCAACATCCCGTTGCTTGACTATATCCGTTACGGCAAAGCCAAAACTGGTGCGATTATTAGGGCGAGGTATCAAAAATAACCGGCCTCTGGCTTCTGGCCTTTGGCTTTTGGCAGTTAAAGCTGCCAAAAGCCAAGAGCCAAGAGCCAGTAGCCAATCTAATAAACGAATAAACAAATAAAAAATGAACAAATACACCATTTCCGGTTCGCCGCATGTGCACTCGACGGAAAACACGCAGAAGATCATGTACCGTGTGATTCTCGCTTTGGTTCCCGCCCTGCTTGTGGCGATTTATTACTTCGGCTGGTATGCCTTGAGGCTGACCCTTGTATCGGTGGCGGCCTGTATGCTGACCGAATGGCTCATTCAGAAATTCCTCATCAAGGGGCCTTTGACCATCAACGACGGTTCTGCTGCGCTGACAGGTCTGCTCTTGGCCTTCAACGTGCCCGCCAACCTTCCCATCTGGATGGTCATTGTGGGCAGCGTCGTCGCCATTGGCATCGGCAAGATGGCATTTGGTGGCTTGGGCAAAAACCCCTTCAACCCTGCTTTGGTAGGCCGTGTGTTCATGCTCGTGTCGTTCCCGACCGCCATGACGACCTGGCCGAAAGCCGCGCCCATCTTTGACAAAGGCTTCTTCGCTGATGCCGTCACGGGTCCCACCCCGCTCGGCATCTTAAAGGAAGCTGGCGCGGGCTCTATGGCCCAAGCTGGCGACATACAGTTTTTGGACATGGTCCTTGGCAACCGCGGCGGTGCTTTCGGTGAGGTTTGTGCCATCGCCTTGCTTTTAGGCGCGATTTACCTTATCGCCCGCAAGGTCATTGACATTGCCACTCCGCTGAGCATTCTGATTACTGTGTTCATCTTCACTGGCATCTGCTACCTCATCGACCCAACGCAGTACATCGCGCCGTGGTATCATTTGATTTATGGCGGTCTCGTCCTCGGAGCCTTCTTCATGGCAACCGACATGGTAACCACACCCATGACAACACAAGGCAAGATATTGTTCGGATTTGGAGTGGGCGTGATTACAGTGGTAATTCGTCTTTGGGGTGCCTATCCAGAGGGTGTTTCCTTCGCCATCCTTATCATGAACGCCCTCACGCCGCTCATTAACAAGGCCTTCAAGCCGCAAGTTTTCGGAGTCGTCAAACCTGATAAAAAGTAAACGCCATGGCAAAAAAACCATCCACCTTAATCAATATGGTCGTCGCCCTACTCGTCATCACGGCGGTTTCGGGCGGACTTCTCGGCCTCGTCTATGGCATGACCAAAGACACCATCGCCGAAGTGGGCCAAAAGAAGAATGCTGCTGCCATCGCTGAAGTGCTTGGCACCGACGAGAACTCGAAATTGGAGACCGTCACCATCGACGACTTGACATACAACTTGGCATACGACGCTCAGGACAACTTCCTCGGCGCCGCCGTGAAGACCTATTCCAACGCCGGTTTTAGCGGCCGCATCGAACTGATGGTGGGCCTGCTTGCCGACGGCACCATCAACAAGGTTTCGGTGCTTTCGCAGACTGAAACTCCCGGCTTGGGTGCCAACATGGTGCAGCCCAAGTTCAAGGACCAGTTCAACGGCAAGAACCCTGCTTCGTACAACCTGACCGTCAAGAAGGACGGAGGCGATGTGGACGCCATCACTGCGGCCACCATCAGTTCGCGCGCCTTCTGTGAAGCCATGCGCACTGCTTGCGAAGGCTTCGAGGCCAACAAATCCCAATTCATGAAAGGAGGACAACAATGAGTAACCATCTGCAAACCTTTACCAAGGGCCTCGTCAAAGAGAACCCGATACTCGTGCTGCTGTTGGGCTGCTGCCCGACTTTGGCTACGACCACCAGCGCCATCAACGGTATGTCGATGGGACTGGCCACCACCTTCGTGTTGGTGCTGTCCAACATCTTCATCTCTCTGCTGAAAGGCTTCATCCCCGACAAGGTGCGCATCCCCTGCTTCATCGTCGTGATTGCCTCCTTCGTGACCATCGTGCAACTCGTCATGCAGGCTTACGTGCCCGACATTTACGCGACCCTTGGTCTGTTCATCCCGTTGATTGTGGTGAACTGCATCGTTTTGGGTCGCGCCGAGGCTTTTGCTTCGAAGAACCCCGTGTTCCCGTCGCTTTTGGACGGCCTTGGCATGGGTTTGGGCTTCACCCTCGCATTGACGCTCTTGGGCTGCATCCGCGAACTCTTGGGCAATGGCACCATTTTCTCCCTGCGCATCCTGCCTGAGACGGCCAACATGCTGCTCTTTATCCTGCCTCCGGGCGCGTTCATCTGCCTCGGGTTCGTCATTGCTATCGTCAACAAGTTCAAAAAAGAAAGTCACTAAGCCATGAAATACCTTATCATCATCCTTTCGACCATTTTGGTCAACAACGTGATCTTCAGCCAGTTTCTGGGCATTTGCCCCTTCCTTGGCACCTCGAAGAAAACCTCTACCGCAATGGGTATGGGCGCCGCCGTCCTCTTTGTGTTGACCCTTGCCACCCTAGTGACTTGGTTGACGAACCAGTACATCCTGATCCCCTTGAATCTGACGTTCTTGCAGACCATCGCCTTCATCCTCATCATCGCCGCTTTGGTGCAGATGGTGGAGATTATTTTGAAGAAAATCAGCCCGTCGCTGTATACCGCCTTGGGTGTGTTCCTCCCGCTGATTACGACTAACTGCGCCGTTTTGGGCGTTTCTTTGACCGTGGTCACGAAGGAGTTCAACTATGGTGGTGTGGCCCACATGCTGAGTCTTGGCGAATCCATCATTTATGCTGTTGGCATCGCCCTCGGTTTTGCCATGGCGTTGGTCATCTTCGCCGGTATCCGCGAACACATCGATCTGATGGAGCCTCCCAAGGGCATGAAGGGCACCCCAATTGCCCTGATTACCGCCGGCATTTTGGCTATGGCGTTTATGGGATTTACAGGGGTCGTTTGAGTGCTACGCACGTGTAAGAGCAGGGACTCACGTCGCCTGCTTACTGATATGCCGTCCCTACGGGACTGGCTGGAAGCCAAAGGAACCGAATTTTCGGTTCCTTTTTTATTGACAAAACACGTTTTTGAGATGTTTTTGCGTTATTTTTTCGGCAAATTACACCTTATATATAGAAAATGTTTATATTTGCCCCCTTAAATAGATGCAAAACCATCATGAATAGATTCTTCAAGGCTGTTTTAGTCGCCATTATATTGTTTGTCGCACCTTTGACACAGTGGGGACAAACCATCCAAAATGGTTTCATTGAAGTTGAACTTGCCCAAATCACCAACCCAGATTATCGGTATTGTCTGTTTTCCGCCATAGCCCAAGACAACAACATCAGCTATATCATTGACGAGCAGAATAGTAGTGTTTTGCTTGCCTCTGTGGATGGTTGGACCGACGACCAATTCCAAGCCTATTTTGACGAACTGAAAGCAAATACCGAGAGCGAATTTAGAACTTTCGCTAATTCCGACAAAGAATCACAAGGTGCATCCTTCGTTAAATGGAAAGAAAGCCTGCCAAGGGATATTTTCACGTTGCTTTTCAGACAGATAATGATTGAAAACCCTCCCTACAGAGAAGGAAATCAAACCTGCGCCACTGCTGAGCCGTTTTGTACAACAGACACGGTGACTTTCCATGTGGAAGCCAATCCAGGCGGTGTTTGCGAGACAGGACCTTATTACGATTGCATGGCAGGATTGACTAATCGTCCCCCTTTCTGGTATTTTATGAGAATTGCCACTGGAGGAGGCTTCACTATTAGAATTTCCAATTCAAACCATCTGGACTTAGATTTTTGCGCATGGGGACCATTTACTGATGAAAGCACACCATGTACCAGTCAACTAACAGCAGATAAAGTCATTGACTGCAACTCCCCTTATGACAGTATTCAAGAATGCACCATTCCAGCAACTTCACAAATTGGTGATTATTTTTTAATGGTCATCACCAAGTGGTCATCAGGCGCAACCGACATTACCTTCCGAAAAAAATCAGGTAGCGGTCCAGGTGAAACTGACTGTAGCATCTGTTACGCTGACAACGACGGGCCTTATTGTGTAGGCGATGATATTCATTTGACTGTCAACGAAGAAGAAGGCGGTTCCTATAACTGGACTGGCCCTAACAATTTCAGTTCAACGCAGCGTGAGCCCATCATCACCAACTGCACCATGGCCAATGCTGGCACTTATACATGCACTATCTCGGTTGACACAATAACTTATATAGGATCTACTACTGTGGTTGTCATCCCTAAACCTATAGCTGCTTTCACTTTCGAAGAGGTTTGTAGTGGCACACCTACTCCCTTCACAAGCAATTGTACAACCAATCCTTCTGGACAGGCCATCGATGGCTACCAATGGAGTTTTGGTGACGGCGGCACTTCCACACAACTTAACCCCACACATACATACGCCCAAGGCGGGACTTACCAGGTAACACTCACTGTGAATTGTGGCGATGGTCACTGTACTGATGCCATCACCCAAACCGTGACCGTGAATGCCTCGCCCACAGTGAATGCCGGTTCCGACCAAACCATCGCCTACGGCAGCTCCACCCAACTGAATGGCTCGGGGGG
>Ga0310690_10004411_pt1 | contig 19980 bp, 17 predicted proteins | sample AusTroGonzalo_MG_2_FD_207661 | JGI IMG/M metagenome (GOLD analysis project Ga0310690, IMG submission 207661) | Bovine rumen microbial communities from tropical cattle in Woodstock, Queensland, Australia - Gonzalo_04 (v2) (version 2) | ecosystem: Host-associated > Mammals > Digestive system >...
GTTGTCGGGGCGGTCGTGCCGTCCGTCACCCTACACCGCAAAGGGTGGGGTTGTCGGGGCGGTCGTGCCGTCCGTCACCCTACACCGCAAAGGGTGGGGTTGTCGGGGCGGTCGTGCCGTCCGTCACCCTACACCGCAAAGGGTGGGGTTGTCGGGGCGGTCGTGCCGTCCGTCACCCTACACCGCAAAGGGTGGGGTTGTCGGGGCGGTCGTGCCGTCCGTCACTTTTGGACTTATCCAAAGGCAAAAAGAGACCGCCGAGGTGGGTCGGCGGTCTGTATCGGGTCGGGGTCGGTTGTCGGGGTTGTCTTTACTTTTCGGCGGTCGGGGTGGGGGTAAATCCTATCTTGACCGCTTTCGCTTGTATCGCTTTCATACAGTCGCGGACGGAGTCGGGACGGATAGCAAGATAGGTCGCTATTGCCTTATATCCATATCCACGCTGACGGAGTTTTAATACTTGCATTTGACGGGTCGTCAAGTTCATTTCAGCAAGCAAGCGGTCGGTCGTATCGACGGCGGTCGGGTCGGTGGTATATACGGTCTCTTTGCCGTTGAAGTCGCAAGCATAACCGCCGAGGTCGGCGTACTTGTCAAGACGTCTATATATACGGTCGGTCGCTCCGCTTTCGGGGTCGGTTGCTATGTCGTCGATATAACTGTATCCGTTGCGGGGGTCGGTCTGTACGGCTCTACTTTGGTCAATAGAACGGCGGACGGCTTTATATACTTCTTGTATCGGGGTGGTCTCTTTGGTCTCCCACGCTCCCACGCTTTCGGCGGTCTTTATCCATACTTTACGATTAAGACGGCGGACGGTGTAGGGTCTTTCGAGGTCGGTCGGCTTTTCGGGGTCTCTTTCCGTCTGTTTTGCCGTCTGTTCAAGTATTGCCGTGATAGCGTCGTGAACGAGGTCGAGACCGTCACCGAAAGAACGACGGCAAAGGTCGGTTAAAGCGTCGTAACAATCACGGTCGGCAATTTCAACCTTGCGGTCGCCGTCGGTCGTGTATGTCGTTTTCGTTGCTCTTTCGCTTGCATAGGCAAGGCGGTCAAGCATAGCAAGGTCGGCGGTCAATTCTTGCCGTATCTTTGCAAGGGTGGGGTTGCTTGTCGTGTTTATGACCTTTTTCAGTACAGCATAGGCGGTCGCCGTTGCAAGGTCGGTCAATGCTTTTGTGTAGGTGGTAGGGGTGGTCGGGTGGTTGCTTTCGTCGTTGTACTTCTTGACGAGGTCGGCAAAGGTGGTCGGGGTCTTTTCGGGGGTCGTTGCTTTCGTGGTCGGGGTTGCTTTTGCTTTCGTGGTTGTCATAGTGTTTTTCCTTTTCTGACCGCCGTTATTATTGAATTTTAACCGATAGGGGCGGTCGCCTTTTGAATATCGGTCACGCTAATTATAATACTTGCCGTTGCATTTGTCAAGGGGTATTTTGAAATTTTTTTGAAATGCTGATTTTATCCGCAAAGGGTGGGGTTGTTTTCGGGGTAGGTGGGGTCGGTTGTCTATGTCCTCTTTTCACGCTTTCGGACTTTCGGGGGTGGTTATGGTATTATCCGAGACCGACCGCCGAGGAGAGCCGGAAGTCGCTTCATCTCCCATGCCCATCCAAAACATTCCCGACAACCCAATAAAATCAAGGCGTTTTAACGCTTTTATTGTATTGCAACTTCGATAACAACCAAAGAATCGCCGCCTTGTTTTTATCCAAAAACTCAAAGTCTCCTTTTTGGAAAGCCCATAACCATTGCCTAATAAATGACACAAAAATTTCTTTGAATTTCTGCTATTATTTTAACTAAAATACTTGACATATGCTTAGGCATATGCTATACTATAATCAAGCTAATTATATGACCTGCATTTCTGCAGGTTTCTCCTTGGGAATATCACGCTAATTATATTCCTTGCTTTGGATAATTCAGCGTTTCATACCGGGCAGATACGACGCTCCTTTACTACATAACCAAGATTGTTTTTGTCTTTTAAGGAGCCTCCTGTAATCGGTTGTCCCACAATGGTTTTTTGAAAATTCTACAACCTTGTTGGTTGTAAAACGGCGTAAAACGCCCGGAAAGGATATTTATTATGGCAGTTCTTAAAATGGATTATTCCAGGTTCAATCACGGCATTATCAATATCGCAGCCCTGCGTCAGAGTAGCACGCGCAAGCTTGCTGCCGGACTGATTGCCCCGGCTACCGAAGACACTCACTGCGAGCTCGCACCGGAGCACGCAGCGGAACCAATCAAGAGTATGGATGATATCATACACATCTCCAAGTATCTGATTTCTCAGGAAAGGTACAGGGACAATATGCTCTTCATCGTTGGCATTAACTTTGGACTCCGCGTAAGCGACCTTCGTGTGCTCCGCTTCTCTAACCTCATTAACGATAACTGTACTTTCAAGGACAGCTTCCCGGTGTTTGAGAAAAAGACCCGCAATACGCGCACGCGTAAAAAGAATAGGTACATTACAATCAACGCTGCGGTTATGGAAGCGGTAACTCTGTACCTTGAAAACACACCAGGCGTGTGTATGAGCGACTATATGTTCCGCAGCCTGTCTAATCGCGGTGGGAACCTGAACGAACCTCTGAGCGTTAAGTCCATCGATAGAATCCTTAAGGGTATCGCTGAAGAACTTGACCTCTCCGTGAAAATGTCTACTCATACGCTCCGTAAGACGTTCTGCTACCACCAGATGCTGATGAGCCATAACGACAGCCGTAAGCTTCTCCTCCTGCAGAAGATGCTCAATCACTCCTCTCCCGCTCAGACTTTGGATTATATCGGTATCACGAGCGAGGAAATCGATGAGGCGTATAAGAAGCTGAATCTCGGTAGCGTTCATAACAACTATCTCGTGGACAGCAGCATCGGGGAATACGAGGATATGGTTGTGTAAGTGAGCGCCCGCTTTCACCCTAATCCATTATCATAAGTATCTCGCCGACGGAAGTCGGCGGAGAATCCGCACAAGAAAGGATGGTTACTATTGTGTATAGAAAATTCAATACGACGGAGGTGAGCCACGGTGGTTAAAGTATGTGACGCAATTATGGGTACCGGTAAGTCCAGCGCAGCAATCACCTACCTGAACGAGCACCAGAATGATAAGTTCATATACATCACCCCATATCTCGACGAGGCGAACCGCATTAAACGTGGGTGCCCACAGATGCGTTTCGTAGAACCAAGCAACAAGCTTAAGCAGTATGATTTTCGTAAGTCTGTACATACTGCAGCGCTTATCCGAGAGGGTCGCAATATCACGACGACGCACCAGGCGTTTAAGGGATACACCCCGGCGACGCTCGACGACATCAAACATCAGGGGTATACACTCATCATAGACGAGAACGTAGATGTTCTTGAGACATTTGAGTTCCACCCGGACGACCTCCAGCTCGCGGTTGACGCCGGTTACATCGCAGACAATAACGGAGTTTATTCCATCGCAAACGACGGATATAAAGGGAGGGCTTTATCTGAGTTGTTTACCCTATTGAAGTCACGCGAGCTAATTAGGATGACCGATAAAGAGGAAAATGAGCTGTTTTACTGGGCTCTGCCTCCCGAATTATTAACTTCATTTAAGGACGTATACATCCTTACATATCTGTTCAAGGGGCAAAGCCTACACCACTTTATGAAAATCTACAACATACCCTATGAGTACATCGGCATTGAAAAGACCGACGCCGGGTATCGGTTCGGTTCATATCCGGGATACACCCCCGAATATGTTTACCGCCTGAAAGATATGCTCCACATCCTCGAACGGGATAAGCTGAATGATATAGGTGACGACTACCACGCGTTATCGATGAGCTGGTTTAAGCGCGGCGGAGACGGGGTGGAGCAACTCAAGAAGAACGTCAGCAACTGCTACAATAACATCTGGCGAGATATCCCAGCCAATAGACGCCTTTGGGGTTCTTATAACGGGGCGTACAATCAGGTACGTGGCAAGGGGTACTCAAAGTCCTTCCTTACCTTTAATGCAAAGGCAACTAATGCATATCGAGGTAAAGACTGTCTGGTTTATATCGCAAACCTGTTTATGAACGTAAACGAAAAGAAGTTCTACCAAATGCACGGTCTCGAAGTAGATGAAGACGCATATGCTCTGTCCATTATGGTTCAGTGGATTTGGCGTTCCGCAATTCGGGACGGAACCGAAGTTTATTTATACATACCGAGCAGACGAATGAGAACACTGCTCACAGAGTGGATTGAAAATACGAGTAAAGGAGGAAACCGAGTTGAGTAAGACTTGTTTGCACTGCTACTACAAAGATAAATGCGACCAAAACGAAGTGTGCGAAGATTACTACCCTATCGACCCGCAAGCCGAAGACGAAGCTATTGATGAGCTGATTGAAGAAAATCGAGCTGCATTCCGCGCAGAATGGTTTGAATACATAGATGAAGACTCAAATTAACTATATTATATGATGCTAATTATAAATACTACGCAGAAATGAGGTGACTCTAAATTAGCAAACAGTTAGTATGTCAAAAGTACATTTATAAGATACATAGCAGCCGTCTGCGTAAGGAACGGTGGAAGCTCACTTTGCCGATTGAAGAGGCACGTCGGAACGACGAGGTTATATCCCTCGCGGATAGCCAAATGTTACGTTGGATTGACGAGCTGAACGGGATTACCGATGCTGACTTGAAAGCGCATCAAATCAAGAGCAACATCAAGCGTTTACGCAAAGAGCAAAACAGCATACAGAATAAGCGCAAGATTAAGGAGTTATATGCGGAGCTCGACGACCTGCAGTTTAAGCCGGATTATATGTGCTTGATTATCGACAAGGAGAAGGATTATTATCGCGCCTGTCGAGGGTTTAGTATCAATGGTATCAAGTATAAACGACTGCTCGGCACTAACGGCGGTATCAAGAATTCGACCATTGTCTTTGTAAGCGAGCGTTTACACGCAGAACTTAGTCGCAGAGTTGAAAACGACAGAGACCAGGGAAAGGAGTTAGTAACCGCTAAGCTGGAGGCTTACAAAGCTCTCACCTGTAGCGCTTCAACTCCGGTTTCGTTGCCGCACGGTGTGCTGGTAGTTAATGACGCGGAGACAGAGTTTCTCTCCGATATTATTTATCTAACAGACGAGTGCGAGGGAGAGCCAATAATGGAAGAACGTAAGGCTCAGAAGATTACGCTCAATGCGTCTGACGGATACGGCTTAATGCTTCCATCATTAGCCAAAAGGTGGAGCGACGAGCTCGGGCTGGACTATATCGTGAGTGGAGTAAATACAAGATTCTCTTTTGAAAAAGGAATGGTTTTCACTTTCGACTTTATTGATTTCGCGGAAAAGATTGCCGGTAATTACATCGTTCACGACGCGTGGGGTAATGAGGTTGATATCAGAACTGTTGAACTTGTACTCACTACCTCTATGGTTAAACTTTGGGATAGCTATAAAAGCAGGGATGAATACATAGACATCTCTGTCAAGAACGGATATACGTTCGGTGTTGCAAAGACCTGCCCGAAGGAACTCGAAAACGAACGTAACCTTAACTATCAGTTTATCCAAAGCTACGATTTAACCGACGAGGATATCGACGAACTGATTTCTCCAACAATGAACGAGATTAAAGACGTTCTTCGTGGCGACTGGCGTAAGACCGTGCTTTTCTTAAAGGGTTCTGGGATAACGTCAGATAATGTTTCATTCCTCGACGACGACTACATCAAGGCGGTTATGATTGACCAGAGAATGCTTGACGACCCGTTTGTGCAAAGCAGCATCTATCAGCTTATTCGCAACAGGATTAACGAGGCGAAGGTCGGCGTTTTGAAAGTTCACGGCAACTACTCTATTGTTCTGGGAGACCCGTATCTGTTATGTCAAAGTATCTTTGGACTGGAGAAGACAGGATTGCTTAAAGCCGGTGAAATCTATAACCAGTATTGGGCTGATTGTAGTGCAAAAGAGTTAGCGTGCTTCCGAGCGCCAATGACGTGTCACAACAACATCAGGCTTGTTCATATAGCAGATAATGAAGCGGTCAGATATTGGTATAGATATCTGCGCACGGCAACGGTATTCAACTCCTGGGATACTGCAACCGCAGCGCTTAATGGGATGGATTACGACGGCGACCTCGTTATGCTTACGGACAACAACGTGCTTGTGAAAAAGCTGAATCCGTTACCGGCTCTTGTCTGTGCCCAACGAAAAGCAGAAAAGCGTGTTTCGGAGGAATGTGATTTTATTCGTTCTAACATCGAGAGCTTCGGCAATGACATTGGTCAGACAACAAACTGGATTACAAGTATGTTTGACGTTCGTGCGGCATTTGAACCACATTCCAAAGAATATGAGGCGCTGTCATATCGTATCAGGTGCGGTCAGTTGTTTCAACAGAACGCAATCGATAAGGCAAAGGGCATAATTGCCAAGCCAATGCCTAAAGAATGGCACGACAGGCACTCAGCAAATAAGATTGAGGATGAAGATTTGAAGGCGTTTTATCGCCTGATTGTTGCAGACAAGAAGCCATACTTTATGCGATATATCTACCCGGCGCTTATGAAGCAATATAATACATACATTAAAAACACAGACAGAAATGCGCTTCGTGAGTTCCAATTAACAGTTGCAGAACTGCAAGCATTACCCTACTCCGAATTATCTGAGCGCCAAAAGGAGTTCTTAAAATATTACGACTACCGAATGCCTGTAGGTGTTCACGGTTGTATTATGAATAAGATATGCCGTCGGTTTGAAGATGCGTTCGACGGTTATATTGGGAAACACAATAGCTCAGTTAGGTTTGATTATAAAATCATGCGCAACTCCACCGAATACACATCGAGGCAGTTCAGCGCCATTAAAAGATTGTATGAGGATTATAATAAGCGGCTGAGCAGTTATGCAGTATTTGCAGATTATGAGCGTGTTGATGAATATGATTCATATGCGGCGCTCTCTATGATGAACGAAGAGTTCAGAAAAGAGTGTAGCCTGATTTGCCCAGACAAGCGTGTGCTTTGTAATATCATCCTTGATATTTGTTACACAAAGAGTTCTACAAAACGATTTGCCTGGAGTATGTGTGGCTCCGAAATTATACATAACTTATTATCTATCCGTGGAAACCAAATATCATATCCGACATTAAGCCAGACTGGTGAGATTGAATTTTGCGGGAATAAGTTCACGGTTGAAACTACAAAGATTGAGGTGGATGAATGACCATAGTGTTAAACGAACACGAGTGGGCAAAGGAAATGATATCGTCTCGCTCGCTCGGTAAGAAACCATTTGAAACGCTTAGCCGCGTTGCTAAGTATTACATAGACAAGGATTACTCAAAAAAGGAAGTTCGCAAAATGCTCGACACATTTCTTATTCAGTGTGAGCCAACAGCATCGTTACCAAAGTGGTCTGATACGATAGACTATGCGCTGGAGCGAGCGTTGAAATATGATGCGATTAAAATAGATTTCATAGAAATCACCAAACCGGAAATCGAGATTATTGATGCTCTTGATGGCAAACAGATTCGTAGACTCGCATTTGCACTACTCTGCCTTGCAAAGTATTGGGATATCGTTAATCCGCAGGGCGACCACTGGGTAAACAGCAAGGACTGCGAGATTATGCGTATGGCTAATATTAACACGTCCATCAAGAGACAAAGCTTAATGTACCACACTCTCAACGAGCTTGGTCTGATACAGTTCTCAAAGAAGGTCGATAATACGAATGTAAGGGTATGTTTTATGAAAAATGGTGAACCAGCAATGCAGGTTTCAGATTTCAGAAATCTTGGATATCAGTATTTAAGATATCATAATGAGCCATATTTTGAATGTCAGAACTGTGGCATCACAACCAAAATATGTAATCCATCTTCTGGTAGGCATCAGAAGTATTGCAAAACCTGCGCCGTGGAGATTGCTACTCAGCAAAAAGTTAACTCGGTTATGAGAATTAGGAAATCAAACAATACCGTATCATGCTAATTATAATTACGGTGTTGAAAAAAATGAGCGCCGATAATCCGTTGTGCCACAACGGATTACGCCATAAATGATGAGGTACTATAATGAAGGGAAATATAACGAAATTGATTTTCGGAAGCGAAGCCACACACCGAGTAGCATATACTGAGGCACCGGGTGGAATGCCGCACGCAGGCATTTACAACGGCGTGATTTGTTTCCGTGTTGAGTGCGTCCCAAACGAATAAAATATTTGAAGAAAAGGATTGAAGATTACCAATGATTGCTATTAACAAAGCTGAAAAAGACGCTATTAGGAACAGGTTCCCGAAAGTACACATTGTACGAACTATGAAGCAAAAATCCAAACGGCATAGATATTACTGTGAAGAGAATAAACAGGTTATGCAGTTTTTGAAAGGATTCCGTTCTAATAATGGTAGCGTCGAAAAGACGAGGGAGGGTGGATACCATACAGTTAGAAAGAAAGACAAACGAGTCCCCGCTTGACTACCATAAGCGGTTAGTCTACGGCAAACTCGTTGACAAGACCCTCGCTGATATGGACTACACCGAGCTTGCTGAGCTTGTGTACGGGCAACCATATTCAAGCGATGTTGCACGCCGTATGCTGTACGGCAGTCGTCGTACACTCGAATTGATGGATTCAGAACGAGCTGGCGACATTGAGGATAATGATATCCTTACTGAACTCGACGCTAAAATGATTGAGCTGAGAAAAGAGCGTCAGAAGTTCTTTGACCAAAGAAATGCCTTTAATAAGGTTGTACGCGACCGTTCTCGTCAAGAAGAACTTAACGAGATTTTGGTTGATGCTATTCACAACGGGAGCCTTCCGTCTCTTAATTACGAGAGGACGTTTGTGGAGGAATCCTCAAATGACCTGCTCGTTAGTCTTAACGATTTGCATTATGGCGCGAGTCATTCAAATTATTGGGGGGCTTACAATTCGGACATTTGCAGAGAGATGATGCGTAAATATCTGGATAGAATTATCAAAATACAGGAAACACATCATAGCGAAAACTGCATTGTATGGGAGAACGGAGACGTTATTAGCGGTTCTATACATCGTTCTATTCAGGTTACAAACAAAGAGAATGTTATCCAACAAGTAATGGGTGCATCTGAATTGATTGCCGAATTTATTGCTGAACTAAGCAAGCATTTTAGAACGGTTAAGTTTGTGAGTGTCGCCGGAAACCATAGTAGGATTGAACCGAACAAAGATAATGCGGTAATGGACGAGAGACTTGACGACCTTGTCGAATGGTACTTGGCTGCGCGTCTGCAGAACTTTGAGAATGTTGAGATTGGTGCCGGTCAAAAGATTGATTCCACGATGTATGTGATTAACATTAGAGGGCTCAATTACGGAGGCGTTCATGGTGATTATGACGGCTCTGCCTCAAAAGTTCAATCCATCCAAACTATGATAGGCAAACCATTATATGCAATACTCTCTGGGCATATGCACCACAATAAGGTTGACGACGTACAAGGAGTGAAAACAATTATGGCTGGCTCATTCCTTGGGATGGATGATTTTTGTATTCAAAAGAGAATCTACGGGAAGCCTGAACAACTCGTTTGTGTATGCGACGATAACGGGGTTGTTTGTCACTACGACATTCCGTTGAATAATACATAAGCAACCGGGAATGGTTGCTAATTGAAAAAGCAACCGAAAGCGGTTGACAAATTGATGAATTGCGGCTGACGTCTGCGGACTAAGCCTAAAGGGGTCGGATGTGTCCGGCTCCTTTTATTATATGGAGGTGAGCCTGCGTGGGAAGACGCACGAAAATGAATACTATCACGTCTGATGAGCTGCTCTCGCAGGTCAATCCAGACAATTTATCGTTGCTTAATGATTTTTTAGACTATCTTCGTTCCGTTCAACGCAGCGAGACAACGATTCGCGGATACGAGAACGATATTCAGATTGCGTGGGTTTGGTGCCTACAGAATAACAACAACACATTCTTTGTGAATTGGACAAAGAGAAATGTTGTTGCTTATCAAAACTGGTTACTTAATAGTAACGAAAACAGTCCTGCAAGGATTCGTAGGTTGAAAGCCGCACTTTCTTCGTTAAGCAATTATATTGAGGGAGTTCTCGATGATGAGTTCCCGAATTTCAGAAACATAATTAACAAGGTTGAAAATCCTGTAAACCGTCCAGTCCGCGAGAAAACAGTCTGGGATGACGACGAGCTCGATTCGCTGCTTGATAAACTTATTGATAATAAAGATTATGAAAAGGCTTGCTATCTTGCTCTCGCGATGTATAGCGGAAGGCGCAAATCAGAACTGTGCCGTTTTAAGGTGTCTGATTTCTCAGAAGACAAACTTGTCTGTGGTGGAGCTCTTTATAAGAGTGCGCCAATCAAGACAAAGGGACGCGGCGGTGGCAAAATGATACCTTGTTATACACTTGCCAAAAAATTTACTCCATACCTTAATTACTGGTTAAAATATCGCGAGGAGCACGGTATAGATAGTGAGTGGCTATTCCCACACACTAAAACTCCTTCTGAACACATTGCTATTTCTACGATTAACAGTTGGTCAAATACGTTTACTCGTTTATCTGGTAAGCCTGCATATATCCACAGTCTCAGGCATTATTTTACAACCAGTCTCGCGAAGGCTGGTATCCCAGACGGTGTTATTCAAAGCATCGTAGCATGGGAGTCCGGTGATATGGTCAAGCTTTATAAAGATATTGACGCAGACGAAGAAATAGGAATGTATTTCAAGGACGGAGATATATCAGCTCCAGACAAAAAGGGGTTCGGAGATATTTGAAATACGGATTAAAGGAGTGCCTATGAATAGAAAGGAATTAGTTAGACGCGTTGCTTCGGTAATGCGTGAAAACAATGTTCGTAAGCCCGTATCGTCTCCGAAACAGGTGTTCCATATATCGGATGATGACGGGAATACAAAAGATTTTGTTATTCGCAAAACGGATAAGAGCGTTCTTTTTACAGCCGATGATGTTGAGGCTATCGTCGATGCTTGTTTGTTCGTTGTTGAAGACGCAATGAAGCGCGGCGAGCCAGTCTCTATCAGAGGTTTTGGAACGCTTGGTTTGAAATATAGAAAGCCAAGGGCAACAAAAAAACTCGGTACAGATGAGTGGGTGGATATTGATGCACGATATATACCTAAGTTTACTTTTGGAAATGATTTGAGAATGTGTGCTAAGATATATGAACTATCATTGCAGGACAATGTCCTTTCCGAGCCGCTGCCCGTCTTTGATGAATCGGACGATGAGACAGGTGGTGACTGATTATGCCCATTGAAATGAGTTCCGATAAAGCTATATGTACAAGATGCGGCACGGAGTACAGCAGACGAAAGGGTTATTTCCCTGTGAGTTATGCGATTCTTTATAAGGGCATCGGGTATATCCCGGTGTGCAAGACTTGCATTGATTCAATGTACAACTCCTACCTCTCTCAATGCAATGATGCAAAGAAAGCGGTGAGGCAGATGTGCCGAAAGCTCGATTTGTTCTGGAGTGAAACGGTCTATGAGATTGTTTCGCGTAAAAGCACGACACGGTCGATGATGACGCAATATATTGCAAAAATCAACACCGTTACGTATGCTGGCAAGTCTTATGATGATACCCTGTCAGAAGACGGGACACTGTGGTCGTTTGGCGTATCTGAGCCCGTATTAGCAGAACCAATTATCGAAGACGATAGTATACCGGACGAACCACAGGAAATTGACATCGATGAGATTCCAGACGAAGTTAAAGCATTCTGGGGTTCGGGATATTCGCCGCTTATGTATTTAGAACTGGAACAGCGTCGTTCATATTGGATGTCACGCTTCCCATCTGACGTCGAGCTTGACATTGGAACAGAAGCGCTTATTAGGCAAATATGTTCTCTTGAGCTTGATATTAACAGAGACAGAGCCGCCGGAAGAAGCGTAGAGAAAAGCGTCACGGCGCTTAACACTCTATTAGGTAGCGCAAACTTAAAGCCAGTTCAAAAGAAGCAAGACGATACCGACATTGCTTTAGCAAACACTCCAATGGGCGTTTGGCTTTATCGATATGAAAACAAGCGACCGCTGCCAGAAGTCGATGATGATTTGAAAGACGTCAGCGGAATAAAGAAGTACATCTTCACGTGGATGGGTCATCTCTGTAAAATGCTTGGCATCAAGAATACATATTCTAAGATGTATGATGATGAAATAGCGAGATTGAGAGTCGAGCACCCGGAATACGACGGTGACGATGATGAAACTATGATGTCTGAGGTCTTGTCCGAGGATGGTGACACGTCGTGAGCCGTATACAAAAGATAATGGATGGTGCTGCTCTGTGGGGGTCTTACTATCGTCAAAACCCAGATAGATTTGCAGCCGATTATCTTCATTTAAGATTAAAACGATTTCAGAAGATACTTCTGGTTATGATGTTTTGGTCTAATGTGTTTGTGTTTATTGCGTGTCGCGGTATCGGCAAAACATTCTTGAGCGCGATTTACTGCGTGACGCGTTGTATATTGTTTCCCGGCACAAAGGTTTGTATAGCGTCGGGAACGAGAGGACAGGCTATAAATGTCCTCGAAAAGATAATGTACGAATTAAAGCCTGCTTCGCCCGAACTGTGCGCAGAAATAGACGAAAAGCAGTCAAAAGTAAACGGAACAAATGCGCAGATAGTGTTCTTCAACACAAGCGTTATTAAGGTTGTTACGGCGAGTGATAGCGCAAGAGGTAATAGGTGTCACGTTCTTTTGTTAGATGAGTATCGTCTTATATCCAAAGATACCATCGACACGGTTCTCCGTAAGTTTCTCACTCTGAGACGTATGCCTCGATATGAGGAGCTTACAGAAGAACAGCGGAAAGCCGAATACGCAAAAGAAAAGAATTTGACATTATACCTCTCCTCTGCATACTGGAAAGACCATTGGTCATACACAAAGTGTGTCGATACATTAAAGGCAATGATTGACCCAAATAGACACCAGTTTGTTTGCGGATTTCCATATCAACTTTCGATTGCTGAAGGACTGCTTGACCCAGAGACCGTAGCCGATGAAATGTCTGAACAGGACTTCTCTGATATCAAGTTTTCAATGGAAATGTGCGCAGAGTTTTACGGTTCTGACGACGGTGCATTTTTCGATTTCGATTCTATATCAAAGAATCGGCGCATCAAGTATCCTATGTTGCCAGATAATATATCATCTAAGATTAACAACCCACAGGCAACAAAGATTCCGCCAAAACAACCGGGTGAAAAGCGTCTGTTGTCTGCGGATATAGCGCTAATGACAAGTCGCAAACATAGTAACGACGCTACTGCTATCTTCATAAATCAGCTTTTACCAACAAAGGCAGGTAGATACACAAGCAATATAGTATATGCCGAGTCTTATGAGGGGCTGCGTACTGAGGAACAGGCGTTAATCATACGAAAATTATATGAAGAGTTTGGATGTGACTACATTATTCTTGATACGAACGGAATTGGCTTGGGTGTGTTCGATTGTCTCGCACGAGACATAACAGACCCAGACACGGGTGAAGTTTATCCCGCGCTATCTTGTTACAATAATACCGAGATGGCTATGAGGTGTACATCCACGTTTGCAGAAAAAGTAATATGGTCAATTAAAGCAAGCGCACAGTTTAATTCGGACTGTGCTTTTTTGTTACGAGAGGGATTTAAGAGCGGGCGGATACGTCTTCTCGCAAATGAGTATGACGCAGAAAAATACCTTGCAGAACTTAAGGGATATTCTGCATTAAATCCACAAGAACGTATGCAGTTCCAACTCCCATATATTCACACAACTCTCCTTATCGACGAACTTGTAAAGCTACAACACGAAGAGTCCGGCGGTAAGGTTAAGATATTTGAGAGGTCGGGTATGCGGAAAGACCGCTACTCCAGCCTTTCTTACAATTATTATGTGGCTACACAACTTGAAAACAAACTAAGTAAGCGATATAGCGCAAACTCTGTTGTTTCGGATATGTTTGTGATAAAGCCACCATCTTATACAGGAAGGCGGTGAAATAAGACCTATGGCAGAAACAGCCAAACAAAGCGGTACTAAATCAGAGGCGGTAAAACAAGCTGATACCGCAGGGTTTATCGGGATATCGAGCAAATTCGCCTTATTGAATCGCTTGATTACAAGAGACTTAAATAATAACACGAATACTCCAACATTCTCACGATACACCAAAGATGAGATTTCAACTTATCTCGCTAACCCATATAGATATGAAAAGCAATTACGCAGGGCTGTAACATACATATATGGCGCAAGTCCTCATTTTCGCAGGCTGATTCAATATTTTGTTGGATTGTCAGATTTGTCTTATATCGTCGAACCATATAGGATTGACCCCAAGAAGGCAAATATCAAAACAGTTAACAATAATTATCGCAAGGTTCTGAGTATGCTTTCTTCTATGAACATTAAGACTCAGTTACCAAAAATACTGACTGTGTGTTTGCGCGAGGATGTATTCTATGGAACGCTCTGGGTAACTAATGATAGTATTACTATCCAACAGCTTCCGAGCGATTACTGCTCTATATCCTCTATCGAGGGAAATGTGTTAAACGTCACATTTGACTTCTCGTTCTTCGACAGGCACCTGGCGAGTCTGGAGAATTACCCTGCGGAGTTTAAGACAAAATATGCACAATACAAAGCCAATCGAACCTCCCGTTGGATTGAGCTTGATTCTCCAACGTCATTCGCTATTAAGTGTAACGCGGATATTCTTGATTATGCCATCCCTCCGTTTGCTGGCATTTTAAGAGAGGTATATGAGCTTGAAGATTACAAAGCTCTGAAGCTCACCAAAACAGAACTTGAAAACTATGCGATGCTTGTTATGGCGTTGCCTATGCAACCGGATGGTAGCTGGGGTATTGACCTCGATAAAGCAAAAGAGTTCTGGCGCAATCTTGATGCTGTATTGCCAGAGGAGGTTGGTTCGGTATTAACCCCGATGCCAATTACCAAAATAGGTTTTGAGCGTTCTAATACCGGCGATGTTGATACAATAGCCGACGCTGAACAGTCTCTTTATACAGCCGCCGGGGTGTCTTCGTTACTGTTTAATAACGAGAAGGCATCCGCAAACGCACTCTTGCTCTCTATTAAAGCAGACCAAGCAATTACTTACGGTATTGTCAAAAATATCGGGGACGCCATCAACAGGTTTATTCAGGCGCAAAGCTATGGCAAGAACTTCCTTATAAACTTCCTTGATGTGTCACCATTTAACCGCAAAGAGGTCGGTGATGCTTATCTCAAGGCGGCAAGTTATGGTATCCCAACGATTAGTGCATATGCTGCGTCACAGGGCATCGGGCAGGCTGAACTTGACACAATGAGCTTCCTTGAGGGAGAAGTTCTCGGGTTGCAAAGAATGTTCAAGCCCATTCAAAGTTCCTCGCAACAAAGCTCGTCAGACCTTGACAGCAAGGCTGCAACAGATGAAGGCGGTGCGCCAACCAAAGATGCGGGAGAACTAACCGACAGCGGCGAGCAGACCGCTGAGCAGAAAGATGATTGGGGTTAATAATTATGGATAAAGCTAAATTTATTTATGTGTTTAGCGTTGAGGATAAAAATAAGCTTTTATCTTTGGGGTATAGCCTTATTAAATCCGACGAAAATCAAGACATTTACGTTTTTGATAATGCGGGTGAGTTCAAGTTTTCATCCAGTGATATGAACTTTGTCCTCACAGACACCCTTACATTTTAATATGAATCCGATTATTCGGCATCACGCCTCGCACGATGTGCGGGGCTTTATTTATTAGGAGGTTGAGATGGAAAAGGTCTTGAATATGACATACGCATCATCTTTAACCGACTTGTGTGAAATCAATTCCTCTTTTGATGCAGGCGTATTGCGTATCGCCTATGCAGGCGAAAATCGCAATCATAGCGATATTTCAAAAGAAGCCTTTGAGCGTTGCATCAAAACTATGTATAACTGTCCGATTGTTTGTCATTACGACAGAGAAACGGACACACTCGGCGGTCACGATATGGAGGTTGTGCGCGACAAAAATGGAGCGCTTAAGCTTATCAATGTGACTACCCCCGTCGGCTGCATCCCCGAATCCGCTAAATACTGGTGGGGTACTGTCGAAGAAGAGGATGGCAGCACACACGAATATCTCTATGCAGAAGCACTGCTCTGGAAGCGTCAAGAAGCCTACCAGAAGATTAAGTCTGATGGTATCACTGCACACTCGATGGAAATTACTGTTAAAGACGGCGAGACCATTGATGGCGTTTATCACATTTACGATTTTGAATTCACGGCTTTTGCGCTGATTGGCGTTGAGCCATGCTTCGAGAGCTCGGCTATCGAAGTATTTTCAAAGCAGAACTTCAAAAAGCAACTTTCTGAGATGATGCAGGACTTAAAGGAAAGTTTTAATTTGGTCAACACCTCTTCCGAGGTTGACAATACACACCCACAAAACTATTCGATGGAAGGAGGAGAAAAGGTATTGGAAGACAAGATGGAATTACTCGCCAAATACGGTATTGATATCGAATCCTTAGATTTCTCTATCGAAGACCTTTCGATTGAGGAACTGACGGAAAAGTTTGAGGCTATGAAACAGGACGGTGCGACAGCTAATGACGAACCCTCCGGTGAAGAACCCGCAGAGCCCGCGCAGGACAAGTTCGCATTAACGAGCAATATCGTCGAGGAGCTCTACAGAGTGCTCGATGAGGCTAAAATCCAGCGTGAATGGGGCGAATGCTCTCGTTACTGGTATGTAGACTGCGACCTTGAAGTGCACGAAGTTTACTGCTGGGATGTCACCGATTGGCTGCTTTATGGCTTTACATATACAATCGACGGCGACAGTATCACTATCGATTTTGACAGTAAGAAGCGTAAGAAATACGTAATCGCCGACTTTGACGAAGGCGAGCAGCCTTCCCCGTTCGCACCGGTCTTTGAGTTAATGGAGAAGAAACTCCACGACAATGCCGAGTGGGAAGCAAAATACCAGACTGCCTCCGACACGATTGCGTCTATGGAAACAGAGCTTGGCGAGCTTCGCCAGTTTAAGACTGACACCGAAACCGCCATTGCAAAAGGCGAGAAGGACGAAGTCTTCGCTCGGTTTGAAGACTTAGTTGGTGTCGAGGCGTTCGAGAATCTCCGTGAACACTATATGGAATATGACACAGAGACACTCGAAGAAAAATGCTACGCCATTCGTGGGAGAAATGGCACAGCGGCTAAGTTCGCTTTAGAGAATAAGACTCCCAAACTGAAAGTCGAGAAGACTGAAACATCTGACGAGCCGTATGGCGGGCTTTTCGCTAAATACGGCATCGAATCTGAATGATAATTAGGAGGTAACTATTATGGCACATGGTGTTGTTCGCACTGATAATATGTACGGCACTGACGTCAGAGCCGGTCTTGTTTCTATCAAGTATATCGTGACGTCTGGTTCCGGCACTACCGAGAGCCCTTATGTGAAGACTGAAACCGCTATTGACAACGGTAACGTCCTCAAGGTCGGTGCTCTTATCGACGGCGAGCGTGAAATCTTTGAAGGTACTGCTCCCGCCGCTAATGATGCTCTTACTGATATCGTTCTCGTTGCTTCTCCCGAAGTGATGTATGACGAGCGTAAGCGCAATCTTGACGAGTTTGAAAATGTGGCTGGCAAGGCTTGCCGTGGCTATCGTCTCCACAAGGGCGATATCTTCTCCTTAACAAAGGACGCGCTCGACGGCGCGGCGTCCCCTGCTGTTGGCGACATTGTTGAGCTTAAGGCTGGTCTTAAACTGAATGTCGTTGCCGCTGCTACAGGCGCTACTTCTGGCTCCACCGTTGTTGGCAAGATTATCGCCAAGGACGTTGTTGGCAGATACACCTACTACGCTATTCTTGTAGGTTAATTCTTAAGAAGGAGGAAAAATTACAATGGCTGAAATGAAAGATATTGTTAAGCTCGCTATTGATGCTTACAAGGGCAATGTCGAAAAGTATTCCGCGTCTCAGGCGCAGGACACTCTCCGCCAGGCTCTTATCGAAGTTAACAATGGCAAGACTTCGTTAGACTACAAAGACATCCGCGACGGCAAGTGCAATGGTCTTTTCTCTCTCATTGAGGAAATCCTCAGCAATACGATTGTTGAAGGTCTCCAGGGCGACGAATACTTCAACGCTCTCGTTGACTTCCGCAATGTGGCTGAAGGCGACCAGAACCTCTTTGTCGTTGAAGACAACAATCTCTTTGTTGTCGCTGACGCTGCTGACGGTACTCAGGGCATCCGTCGTCAGAGACTCGGTGGCGCTACTGAGACTTCCATTCCTACTTCCCTCAAGGTTGTAAGAATTTACGAAGAGCTCAATCGCGTCCTCTCCGGTCGTGTTGATTTCAACACCTTTATCAACAAGGTTGCTGATTCTTTCCGTCAGAAGATGCTCAATGACATCTATGCTCTTTGGAGCGGCGCTACTGCTGCTCAGCTCGGCGGCGTTACATATTTCCCCGCTGCTGGTGCGTATGACGAGGACGACCTCTTAGAGCTTATTGCTCACGTTGAGGCTGCCGCTGGCGGCAAGACCGCTACAATCATCGGTACCAAGAAGGGTCTTCGCAACCTTAAGGAGTCTATCCAGAGCGATGGCGCGAAGGATGAGCTCCACAATTATGGCTACTATGGTAAGTTCTACGGCACTCCTTGCGTCGTGACTCCTCAGCGCCATAAGATTGGCACCACTGACTTCGTCCTCGACGACGATGTTCTTACTATCGTCGCTGGCGATGACAAGCCCATCAAGGTTGTTTACGAGGGCGACCCGATTGTCCTTATGGGCGACCCGATGTCCAACGCTGACTTCACCCAGGAGTATCTCTATGGTGAGAAGTACGGTATGGGTATCGTTCTTGCCGGTAACAATGCCGGTATCGGTCGTTACGAAATTTCTAACGGCTAATCATCTTTAATTTAATTGCCCCGGGGTTCAATAGAGCCCCGGGTGCTGAATGAAAGGAAGGAACTTATGGCTAATACAAACACAAGAGCAAAAAAGCAGACTGCAGATGTTGAAATTGTCGAAGCGCCTGCTGTTGAGACGAAGCCTATCGTCGTAAAAGATATTGACCCAGAACAATACGTTATCGTCCGTAACGGTTTCCACGGAAAACTGATTTATAAGAGTTCTCGCACAGGAGAAAGATTTGCTTGGGAGTCCTTTGGGGACGAACAGGAAATGCAGCTCCGCGAGCTGAGAAACGCAAAGAACACATCAAAGAAGTTTTTCATCAACAACTGGTTTATGTTCGACGAGGCGTGGGTCATTGACTACCTCGGTGTAGGTCAGTTTTATAAAAACGCAATCAGCATCGAGCATTTTGATGATGTATTCAAAAAGCCCGCAGGTGAACTTAAGAAGGTAATTGCCGGTATGTCTAACGGGCAGAAAAAGTCTCTTACATATAGAGCGATTGAAATGATTTCGACTGGTGAGATTGACTCTCGTAAAACCATCGCAGCCCTTGAGGAAGCTCTTGGAGTTGACCTGATTGAGAAGTAAGGAGGCTAACCTATGAGCATCTCCTACGACTTATTCACAAGTGCGTTTTTATCCAAGATTACGGAGTATGAGTTTATCCAACTCGCAGAGGAAAACAGAACCGCTATCGTTGATGGATATATGAAACGTGCTGTGAGTGCATTCAAAAAGAATTGCAAGTATAACCTCGCAGGTACCGGGGACGATGTGTTGCGCGAATTTGCAGTAGATGTCGCTGAAGGAGATATCGACGAACTCATCGATATCATTTCCGAGGGTATGGTTGTGCAGTGGCTCAAGCCTTATGTATATAAGCAAGAACTGCTTGAAAACGCAATCAACACAAGGGATTTTCAAACATACTCTCCTGCAGAATTACTTATGCGTATCG
>Ga0310690_10004414_pt1 | contig 19975 bp, 22 predicted proteins | sample AusTroGonzalo_MG_2_FD_207661 | JGI IMG/M metagenome (GOLD analysis project Ga0310690, IMG submission 207661) | Bovine rumen microbial communities from tropical cattle in Woodstock, Queensland, Australia - Gonzalo_04 (v2) (version 2) | ecosystem: Host-associated > Mammals > Digestive system >...
CAAGATGATCCGGGTATTTTGGCCACCTTGGAACACCGCAAAGATTCTATCCGTACCAATGCGGAAGCCCAAGCCGAAATCTACAAGAAAATGCGCGGACAAGATTTCGTCGTTAAGGAACAAGCCGAACATTTCTTGGATAATTTAGTCTTTGATAATTTGCGCCGCTATGATTTAAGCTTCGTAGGTCGCTACAAAATTAACAAAAAATTCGCCAACATGTTTAACTTGATTGGCAATTTGAAATTCAAGAAATTCAATACTCCGTCTGACCGCCGCCGCACCTTGGCGCCGGAAGATGTGATTGTGACGGTAAAATATCTGCTTGCTTTGAACGCCGGAGAAGATGCCCAAAAGATGTACGGCGATGATTTCTCTTTTAAGGTGGATGATATTGACCACTTGGGTAATCGTCGTGTACGTGGTATTGGCGAACTTTTGGAAAACCAAATTCGTATTGGTTTATCTCAGATGGCCAAGACCGCACGTGACCGCATGAACCGCGAACTAACTTCTTTGACTCCGCGTGCGCTAATCAATGCACAACCGGTACAAGCAATTGTCCGCAAATTCTTCGGTACTTCTCAATTATCTCAATTCATGGACCAAATTAACCCGCTGGGTGAACTGACACACAAACGTCGTTTGTCTGCTTTAGGTCCCGGTGGTTTGAACCGCAAACGCGCTGGCTTCGAAGTGCGCGACGTACACTATACGCACTACGGCCGTGTCTGTCCGATTGAAACACCGGAAGGTCCGAACATTGGTTTGATCACTTCTTTGGCCTGCTATTCCAAAGTTAATAAGTATGGTTTGATTGAAACTCCGTACCGCAAAGTGGAAAACGGCAAAGTGACTGATAAAGTAGAATCGTTGACCGCTGATGCCGAAGACGATAAACTAGTCGCTCAGGCCAATACCAAATTAGATAAAAACGGTAAAATTTTGGATGAGGCTGTAGCTTGCCGTGTCCGTGCCGATTATCCGCTTGTGGCTCCTAAGAGCGTAGATTATATGGACGTATCTCCGCTCCAAGTAATCAGCGTTTCTGCGGCTTTGATTCCGTTCTTAGAGCATGATGACGCAAACCGTGCCTTGATGGGCTGCAACATGCAACGCCAGGGCGTGCCTTTACTCGTGACGGAAGCTCCGTTCGTGGGTACCGGTATTGAACACGAAGTCGCCCGCGACTCCGGTACAGCCGTGGTAGCCAAACGCAGCGGTAAAGTACAATTTGCAGACGGTTCCTGCATCATTGTAGAAGCCAATGACGGCACCAATGATGTGTATGAACTTTTAAAATATAAACGTTCCAATGCCGATACCTGCATCAACCAACATCCGATTGTGTTTGCCGGTGACAAAGTGACCAAAGGACAAGTTATTGCAGACGGTCCGTCCATGAACAACGGTTGCTTGTCTTTGGGACGCAATATGTTAGTTGGTTTTATGTGCTGGGAAGGGTACAACTACGAAGACGCCATCTTGGTGTCCAGCCGCTTGGTGCGCGACGATGTATTTACCTCTATTCACTTGCATGAATTTAGTGTAGATGCCCGCAACACCAAACTCGGTGCCGAAGAAATTACCCGCGATATTCCTAACATCGGTGCAGACGCTTTGTCTCACTTGGATAATGACGGTATCGTCATTCCCGCTACGGTCGTAGAACCGGGTGATATTTTAGTAGGTAAAGTGACTCCGAAAGGAGAACAACAACTGACTCCGGAAGAAAGATTATTAAAAGTAATCTTCGGCAAAAAAGCAGATGATGTAGTAGATGCTTCCTTGCGCGTGCCGCCGGGAACCAGCGGTAAAGTGATCGGTACCCGCGTATTCGTGCGCAAAGAGAAATTAACCAAAGCCGAAGAAAAAGCCCGCTTGAAAGTATTGGAAACCGAGAAACAAGAAACCTTGGAATTATTAGCCGAAGAACGCAAACGCGCTTTGGCCAATGCCAAAGAATCTATTAAAGGTGCCGAAGCCTTAAAGAAAGAAACAGCTCGTTTGAACTCTTTATATAAACTGATGGAGAAAAAAGCCGTTGAACATTTTGAACGGGAAATGGAATTCTCCAAACAAGGTGATGAATTAGCTGTCACCGTAAATAAATCAGTTAAAGTATATATCGCTTCCAAACGTAAATTACACGTCGGTGATAAAATGTCCGGCCGCCACGGAAACAAAGGTGTGGTCGCCCGCATTTTACCGGAAGAAGATATGCCTTACTTGCCGGACGGCACACCGCTTGACGTTGTGCTCTCTCCGCTCGGTATTCCTTCTCGTATGAACGTGGGACAGCTCTTGGAAACGATGCTTGGTTGGGCAGCCAAACACTTACACTACAACGCCGCTACTCCGGTCTTTGACGGTCCGAGTGAAGCAGAAGTAGTAGAACAAGTTAAACTGGCCAAAGAAAAAATCTTGGACGAAAAAGGTTTAAAAGGAAAAGAACGGGAAGAATACGCTAAAAAATATTTACCGGATGATTACTGCCGCATTACTTTGTATGACGGCCGCACCGGACTTCCGTTTGAAGAAAAAGTGACCATCGGTTATATGTATATGTTAAAACTGATTCACTTGGTGGAAGATAAAGTGCACGCCCGTTCTACCGGTCCGTACAGCTTAATCACACGCCAACCCTTGGGAGGTAAAGCCCAATTCGGTGGTCAGCGCTTCGGTGAAATGGAAGTGTGGGCCATTGAAGGTTATGGCGCCACATATACCTTACAAGAATTCTTAACCGTCAAGTCAGACGACTTTGCCGGACGTACCAAAATGTATGAATCTATTGTGAAAGGGGATTCTCCGGCGCAACCGGGTGTACCCGAATCTTTCAAGGTACTTATTAAAGAATTACAGGCACTTGGCTTAAGTGTAGATCTTTTGAAGAAAACAAAAGAAGGCCAAGCTAAATTATCCGCCGCCGAAGAGGCCAAAGCGGAAGAAAAATCCGCTAAATAGCGTTCGGAGAAATGGAAATTATGCAAACGACGACTAAAAAAATCAAAAAACTCGGAGAATTAAACTTCTTCGATTTTGACGCGATTAAATTAGGAATTGCCAGCCCGGAACAAATTATGAGCTGGTCTTACGGGGAAGTAAAAAAACCGGAAACCATTAACTATCGTACGCTTAAACCGGAGCGAGATGGTTTATTCTGTGAACGCATTTTCGGCCCTACGAAAGATTATGAATGTGCCTGCGGTAAATATCGTTGGATTAAATTTAAAGGTATTACCTGCGATCGCTGCGGTGTAGAAATTACCGAATCTAAAGTGCGCCGCGAACGTATGGGGCATATTGAGCTAGCTGTTCCGGTGGCCCATGTATGGTTCTTGCGCAAAAATCCGAGCCGTATTGGTATCCTTTTGGATATGCGCACGACTGATTTGGAACGCGTGGTCTATTATGCTTCTTATGTAGTCATTGAAGACTGTGTAGACAGCGTGACCGGCCGTACCGATTTTAAGAAAGGAACCTTGCTGACTGACGTGCAAGTGCGTGAAGCGCGCAAAAAACACGGTACCCGCCTAAAAGTAGGCATTGGTGCGCCGGCTATTCGAGCTTTACTGGAAGGAATTGATTTTGATAAAGAAATTCCTGCTTTGCACGAACAACTTAAAAATACACAAAGCGAATCAGAACGCACTAAACTCATCCGCCGTGTCAAAACGATGGAAGAGTTTAAAGAAAGCGGAAACCGTCCCGAATGGATGATTTTAAATGTGTTGCCGGTAATTCCGCCGGATTTACGTCCGCTCGTTCCGCTCGATGGCGGCCGCTTTGCCGCTTCTGACTTAAACGATTTGTATCGCCGTATTATTAACCGCAACAACCGCTTAAAACACATTGAATCTTTACGCGCTCCTGAGGTAATGATTTACAATGAAAAACGTTTGCTACAAGAAGCGGTGGACGCTTTAATTGAAAATGGTGCCCGCGGTAAAGTATTTATTGGTCCGGGTGGAAGACCGCTCAAATCCTTGTCTGATAGCATTAAAGGAAAACATGGTCGCTTCCGTCAAAACTTACTTGGTAAACGTGTAGACTATTCCGGTCGTTCCGTTATCGTAGTAGGTCCGAGCTTAAAGATTCACCAATGCGGACTTCCGAAATTAATGGCGTTGGAATTATTCAAGCCGTTTATTATCGGCGAATTGATGAAAAAAGAAGGTGTCACGTTAAAATCTGCCAAGAAGATGTTGGAACGTGTCCGTCCGGAAATTTGGGATATTTTGGAAAAAGTGACCAAAAACCATCCGGTCTTGTTAAACCGCGCCCCGACGTTGCACCGCTTAGGTATTCAAGCTTTTGAACCGGTGCTGATCGAAGGTAAAGCCATTCAATTGCATCCTTTAACCTGTGCCGCTTTCAACGCCGACTTCGACGGTGACCAGATGGCTGTACACGTACCGCTTTCTTTGGAAGCGCAAATGGAAGCCCGCACTTTGATGCTTGCTTCTAACAACATCTTGTCTCCTGCTTCCGGCCGACCGATTGCCTCCCCGTCTCACGATATGGTATTGGGTGTCAACTTTATTACCAAAACCAAAGACGGCGATATCGGCGAAGGCTCTGTCTTTGGTAGTAAAGAAGAAGCTCTGGTCGCCTTGGAATACGGAAAACTTTCCTTGCACGCCAAAATTAAAGTGCGCGGCATTAACGCACTTACGGAAGAAGGGCTCAGCGTAAAAGATGCCCAAAATGCCGCCAAATGGAAAGACTATACTTCCGTCGGACGTATCATTTTTAACAGTATTTTGCCGGAAGGTTGGCCGTTTGTAAATAAAGCCATCGGCAAGAAAGAATTAGCCGCTTTAGTAGATGATTGTTATAAGAGCAAAAAGTATGGCCGCTATGAAGCCGTACAACTCTTAGACAAGATTATGAAACTAGGATACGGCTATGCCACTAAGTCCGGTTTGTCTATTTCTGTGGCGGATATGACTATTCCGTCTATTAAACAGAAATATATTGACGATGCTAAAAAGCAAGTTAAACAAATTCAAGCCCAAGCCGAGGCCGGTATCATTACCGAAGGTGAACGTTATAATAAAGTAATCGATATTTGGACCCGTGTGACGGATGATGTGGGTGCGGAACTCTTCAAAGAAATGAAAAAATTTGAAGATAGCGCCTACGATCCGAAATTGGGCCAACGTTTCAACTCTGTTTACTTAATGGCCGATTCCGGTGCTCGCGGTAGCCGCCAACAGGTACGCCAGCTGGCCGGTATGCGCGGTCTAATGGCTAAACCGCAGAAGAAACTTACCGGTGGTCAGGGCGAAATTATTGAAAGTCCTATTACCGCCAACTTCCGCGAAGGGTTGTCAGTACTTGAATACTTTATTTCCACACACGGTGGACGTAAAGGTTTGTCTGATACCGCTTTGAAAACAGCCGACGCCGGTTATTTAACCCGCCGCTTGGTAGACGTTGCTCATAACGTTGTTATTACCGAAGATGATTGCCATACCCATAACGGTATTGTAGTCAAATCTTTAATGAGTGGCGAAGAAATGGTAGAACCCATTGAAGAACGTATCTTAGGCCGTACCAGCTTAGAAAATGTAGTGGTAAAAGTGAAAAAGGCTGACGGCAAAGAAGAAGAAAAAACCATCATCAAAGAAGGCGATGTCATTACCTTAGAGCAGAGCAAATTGGTTAAGAAATACGGTGTAGAATCGGTTCGCATTCGCTCCGTATTAACCTGCGAAGCTCCGTATGGTGTGTGTGCCAAATGTTATGGTTTGTCTTTGGCTACTTCTACCATGAGTAATCCGGGTGATGCGGTTGGTATTATCGCTGCTCAATCCATTGGTGAGCCGGGTACGCAGCTCACGTTGCGTACGTTCCACATCGGTGGTACGGCTTCCCGTGTATTGTCTCGCTCTCAAGCCGTAGCCGAAATTTCCGGTAAAGTGACTTTCAAAGATATGAAAGTAATTACCAATGTGTATGACAACAAGATCTGTTTGTCTCGCAACGGTTCTATCTTTGTAGAAGCCGGAAATGGTACAATAAAAGAATATAAGATTCAATACGGTGCCACTGTTTACACCAGCGATAAAGCTACTGTAAACAAAGGTGAATTGTTAGCCGAATGGGACCCGCACTCTATCCCCGTCTTGGCGGAAGCCAAAGGCGTGGTAAAACTTTCTGACGTTATAGAAGGTATTACGCTGCAGGAAGAGCGCAACAAAGTGACGGGTGTTATTGAACGTAAAATTATTGCCAGCCGCATGGGTAAGAAAAACCCGCGCATTACTATTGAAAGTAAAAATGGCAAAACCAGTTTACCGTTGCCGATTGATACCATTTTAATGGTAGAAAACGGCGAAGAAGTACAAGCCGGAGACGTCTTGGCCAAGATTGGTCGCGAAGCCGGCGGTACGAAAGATATTACGGGGGGTCTGCCCCGTATTGCGGAGCTCTTCGAAGCGCGCCGCCCGAAAAACCCGGCTATTATTGCTGAGTTTGAAGGGGTGGTCAGTTTGGAAACTTCGCCTAAAGGTTTGATTGAAGTAGTCGTACGTAATGCGGAAACCAATCAAGAGAAATCTTACAGTATTCCGCAAGGCAAACACTTGGTAGTCTACGAAGGCGACCATGTGGGCGTCGGTGAAGCGCTGACCGACGGCGCCATTGACCCGCACGATGTGTTGCGTGTGAAAGGTGAAAAAGAAGCGCAAGAGTTCCTATTAAACGCCATCCAGGAAGTGTACAGACTGCAGGGCGTGACCATCAACGACCGACATATTGAGGTGATTGTCCGTCAGATGTTAGGGAACGTAAAAATTCTGGACGCGGGAGATACCCACTTCCTCAAAGGAGAAATCATCAGCCGTGCCAGCTGGTTGCGTGAAAACGCCAAGATGAAAGCCGCTGGCAAACGTTTGGCTGAAGCTGAAATTATCCTTTTAGGTATCAGTAAGGCTTCACTCGCATCCGAATCATTTATCTCAGCGGCCAGCTTCCAGGAAACCACTAAGGTCCTGACAGACGCCGCAATCACAGGCCAAGTAGATAATTTACAAGGTCTAAAAGAAAACGTAATCGTAGGGCACTTAATCCCTGCCGGTACCGGTATTTCCGCCCGACATATTGCCCGCGAATTTGAACAAAAACGCAAAGAAAAGAAAGAAACAGGAGAGAAAAAGTAATGCCTACAGTAAATCAGTTAGTAAAATACGGGCGTTCGAAAGAAAACAATCGCACCAAATCCCCGGCTTTGCAAGCTTGCCCGCAACGCCGCGGTGTGTGTACCCGTGTTTATACCACCACCCCGAAAAAGCCGAACTCTGCTTTGAGAAAGGTGGCCCGTGTAAAATTGACCTCTAAAGTGGAAGTCACCGCTTATATTCCCGGCGTGGGACACAACTTGCAAGAACACTCTATCGTGCTCGTACGTGGCGGTCGTGTGAAAGACTTGCCGGGTGTGCGCTACCACATCATTCGCGGCGCATTGGATGCGTCTGGCGTAGAAAACAGAAAGCAAGGTCGCTCGCTTTACGGCGTGAAAAGACCGAAAGCCGGTAAATAAGGAGAATATAAGTTATGCCTAGAAAAGGTTTAAGACCCCGTGACAGAAGACCGCAGCCCGCACCGGATTTCAAACATAATTCCGTACTCGTGGCACGGTTTGTAAACAAATTAAATTTTGAAGGTAAAAAAGCAACTGCCGAACGCATTTTAAATGATGCGTTAAACATCATTGCTCAAAAGACCAAAGAAGACGGTGTGGCCGTTTTCAATAAATGCATTGAAAATGTGCGCCCCTTGGTAGAAGTAAAAGCCCGCCGCGTCGGTGGGGCCACCTATCAAGTGCCGACCGAAGTCAAACCGCTTCGCAGCACATCCTTGGCGATGCGCTGGTTAATTGGTGCTGCCCAAAGCCGCAAAGGCCGCCCGATGGCAGAAAAACTAGCCGAAGAAATTATCTTGGGCTCTAAAAAAGAAGGTACGGCTTTCAAGAAACGTGAAGACGTACACAAAATGGCCGAAGCCAACCGTGCTTTTGCCCATTTCAAATGGTAAGCTTGGGATGATTTATGGCTGAGTTTAAAACCTATCCTTTAAACAAGATTCGCAACATTGGTATTATCGCCCACATTGACGCGGGTAAGACCACTACATCCGAACGCATTTTGTACTACACGGGCAAAGTGCACAAAATCGGTGAAACGCACGATGGTGCGTCCGTGACCGACTGGATGGAACAAGAACGCGAAAGAGGTATCACCATTACTTCTGCCGCTATTTACTGTGTGTGGAAAGATTGCCAATTAAACATTATCGATACTCCGGGACACGTGGACTTCACAGCTGAAGTGGAACGTTCTTTGCGTGTGTTGGACGGTGCTATCTGCTGTTTCGACGGTGTGCAAGGTGTAGAACCGCAATCTGAAACGGTGTGGCGTCAGTCTGATAAATATCACGTACCGCGTATCGCTTACATCAACAAAATGGACCGCACGGGTGCAGATTTCTTCCGCTCCGCCAACTCCATTAAAGAAAAATTGGGCGGTAATGCCTGCCCGATCCAAATCCCTATCGGCGCCGAAGATAAATTTGTCGGTGTGGTAGATTTGGTTAAGATGAAAGGTATCATTTGGGACGGTGACCATAACGGTGCTACATTTAACTATGTAGACATTCCGGCCGAGCTCAAAGAAACCGCTGAAAAATACCGCAATGAAATGATTGAAAAACTCGCCGATTTCGACGAATCTATCATGGAGCGCTATTTGAACGGTGAAACCAACTTTACCGAAGATGAAATCAACAAAGCCATTCGTTCCGGCACCTTAACGGGTAAATTCTTCCCGGTGGTGTGTGGTTCTTCTTATAAAAATAAAGGCGTGCAGCCCCTCTTGGACTGCGTCAACCTCTATCTTCCCTCTCCTGAAGATATCCCGCCTGTAAAAGGAACCAATCCGGACAACGGTGAAGAAACCACCCGCAAGGCCTCTAACAAAGAGCCGTTCTGCGGACTCATCTTCAAAGTGCAAACCGATCCTTTCGTCGGTAAACTCAGTTATTTCCGCATTTATTCCGGTGTGCTTAAAGCAGGTGATACTATTTTATTCCCTGCCAAACGCGCAACCGAACGTGTAGGCCGTATGATGCGCATGATGGCCGACAAACGCGAAGAAGTAAAAGAACTCGGTGCCGGTGAAATTGCCGCTACCGTAGCTATTAAAAATTCGCAAGTCGGTCAAACCATCTGCTCTCCCGATGCTCCGATTATTTTGGAAAGCATCACCTTCCCGGAACCGGTTATCTCCGTAGCCGTGGAACCGAAGTCCAAAGAAGATGAAGAAAAGATGGGTATCGCTTTAGGACGTTTGGCCGAAGAAGACCAAACCTTCCGCGTCCGCACCGACGAAGAAACGGGCCAAACCGTTATTTCCGGTATGGGTGAATTGCACCTCGACATCATCGTTGATCGTATGAAACGTGAGTTTAACGTACAAGCCAACGTAGGTGCTCCGCAGGTGGCCTATCGCGAAACGATTACCAAAACTGTTCAACAGGAAACCAAGTTCGTACGTCAGTCCGGTGGACGTGGTCAATACGGTCACGTACTACTTAGACTCGAACCGCAGGAAAAAGGCAAAGGGTTTGAATTCGTCAACGAAATCACCCAAGGCCGCATTCCGAAAGAATATATCCCGGCTATTGAAAAAGGTTGCCGCGAAGCATTGGACTCCGGTGCCATTGCGGGCTACCCCTTAGTGGATATTAAAGTAGCGGTGTACGACGGATCCTTCCACGAGGTAGACTCCTCCGAAATGGCCTTTAAGATTGCCGCTTCTATGGCACTTAAAGACGGTGCGAAGAAAGCCAACCCGATTATCTTGGAGCCGATTATGAAAGTAGAAGTCGTTGCTCCGGAGGCCAACTTGGGCGACATCATCGGGGACCTCAGCTCCCGCCGTGGTCAAATCGGAGAAATGGGTGTACGCGGAAACGTCCGCTACGTAAAGGCGGAAGTGCCGCTGGCCGAAATGTTCGGCTATGCGACCAACGTACGCTCCTTGTCTCAAGGTCGCGCCTCTTTCACGATGGAGCCGAGCCACTATGCCGAAGTACCGGGCAACGTAGCTAAAGCCATCATTGAAAAGAGAACTGCTGCCAAAGCCGCATAACAACAGTTGTACATTTAAAAACCCCGCTCCAATGAGCGGGGTTTTGTTATCAGTTTTTAATTTTTTAAGGTAAGACATCCGTTGGCACGAAACCTTGCAAACCTTCACACAAAAATTTTTCTAAAACTTGGCCGCCGCCCGCATGACTATAATAACAGTACTTTACATAAGTCCTTCCCCCGTCCGTAGAAGCCCCGTATAAGGTGAGGCTCAATTCTGGAGATGAAATTGTTCCCAGATCCCAGATTATTCCTCCCGCATCATTGGTCACGTTTGGAGTGTCGTAAACAAAGTGTTTTGAAGAATATTTATGATTAGCGGTTTTGGTTAAACCGGCAACAATATCGGAATTTCTGTCTTCCATATATACATCAGTCTCGCCAGGGATAACGCCGCCCGTTTCCAAATAATACTCTTGCAGTGCTTGCTCAAATGCTCTCATCCGCATAACAGGTTCGGCCATTCTGGCTTTCCATACCGCTCTGGTATATTGCGGCAAAGCAATGGCAGACAAAATACCGATAATTAAAACTACCACAAGTAATTCAATTAAAGTAAAACCTTTTTTCATAGATAAAATCTCCTTGAAGTTAAACGTGTAAAAAAATTGTACCTTTTTTGCAAGATTTTTTCAGCAAAAACTGTTTTACAGATTGTCGGGCAGGTCTGCACGCTTGGCGGCGGCCTCTTCTATCTCTTTGACGGAAGCGCGAATTTGTTGCAAAGTATTTTGCTGGTTTTTTTGACCGGCCGACTGCCGTGTTTGTGGCGGTTGTAAGGCCTGTTGCAAGCGTGTGCGTTCCATAGCATTGATAGTTTGATACTTTTTCAGCACAATCGTAGCCAAAATCGCTATGATTACTAAAGTTATCAACATACTAAGCAAAGAAAATCCTTTTCTATTGCACATTGTTATTCTCCTGAATGATGGGCCACTTTGTTGGATTTTGCCAGTCAAAAGCATTAGTATCTGTTTGAACAATTTTTTCACATTGTTCCGGCGAGGGTTCTTCGTCTGGATGCGATAGCCAGTATTTGAAATAAGTAGAATTTTTTTCTGCGTGTTGTTTGGATTCTTTTGATTGATTTTTTAAGACAAACGATAGCCACGGAGCAGCAGCTATAAGGAAAAAATATTTAGTCAAACGCAGCAAATAAAACCGGCAGAACCGCTGCCAACCGGAAGGAGTAGCCGTGCGTTTAACGAATATAACAGGAAGGAAAATCAGAAACCAAAACAGTCCAGCACCCAACCCCGCTATTGCCATCGAGGCAATCATTTCTTTGTCGCTTGTTCCGTACATTAACAACGTCCCAAGCCATGCAACACCTGCTCCCAAACAGGGTAATATGAACGGAAAGGAAATGGAACAAGTTTGTAGCCCTTTCAATCCCTCTATCCCAAGTTCATACTGATTGGGTTTTATGACAGACTGATATTGATTTCCCATTAAATAATTTCCTTTGTAGGCAAATCCGGCAGATCCGGCCACGCGGCAGGATTTTGCCAGTCAAAAGTACCTAAATCTAATTGGCCAATTTGCTCGCGCAGCTGAGGGGTAATTTCTACGCCCGGGTGCGAAAGCCAAAATTTATAATAGTCCAAATCCATCAAAAGTTGTCTTTGTTTTTTGTCGAGTAAAGACGTCACTTTTGTAATTGCAACTTGTGCGGCATGGGGATCATCTTGTATGCCCTTTGCCATAAAAGCCAAAACCAATGCAATAACATATCGTCGCGCGAGCCGTTGGCCCAAGGACGGAGTAGCCGTTTGTTTTATAAACCAGGCCGGCAATAACCAACAACTTAAAAATAGTCCCACGCAAAATCCGAGCATCGCTCCGTAATACCAGGGGATATCTGTTCCAAATCCGGCCACCAATCCCAAAACAAAAGCAATGCCAATCGGAAATCCTACGGCAAAAGTTTTTAACATATCCACCTGATGTTTGGTTGTATAATACGGCAATGCTAATTCCTTAGCTGTATCCGATTGGGGAAATGCTTGTGCAAACAAAAATTTATTATATCCGGCGGTAAGGAGTAGTAAAAAGGCATACACCATCGCCAAAAGAGCTAGGTCAATACTAGGTTTTTTAATAGCCATTAAAATTAGTGCAAGAGCCCAAACACCTAGAAACATCCAATTAAATTTCTTTAAAAATTCTGCTTCACGGACGGTTTTGGGCGAAAAGCAAAACCAAAAGATTGCCAGTAGCGTTAAAGATGCGGCCAACACCCAAAACGCGGCAAGCCAAGGAGATTCTTGTATACCCTGTTGGGTTTCGTGGGACATTACGCTTCCAAGGAAAATATTTATTGCTATCAAAAAAAGCAACATGATAGGAAAGCGTTTAAGCGATTGCATTTTGTTCTCCTAAATAATTTCTTTGATAAGTAGCCCTTTTAAATCGGGGTTATCATCACGCACGGGTTTTAGGGCGGCTACCGCAGTCAGGTGCGCGGCCAGTACAATTTCTTTTCCCTTTTTGCCGAGGGCCTCACGTACGGACGCAAGCGTTTGCCCGGTAGCCAAAATATCATCAATGTAAATAAAATGGTCATGCTTGGCTAGAAGGTCGCCGTCCATTTCCATATTGTAGGTGGAGTATTCGTTGGTAATGCGGAACGAATAGGGGTTGCTGGGAATTTTGCCGTTTTTGCGGATGAGCAGCAGCGGCAATTTCAAGCGGTCCGCCACCGGCGCGCTGAAAATAAACCCGCGCGATTCCGGTGTGATAATAGCGGCTTTGGCTAATAGTTCGGGCGGTAAGCTATTTTTTACCGTTTCGCAAAACTTTTCAATAACAGCTGTGAAATGTTTGGGGGTAGCCAACATTCCGTTAATATCAATAAAATTAACCCCTTTAATCGGGTAGTCTTTTACAATAGTCAGTCCGTAATCAGTTGACATAAATGCTCCTTGAAAATTAAAATGATTATCTTTCATCTTGTTTGTTGCCGGCGCTTGCCAATAGATTGATAATTTCCGGTAAGTTTTTATCTTGTGCCAAATCAAAGGCGGTCTTGCCGTCTTTGTTTTTAATGTACAAATCAATGCCGGGGTAAAGCAATAACAACTCTACAATATGTTTGTGCCCGTTCCAAACCGCGATATGCAAAGGGGTATTCCCATTTGAGGCAAATTGGACATTAAGTTGCTTTTCATCCTCAGCCAGCGCCTGACGTACCGCATTTTCGTTCCCGTCAATAACCGCCTGGAGGAGGGGGGTGACCTTTTGCGTTGTTTTGTCTTGAATCGGTATTGTTGGTTTTGGTGTGTTCGGTATATTGGTTGCGGCAATATTTTCTGCTTTTGGTTTTTGTGGCATATATTTTCTTTTATAATAAAAAATCAAAATACCCTCCGCCGTTATGCCAAGCAAAAAAAATGTAATCATAAGTCCAATATGAGTATGTTGTGTAAATAGTAGGGCGAATATAGCAAAACATAACAAATCAATACGCCACCAAGGGGCATTGGGTTTGGCAGCTAAAAACATCAGACCCATAGAAGTCCGAACAGATAAATAGGCAAGTATGGGGGACAACAGAGGAGCCATGACAATAAACCATAAAGAAAATATAATTCCGAATCCCAATGTTATATATACAAAGGGTACTGTAAGAATTAATAAAAACCACTGATAAGTCTTTAATTTTTCTGGAGTTTTGTAAAGTTTCCACCAACCAATTATGGCTATTAACGGAAGGCTCCATACAAATATACCCAGTATTTTCGGAAACATATATTATTTTCTCCTCTTTACAACAAACCTCAATTATTATACAATATAACTAAGCGAATTTAGGCTGGGTTTTATGTGCAATGGTGAACGTACTAAAAAACCTAGCCAAACGAGCCCCTAATTTGGTACAATGTAAAAGTATCAGAGTAGGAAAAAGGCAAAAATTCCTGGACTGGTCCGTCGGAGAACGATGGGCGCAGTGTGGGATTTTCTGCCGATAAATTTTTTTAGAAAAAAGAACCTTAAGGAAACTAAAATGGCAGAAAAAACTGAAAAGAAAGCAAAAATTCTCAGCCAAGAAAGAATCCGCATTAAACTGCGCTCTTACGACCATCGTATGCTCGACACAAGTGTTGCCCGCATCGTTGAAACCGCGCAAAAAACCGGTGCTATCGTCGCCGGTCCGGTTCTTCTTCCGGTACGCATCAAGAAGTACACCGTACTTCGCTCTCCGCATACCGATAAGAAATCCCGCGAGCAGTTTGAAATGCGCATTCACAAACGGCTGATTGATCTAAAAAGCCCCACCTCTAAAACGGTAGATGAGCTAATGAAATTAGACTTACCCGCCGGTGTAGATGTGGCTATTAAAAGCAACTAATAAAGGAAACAAATAAGTATGGCAGAAGAAAACAAAAATGCTGCTGGTGCCCAAGAGGCAACACCTGTTGCTGAAGCGGCCAAAGCAGAAACTGTCAAAGAAGCTCCGGCTACGTTTCGTTTTGTAATCGGCGAAAAAGTGGGTATGACCCAGCTCTTTGATGAAAAAGGCAATCTGCATGGTGTGTCTGTGGTAAAAGCAGGCCCCTGCAAGGTTGTGCGTGTCAGAACCCAAGAAAAAGACGGCTACAATGCTGTCTGCATTGGTTTTGGCGAAGTGAAAGAAAGCAAATTAAATAAGCCCGAACTCGGCTATTTCAAAAAAGCCAACACGACCCCGGTCCGCCACTTAAAAGAACATCGCGTGGCAGACGTCAACGGTTTTGAAATTGGTCAAGTCATTTCACTCGAGAAAATTTTTAAACCCGGCGACTATGTTGACGTGCAGGGTAGCATTAAAGGACACGGCTTTGCCGGCGGTATGAAACGCCATGGCTTTGCCGGTCAACCCGCTACGCACGGTCAATCTGACAGAGCGCGTGCACCAGGTGGTTTGGCCTCCCGCCGCTCTTTGGGTAAAGTACTTTCCGGTCAACGCATGGCTGGTCACTATGGTACTACTACCCACACCGTCGCTAAAATTGAAGTTATCAAAGTGGACCAAGAAAACAACTTGCTGTTCTTAAAGGGATCCGTACCGGGTGCCAAAGGCAGCATCGTGTCCGTCTTAGAAACTTCCAAGAATAGAAAACACGTAGTAGCTCCGATTGTGCAGAAAATCTCTGCTTCTAAAGCTGCTAACAAGAAGTAAGGACTTTGACCATGGAAACGAAAGTTTTAGATATTAAAGGTAAAGAACAGGGTTCTATTAACTTGCCGGACAGTTTGTTCGGTGTAAAAGCGAACCCGACCTTCCTTCACGAAGTCATCACCGCTTTCTTGGCTAATCAAAGAAGCGGTACCGCGGATGTAAAAACCCGCGCTGAAGTGTCCGGCACCGGTAAGAAACCGTGGAAACAAAAAGGTACCGGCCGCGCCCGTCAAGGTAGCTTGCGTGCTCCGCAATTCCGCCATGGCGGTGTGGCTTTTGGTCCTACTCCGCATTCCTTCCGTCAGGACCTTCCCGTCGCCAAGCGCCGCGCTGCGGTGGCTCAATCTTTGTCTGCTAAATTTGCCGAAGGCAACATTGTTGTCCTAGACAATTTAACCTTCAAAGAAGCCAAGACCAAAGCATTTGCCGATATGCTTAGCGTGTTAGCCGCCGGCCGCAAACCGCTCGTACTTGCCGATTTAGACAATACGACTCGTTTGGCCAGCCGCAACATTGCAGGCCTTACGCAATTGGCGCCCAAAGACACCAACGCTTATGCCGTACTCAACAGCAGCAAAGTCATCTTGACCAAAGAAGCGGTTGACGTATTGGCCAAAACGTTTGTGAAGGAGGCCAAATAAGTATGAGAACCTACAGCATTTTAAAGAAACCTCTTTTAACAGAGAAAAGCTTATTGGAACGCGATAACAAAAACCGCTATGGTTTTATCGTAGCTAAAGATGCTTCCAAAGGCGAAATTAAAACAGCCGTAGAAAAAATCTTTAACGTCACCGTGACAAAAATCAATACGATTTCTGTACGCGGTAAAATGCACCGCATGGGCCGGTTTGAAGGAAAAAGACCGGACTATAAGAAGGCCTTTGTGACGTTAAAAGAAGGCGATAAAATCGAAGTGGTGGAAACCACTGCGAAGTAGAATAAGGAGAACTACTAACTATGCCTATTAAATCATTTAGACCTTATACTCCTTCCCGCAGAACGATTACGGTGTCTGATTTTTCCGACATCACCAAATCTACTCCGGAAAAGAGACTGACAAAAGGTCTGCGCAAAACCGGCGGACGCAACAATACCGGTATGATTATGGTACGCCACATCGGCGGTGGTCATAAACGCGCATACAGACAAATTGACTTTAAGAGAGAAAAACACGGCGTGCCGGCCACAGTCGTTTCTATTGAATACGATCCGAACCGCAGCGCGCGCATTTGTCTCTTGAAATATGCCGACGGTGATAAACGCTACATCTTGCACCCCATTGGTGTAAAAGTGGGGGATACCTTGATGAGCGGTCCTCAAGCGGATATTAAAGTGGGTAATTGCCTTGCACTCAAAAACATTCCTGAAGGTACTTTTATCCATGCCATTGAATTAAAAGTCGGCAAAGGTGCGCAACTTGCGCGCAGCGCCGGTTCCCAAGGTCAATTAATGGCCAAAGAATCGGACTATGCTCACATCAAAATGCCGTCTGGCGAAATTCGCCTGGTCCCCAGCGCTTGCTGTGCGACTATCGGTCAAGTGGGCAACGTAGATCACGCTAACGTGGTCTTCGGTAATGCCGGCCGCAAACGCCATATCGGTGTTAAACCGACGGTACGCGGTAGCGCCATGAACGCGGTAGATCACCCGATGGGTGGTGGCCGTGGTCACGGTAAGGGTGGCAACATCCCGCGCTCTCCGTGGAACCAACCGTCCCGCGGCTTAAAGACCCGCTCCACCAAGAAAGTTTGGGGCTGGATGATCGTCAGCGACAGACGCAAAAACAAGGTTAAATAACTATGGGAAGATCAACTAAAAAAGGTCCTTATGTGGATTTAAACCTGTTGGAAAAGGTTCAAAAAATGAACGCCTCCAACGAAAAGAAACCTATCAAAACGTGGGCGAGAGCTTGCACGATTACACCGGAATTTGTGGGCCATACATTCTTGGTACACAACGGCCGGAAATTCTTGCCTATCTATATCTCCGAACGTATGGTAGGTTATAAACTCGGTGAATTTTCTTTCACCCGGTTGTTCAAAGGCCATGGTGGTATGACAAAAGACTCCACCGCCTTGAAATAATTGAGGATTGGATATGCAAGCTATTGCAAAAGCGAAATTTCAACGCTATGGTAGCCGCAAGGTGAACTTAGTCTTGGACCAAATCCGCGGTAAAAACGTAAAAGCGGCGGAAGATGTACTTCCGTTTGTCGCCAAACGCACCGCTGATTTAGTAGCCAAAACCATTCACAGTGCTGCTGCTAATTTGGAAGTCAAAGCCGGTAAAAAATTAGACTTCAGCAAAATATTCATTAAAGAATGCTTTGCTAACTTGGGCCCCAGCGGCCACTTAAAACGGATTCAACCCGGCCCGCAAGGTCGTGCGATGCCTTACAAAAAGAGCATGTGCCACTTGACGGTCATTGTTTCCGACGAAAAAAAGGGAGGTCGCTAAACTATGGGACATAAGATTCACCCGCGGTCTATTCGCTTGGGTTATATTCAAGATTGGCGTTCCCGCTGGTTCGCACCCAAGAATATGCCTGCGTTAATCATGGAAGATTTCCAGATTCGCAAGATCGTGGACGACAAATTTAAGATGGCTGCCGTGAGCTATGTCGGTATTGAACGTGCCGGTGCATTTTTGCGCTTGAACATTCATACTGCCCGCCCCGGTGTAGTCATCGGCAAAAAAGGCGCTGACATTGAAGCGCTGCGCAAAGAAATTGAGACCTTAACCGGTAGCAAAACATTTGTAAACGTGATTGAAATTAAAAATCCGGAAACAGATGCGCAACTGGTTGCTCAAAGCATTGCCCAGCAAATTGAAAAACGCGCCCACTATGGCGCTGCTATGAAGAAAGCCATTGAAAAGGCCCTTCAAGGTAAAGCGCTCGGTATTAAAATCATGGTATCCGGCCGTTTAGGCGGGGCGGAAATTGCCCGTACAGAGTGGAAACGTGAAGGTCGCGTACCTTTACACACCTTGTGCGCCGACATTGACTATGGTTTTACCGAAGCCAATACCGTCAGCGGCAAAATCGGCATCAAAGTCTGGATTTTCAAACGGACACATTTTGCCAAATCTCCTAAAGAAATCATGAACGAACTGAAGAAACAACATCGTGAAATGATGGAAGGAGCGACTGATTCCGGTGTAGAAGAAGTTGCCGCGCCGGAAGCGAAATAGAGGAATTTACTTATGTTGATGCCTAAAAGAGTAAAATATCGCAAACCGCATAGCGCGCCCCGTATTAAAGGCAACGCGACTCGCGGTGCTACCGTGGTGTTCGGTGAATACGGTTTAAAAGCATTAGAGCCGAAATGGATCACCGCCCGCCAAATTGAAGCGGCCCGTATTACGCTGTCCCGTTTTATCAAGAAAAAAGGTAAACTCTGGATTCGCGTTTTCCCCGATAAGGCCATCACCAAACACCCCGCCGAAACCCGTATGGGTAAAGGTAAAGGTGCTCCGGACCATTGGGTGGCCGTTGTGAAACCGGGAACTATTTTGTTTGAACTAGAAGGTGCTACGATGGAAGATACACAAAAAGCCATGCGCCTTGCTTCCGACAAACTCCCGATTAAGACCAAATTGGTAGCGAGAAGATAGTATGAAAACCAAAGAAAAAGAAGCTTTGAAGAATAAAACCGTGGCCGAGCTTAAAGATGCTTTGGCCAAGGCTGAGGAAAAGAAATTTAATCTTCTTTTCAAACACAGCACCACCCCGCTTTCTAATCCGTTAGAAATCCGGGCGGTCAGACGCGAAATTGCTCTGTTGCAAACGCTGATTAATCAGAAACAAGAGCAAAAATAAGAGGTCTAATATATGGAAAATAAAGAAACCCGCGGCCTGAGAAAGGTACTGACAGGTGAAGTAGTATCAGACAAGATGAACAAGACCCGCGTCGTAAAAGTGGAACGCTTGGTTCGTCACGGTCTGTACAGCAAAACCTTGAAAAGAGCGACGAAATATCATGCTCACGATGAAGCCAATGAAACCAAAATTGGTGACAAAGTGGAAATCATGAGCTGCCGTCCGCTCTCTAAAACGACCAAGTGGCGCATTTCCAAAATTGTGGAAAAAGCCCAGGCCTAGTTGTTAGTCCAATACGGAGTTAATGTATGATTCAAATTAGAAGCATCGTCAACGTGGCTGACAATTCCGGCGCCAGAAAAGTGCAATGCTTTAAGGTGCGCGGTGGTCACCACCGGGATATCGCAACTCTGGGAGATGTCGTGATGTGCTCCGTTCGGGATGCGATCCCTACTTCCGCCATTAAGAAAGGCGACGTGGTACGTGCAGTTGTAGTGCGCGTAGCCCGTGAAAAAAGACGCAAAGACGGTTCCTATATTCGCTTTGATGACAACGCTGTTTGCATCATCAACGATAACGGTGAACCCAAAGGTACACGTGTGTTCGGGCCGATTGCAAGAGAACTTCGCGAAAAGAACTTCTTGAAAATTATCTCGCTCGCCCCGGAGGTAGTCTAATATGCAAGTAAAGAAAAAAGATACCGTGCTCGTCATTGCGGGCAAAGATAAAGGTAAGAAAGGTGAAGTGAAATCCGTCAATCCGTCCAAAAATACGGTTACGGTGATTGGCGTGAATATGATTTCCAAACACGTGAAACCTTCTCAAAACAAACAGGGCG
>Ga0310690_10004416_pt1 | contig 19972 bp, 18 predicted proteins | sample AusTroGonzalo_MG_2_FD_207661 | JGI IMG/M metagenome (GOLD analysis project Ga0310690, IMG submission 207661) | Bovine rumen microbial communities from tropical cattle in Woodstock, Queensland, Australia - Gonzalo_04 (v2) (version 2) | ecosystem: Host-associated > Mammals > Digestive system >...
GATTGTTGAATCCGAGGTTCGGCGAGAGGAAGTGAAACTCCTTCGCCGCCGCGGCAAAGATGGCCTCCGCCACTTCCGCATTGCACGGGACACGCTCCGTTTTTTGGAGGAACGTCCCCGTCTGTGTCACTACGATTTCTTTTGTCATCATTGTTTCGACTCTCCGTTTGTCGTTTGAAAAAGTGAAAGAAACAGCGCCGCCGGAGGTCATCCGGCGACGCTCTGCAAGTCTCCTTGCGCTCCCCCTGTCTGCTATCCGTGACTAACAGCCCTTCTCGTTGGCCTTCGTCTGAAGGATGATTTCATCCCCGTCGTCGAGTTCGCCCTCGTAGCTCCGCCCGTTCAGATAGAAGTCCACGCGTTCGGGGTCGGCACCAAGCGCCTCGATGAGGCTGTCCGAGATTTCATCCGTGTGATGGAAGTCGCGGGTGATGGTGTTGCCCGTGCCGAACGAGATACGGACGGCGCCCTTCTCGTTCGCCTTGGTGCGGACTTCGACGGTATCCCCTTCCGCGAGCGCTCCGACGTAGGGGCGACCGTTCACGACATACTCGACGCGCGACGGGTCCGCCCCGAGCGCTTCGAGCCACGACGAACGGATTTCGCCCGTGTCCGCGATTTCCTTGCTGATGGTGTTGCCGATGCCGAACTGGATGGTGACTTTGCTCATGTTTTATTCCTGTGTTTGTGAATGCGGCGTTTCGCCGCGGGTTGTTGGTTGTTGGGTTGGAATAAGAACGCCAGCAAAGAACCGGTCCTTGCTGGCGCGTTGCGGGTATTTCACCGCGTAGTTGTTTCGGGTTTTAAATTTCGCGAATGAGGATGCGGATGTCCCCATCGTCAGGCGTCCGTCCGAATGCTTCGCGGAAGCAACGAATCACGGCTTCCTCGTCGGGAATGGGTCGCTTGAGAAGAACCATGCCGCCGCTATCGACGAGTTTCATTTCCAGTTCCTCGTCGATCCCGAGCGATTCGGGCATGAAGGTGTTCCACAGAAGGTATTCGATGAACCCGTCATCGATGTCTTCGTCCGACAGGTTGTCGCCCGTTCCCTTCTGCACCTTGAGAAAGACGGCCTCGCTGTCTATCCATGCAAGGATGGCGCCATGGGAGTCCGGCCTTGCCAAGTAGCGCTTCTCGCTCATGCTCCCTTCTTTCTCCTCCTTGCAGGCGGCGCTTCCGCCACGCATCCGGCAAAGCACGGGGCGCACACAGGCCGCGTGACGGTTGCAACTGCCGTTGCAATAATCTGCGCTTGGGTGGTAAGTCCGCCTCTCCGCCCCGCAATCGCGCGGAGTGCCGACAGGCGGTTCACGTCGCCAGCTTCCCGTTTGAACGAGAGCCACGCCGCGATGCAGTCGCGCGGAACCTTCTTCGGCATGGTGCCGAACGCCAGAAGCCGAAGGCCATTTTGGATTAGCCACCCGGCCTGATTCTGCGGCAACTCAAGAAGCATTTCGACGGCTCCCGGCCCTATCCGTGTGAACTGTTTCTTGCACATTACAGGACTCCTTCCAATGCCTCCATGACATCGTTGCTGATGTCTCGCGGCACCTCTTTCGGGGCCTCCGTCTTGATTGCCAAGACCTTCCGAATGGCGGAAAGCACGGAGGGCGGAATTGGTTCGTAGAGCCAACTCTCGCCGTATCTGTACGGCTTCCCGTCAAGCTCCACCTCATACAGCCCATTCGCCTTGAGGTAGTCGCACGCCACGTCATAGTCCATGACTTTGACGGGAGCCGACTCAAGACACCTTTCCTGCTCCGGCGTTCCAGCCTTCATGTCGTTGAGGTGGTACTCTTTCCACAGTCCATGGATTTTGCGGAACGCTGTCCGCAATGGTTGCCGGAACGACTTCGCGAACTCCGCCAACGTATCAAGGCATTGTCCGCCCAAGATGATGTCGGTTCCCGAGCTGTTCCACACGTTCCCCATAACGGAGAACGCGGGCCCCTTGTCACTGTCCTTAAGACAGATCTCCACCTCCATGAGGCATGACTTGCGGCCATTGCCGTAGCCGTCAACCTTTCCGAAGGAGAGGGTGATGCTCCTCTCTCCCTGCCGCTCGTACAGCTTTTTCCTGCCAGTTATGATGCGTTTCATTTCAGAATCCCCGCGAAGAGTGCGGAACGAAGAACCCGCGCATACAAGCGCGGGTTCGCACGCATCCGCTTCCTGTTGAGGAAGCGAGAGAGGTTCGGAGGGTAGTTCATTGGATTGCCTCCACAGCGAACCCGTTGCCCCCTACGGTGACAGACTGGAAGTCCTTCGCGTATCGCGACAACTTGCGCCAGATTCCCTCGCCCATCATGTTCGCCATGAACTTGAGAAGGTCCTCAAGCACCACGTATGCTTGGGCTTCCTCTTCGTAGGTCCCGCAGAAAACAGGCTCGTCGTGGTCGTAGATGATTGCACGGAAGCCTTTCATGCGAACACCTCCGCGCCCGCAATGATTCTCCCGTCATTGGAAACGACGACAGCCGATTCCTCCAACCCGGCACGGGCGCGCTTCGCCCATGCCTTTTTGCAGACCTTGTAAAACCGCTTGCGGAGCACGCGCGCACCGTTAGGCATGATGATGAACTTGCTCATATCTCGCCCTCCATCAGCGCCACGGGCACGTCCGCGCCCGGAGCGCCGCGTCCGCATCCTCTGCCAGAAGCCTGCGGATGAACTCCGCAAGCGCTTTGCCGATTTTTTTCATGGCTCTCTCCTTCTGTGTTGTGTATGAAAACGGCACCCGAACCGCCGGGTGCCTTCTTGCCAATAAAATCTGTTTGTGTGTCGCTAAACCGCCAGCGCCAGCGCCTCGGCCATCGAGATGGGGAGGTAATGCTTCCCGTTCGCGTTCCAGTAAAAGACGCCATTCTCGTCCGCGAAAGCGTCGGGGAAGTCGTCCCTGTCGGAAATCATCTCGGCGAGTTCTTCCAACTCGTCGAGCGTGTAAGTCGTGTTCTCGTCACGCGTGTGCAAGTCCATGATAGCGTTCTTTCTGTTTGTGGTTAGGCCAAGCGGAACCGACCGCCCGGCTAAATCCTTCCCCCTGTCGATGAGTTCAAAATCCCTGTCCCCCTCGCGCGCGCGTTACACACCCGATAGGGTGTGTTATACTTATACTTTATACTCTATACTATATGCTTGAATTTGCTTTAGCTTTGGTAAAGCAAAGGTAAAGCAAAATGAAGCAAAATAGAGCATAAATGTCGGGTTTATCTTGACAACCAGCCATTGATAGGTTGCCAACTCCCATTCCCCCATCCGTGAATCCCCCGCGTTTTGCTTGAATGTTTGCTAGAGCAAAATCCCTCTCTTTGCTTTAGCAAAACCCCAAAGGCCAAAGAGAGAGGGAGGAAGGGGATTATAGGGGATAGAGAGAAAAAGCCTGTTTGTGTTATGCTTGTGAAGATAACCTTCCATGCGTGCACACGTAGCGCGCGCGACCCCTCAAACTCTCCATCCCTCAAAAGGATTTCAAAAAACTTTTCGGGACTTTCGACTCCCGAAAAAACTTTTTCTCAATCGCTCGCCATCCTTGGCAAGCGGCTTGCTCGCCCCATCCCTCCGCCCGTCAGGGATTCCCCGTCCCTGACAAAACACGCCAACGGACAAGCCGTCCCGCGTGCCGTCCCCTTGCCCCGTGCATCCCCTTCCAAGCGTGCCAATGAAAGGCAAGCGGGAGGGCGGGAAGGTGCCCCCTTTCCGCCGTCCGGCCCTCCCGCGCATTCCGCCGCGCGAGCGCTTGCGCGTGCGCGGTTTCGGGGTTGGGCGCGTCCCTGGTTCGCGTCCCCGTGCGCTTGCGCTTGCTTTTGACGAGCGCCAAGGGCAAGCGGAAGGTTGCGGGAATCCGACAAGGGCACAAAAAAGCCCCGCGAGGGGTTCTCGCGAGGCGTGCGGCTAGGGTGCCGCGTGCTAGTCGATTCGGACGTTGCCGTCCGCGCGCTTTCCGGCGTAGTAGAGTTTCTTGGGCGCCTTGCGGGCGCGCTTGGGCGTCGCCCGTCCGGCCTCTTTGATAGGCTTCAGGGGACGGAAGGGCGCGAGTTCGGGGGACTCTTCGCGCTCGCCAAGCTTCCAGAGAATCTTGCCAATCTCGCGGGCGAAGTCTTGCGCGACGGCGGGGGATTCCTTGGCGCAATGGTCGAGGAGTTTTGCGGAGGCCGCCGCAAAGGCGGCCTTTTCGCTCGGGATTGCGTGGAAAAGCTTCATGTCGTCTTCCTCCGGTTCGCACATGCGGGGACTAGAGGGAGAGTTCCGCGACCGTCAGCACGGGTTTCGGCGCTTTGAACGTGACGGAACCGGAAGCCTTGGCGGACAACGCGGCCTGAATCTTCGCGAGCGAGACGCCGGAAGCGTTGCAAGCCGTCAGAAGCGCGTCGGGGTTGCACTTGGCGAGTTCGGCTTGTCCGCGGGCGCGTTCGGTGTTGCCAGCCGCAAGGGCTTTCTTCGCTTTCTCCTTCGCCGTCATGTCGAGGATGGAACCGGAGAGGACGCGGATTTGCGCCTTTGCGATTGCCAGCGAAACGCGGAGCGCGTCGTCATAGAGTTTCGGTTCCTTCTTCGCGGGAGCCGTCTTGCCCTTGGCGGGGGACTTCTTCGCGGGAGCCTTTTCGACTTCCTTGGCGGGGGTGGTGGTGGTAGTTTCTTTGTTGGTGGTAGGGTTGCTCATTTGTATTCTCCATTTGAGCGGCTTGAAGGGGGGCGAGGACTGGAACCGTTCCGGCCCTTCCCCCTCCACCCTAGTGCAACGGGGGGGAGCATCCGAGGTGGGGGGTGGTCTTGTCAGCGCGCCCCCTACCCCCTTCTGGGACAAACCTCAAAAAAAGCAAACCGGGCGCCTTGCGGATGCGGGAGGGGGTGGTAGGATTGGGGGCGAAGGGTACCAGACCATGAACGCCGTGCTTGCGCAACAGAACGACGCGACCGAAGCATTTCGCTTCGGGATGGCGGATGTGTTGGGGAGGGCGTTGGCATTGGATTTCGCGCCGAGGCGGGTTGTGCCGGTGGAAGCGGTGGATGCGAGGCCGGGGTGGATGCAGGACGCGGATAACCTGAGGGGGGACTGGGAAGCGGTCGGCGGGTACATGCGCGGGGCCATCGGTCGGTTCGAGGAAGAGAATCCGGGCTTGGTCCGGGAGGGGCGGTTGCGTGAAACCGGCGAAGCGGAATGAGATTCCTGCGCGTGCGGAGATCCAGCACGTAGCCATCGAGCGCAACAAGACGTTCAGCGGTCCGTTGCCAGCGCCGGAGGATTTGAGGCTGTACGAAGAGGCGTTGACCGGAGCGGCGGAGCGGATAGTGGCGATGGCGGAAGCGGAACAGAGGGAGCGGTTCCGCAGGGAGGACTTCCGGCACGAGGAGGCCATGATAGCGGCGAGGAACGCATACGTGGCGGAGCGGCGCGGGCAGATATGCGCGCTGGTGTCGGCGCTTTGTTTGATTTCTGGGGCGGTTGTGTGCGTTGTGCTTGGGGCTCCGTGGGTTGGGGCTGCACTGGCGGGGACGACGTTGGTGGGGGTGGTTGCGTCGTTCCTCGGGCGCTGGAAGAAGTCGAAGTCCTGACGGCGTGCAATCCTGGCCCGTGAACCGGCATGCCGATTCCTTGGCACAGGAGCTCGCGAGCGGGCGTTGGAGGTGGTGGCAGGTGTAATTACACCCTTGGGGGCAGACCCACTGCCAGAGGGCCGGAGAACGCAAGGAATGGGCATATCGAAAAAGAGCCATCCACCGGAGACCGGGCGGATGGCAGGAGTGCTGTGCGGAGCGTGGCGGGGAAACCTTCACGCCTGTTGTGCTGGTAAGGATAGCGGGGAGTTCTGGCTTGACAAGGTGAAAACGCGACGAAGGGAGGGTGGATGGAACAACACAAAGGATTCGACCTATGGTAAAGCCTGCACAACAAAACGGAGCTGGAAATTGGAGCGACGACGGGTTTGACAACTTCGACATGAGCCTGACGATTCCCGGGTACAAAAACCGCAACTGGTGGAATCCGTATGGCGAGAAGACTCCGTATAGTGAGGGCTGGTATGAGAACGACAATGCCGGAGGGATTAGCCTGCCGAAGGATGTGAATATTGATCTTGGGGCAGATGCAGCTGCCGGTGGCGCAGCTGCCGGTAATGGGGGTGGGATAGGATTCTGGGGTAAGGCAGGGCAGAAACTTAGGCGCGTCGGCGAGTCCATCCGCGATGATGGTGTCGGTGCTACGTTCGGGAAAATAGTCGGGCGCGGGGCTGATGTGGTCCGCGATATAGCAGTGGACGCGAAGCGTGCGGCGCAGAATATCTGGCGAGGGACTAAGGCCGGGTGGAGCGGAGAGACGCCGAACTATCTTCCACCTGTTGATATTGGCGTTCCGGGGCATCCCGGAGAGGAACCGTCGCGCAATAATCCGGCGCCAGCTCCTGCGAATGCGCCTGCGCAAGAGCAAAAAACAGCAGCGCCAGCTGGTGAACCTAAGGGCGACGAAGCCAAGGAGAGAGCCAAGCAAGGGGGAGGAATAAGTACGCCGGAAGAGTTTGCGGCAGACCTTGCGGCTCGAAAGAAAGCGTGGGCGGAACAGGAGGCGCAACATCCGACAAGCCGGTTCGACGGAATCAGGGGTCGCAAGGACTGGTTCACTGCGGAGAACATCGCGAAGCGTAAGGCGAACGAAGAGGCGTGGCGGAACGGAACGATGTTCAGCGAGCGTCGGTTTGGCCGGAAGGCAGGAATCGTCGGCACGCAGAGCGCGAATCCGACGCTGGATGCGAAGGAGCGCATGGCGCGCAACCAGAATGCCGCGGCTGTTCGCATCGAGCAGGCGAGGGCGCTTGCGGCGATGGCCAGAGGGAATGGTGGCGGAATTGCCAAGCCGACGGCGGCACAGCCGGAAGGTGGCGCCGGGAATCCGAACTGGGAGCACATCGCGAGGTTCGGCAGGAACGGCGAAGGCTCCGCCGGATACAGGCCCGTCGGGGCCGTGAGAGACAACGTGACCGGGACGTGGTACACGACGGACGGGAACGGGAACTACACGGAAGTGCCGCTCAAGGACCAGGAGAAGTTCAACACGCGCTCGCACAACATGGAGCTGGCGGACAGGTCGATTCTCAACCAGTTCGGCGGCGACAAGAACAAGAGCCGCGATGCAATCGAAGGCGTGAAGGCCGGAACGCACAAGTTCGTGCGGGCGGGAGAGCACGGCCCCATCATCGTCGTCCCCGCATCGACGACGGAAGACCACAAGACGCGGCCGGGGCACAAGAGCACGACAATCGGCAGGACGCTTTCGGAGCGCTTCAACTTGAGCCCGGACACGAAGCTGGTGGACCTCGGCGACGACGACGTGCTGCTTGGCGACCTGCTTGGCTACTACTCGCTCGGGTAGGGTTCGGGAGGACGCCGCCATGCCGCTCAAGTTCCAGAACCAAGGGATTTCGTTCAATCCGGTTGGCGAGACATACCAGACGCCGTTCGCCACGCAGGAGGCGGAAGAGGCATGGTGGACTGGTGAACAGGAGAAACAGAAGCAGGCATTGGCCTACGAGCAGGAGCGGCAGGCGCTCCAAGACCTCTACCAGCAGGATATGCTGGCGGAGTTGCAGGGCAAGCGGAACCGGACTGCGGACGGGAAGGTTCGCGTCTGGTCGCTTGCGGACCAGAAGGACCCGAACAGCCTACAGTACACGGAGGTTGCGGACGACGAGGCGCTTGGAGCGCTTGGCGCCGGTGTCAGCGGATTCACGCACAACATCGGCAAGGGCGCAGGCATGGCGGCCGGTGGTTTCCTCGGCGCGAAAGCAGGTGCGGCCATTGGTGCCGCCGTGTCCGGTCCTGCGGCCCCCATCGGGGCGGCAATCGGGGCGACGGTAGGCGGCATCGGAGGGATGCTGCTCGGCGGGTGGGGCGGTACGCGCGGACAGCGGGAACTGGAAGAGCAAATCTACAGCCCCGAAGCACTTGCGAAGAAGAACGCCATCCGCCAGCTTGCGGAGCAGGACCATTCGGCGATGTCGTGGATCGGCGGCACGCTTGCGGAAGTCCCGTCGTTCCTCGTCCCGGTGGGTCCGGCGGCAGGGACGGCATTCCGGGCGGGCAAGGTGTCGAAAGCCGCGACGAAGAGCTTCCTGACAACGCGGGCCACAAAGGGAGTGGATGCCGCATACGAAGCGGCGCAGGCCGCGGCGAGGACGGCGGCCCAAAAGGCCGGGTTCGGCGGATTGGCCGACGAAATGGCCGCAACCGTCAGGGCTTCGCTCGAAAAAGCGGTCAAGGAAGGAGGCAGCAGGGTCACGGCAAGCGCCGTCCGCAAAGAGGTCGGACGGTCTTTCGCGCAATACGCGACACCGAGAATCGCCTACAAGGTCAACGGACAGCGGAAGTTCGGGCAGGAAGGCTACAAAGCCGCGTCGGAACGGCTCGGAATCGAGCGGTCGAATTACGAAGCGCTTCGGAACGAGCTGACGGGGCTTCGGGAGAAGGCGCACGCCCTCAAGGGCATCAGCCCGGAGGCGGTTTCGTATGCAGACGGCCGCATCATCAAGGTCGCGAATGGCGGAAAGTCGCTTGCGGAGCAGATTGCGGAGAAGAGTTCTGCGCTTTTGAAGGCGGAAAAGAGCGTAAAAGCGGCGGAACACGCGCTTCAGGGCACCGTCGGCACGAAGATGCTCGGAAATGCCGCGAACTTCGCCGCATTCAATGCCGGTGGCGTCGGCTCGCAGCTCGCGGAGGCCGGAATCGGGCCGGGAGACAGCGATTTCTGGACGAGCGCCCTCGCATCCGCGGCGAAAGGCGCGGTCGATGGCGCCGTCTTGGGTCTGGTCGGGGCCGGGGTCGAGGGAATCGGCGGGGCGTTCGCCACGTCCAACTTCGGACGCGGCGTGGCGGCCCGTCTTTCCAACATGCCGGGGTGGAAGGGCCTCGACTACATGAACCAGCAGCGCGCGCTGACGTGGATTCGCCCGATTACGGGGTACGTGTGGGGGATTCTCGGCGCGGCACCGGAAGGATTCGTCGCCAGCGTTGCGAACCACGTCATCGAGGAGTCGAAGCAGGCCGTCGGAATCCGGTCTGACGAACCGAGGTTCAACTGGGAAGACACTTGGCACACGATGGCGCAGTTCGCGTTCTTCAAGACGCTATTTGGAATCAAGTCGCTCCCTGCGCAAATCCGTGCGGAAACGAACACGCTCAAGGGCCGGGTGAAACAGTACAAGCAGTACGTCAAAACGCGGCAGGAAGACGGGATGGACCCCGGTTGCATCGCCACTTTCGAGACGTACTGGAAGGCGCAGGACCACGCCACGTTCATCGAGGAGATGTACCGCAAATCCGACAAGTCGAAGCTCAAGACGTTCCGCGAAACCGTCGAGCAGAGCTTCGCGGCCCACCGGAAAGCCATCGAGATGGCGGACAAGGAGCCGGATGGCATCAGGAAGTCGATTTACAACTTCATCGCAGGACGCGGGGACGCGCCGCAAGGCGTCAGCCCGGACGAAATCGAGTACGCGATGCGGCGCATGGGCTTCCCGGAAATCGACATCAAGACGTTCGCGGAAGGCGGGGAGAAGTGGAAGGGCACGGAATACGGTCCTGCGGAACCGGCGCCGGAACCGGCCCAAGCACCGGAGGCCGCACCGCAAGCAGAGCAGAAGACGGCGCCAGCCGCAGAGGCCGAAGCGCCTGCGCGGGAAGCAGAGGAGCGGGACCGGCCGCTTGTCCTTCCGCCGGAGGTTAGGGAGCAACTGAACGAGGCGTTCAGGAAGACGCTGCGTCTTTACGGGGAAAAAGAATCCGGCATCGCAATCGAGAACATCGACCAGACGCTTCTGAAGGGAAGTGCCGTCCGCGACGCGGCTTTGCGCGGCGACGAGAATGCGTTGCGCTCCGCAATCGAGGCGAATGGAGCGGACCCGGACGTTGCGGAATCCCTTGCGCGCTCGTGCATCCGCTACCGGAAGGCCGTCAACTTCTTCCTGCCGAAGGACCCGTCCAAGCGCGAAGTCAGCATCAGCGCAATCGAGGCGCTGATGGCGCGCGAAGAAGCGGAAACGCGCGAAGCCGCGCAGGCAGACGCGAAGCTGCTCGCCAACTACGGAGACGACACGGCGCTGGGGAACATCGTCCTCCGCCTCGCATCGCGGAACGGACTCCTCGGAGAGGACATACTCGCAGACCCAGACCTTTTCGGGGAGACGCCGCTGTTCCGCAAGATGCTCGTTGACCACCTGAAAGACCCGGCAACGCGTGCCGTGTTCGACCGCAAGGTCCGCGAGCTGTCAGGAGAAAGCATCAGCAGTGAGGCACCGGAGGAGCCTGCCGTCCAGCAACCGGTCGAACCTGCGCCGGAGAGACAGGAACAAGCACCTGCACAAGCTCCGCAAGCGGCCTTTGAAGAACCGGCGGCAACACCGGCGCAACCGAAGCCAGCGGTTCCAGTGCAAGAACAGGAACGAGAAGCCGAGCCTGCTCCGCGACAGCAAGAGGCCGCGGCCGAAAGGACAGCCGCCGAACAAAGACCTGTCGCAGAACAAACGGCACCGGAGCGGCCTGCGCCGCAACCGACCGCAGAGGAGGCTGGCGTTTCCGAAATCCTCCGTCGCGCCATCATCGCGAAGGGGGAAGGCGCGAGGAAGAACATCGAAGAGCGCGTCAGGGCGTACACGCCGGACAGCGGAGACGTTGACGTGTCCAAAGTTCTTCTGGACCCAAACGCGACCGTCGGACAGTTGCGAGAAACGCTGGAAACAATCGACAACGCGATAGCCGAGAGGAACCGCAACCACCACGAGGAAGAAGAGGACTGCGCAACGCGAATCGCAGCCATCGCGCGCAAGTACCAAGAAGCGTTCGAGCACAGGTGGAACGCAGAGTCGAAGGACACGCCGCTCGGAAGGGCTCCCGTGACGCGCGAAGGCCGTGAAACCGGAGCGACGCCGAAGGCGCTTCTAAACGAAATGTACAACGTCCTCGCAGAGGCGCGCATCGCGGCACGCACGAAGCTGGAAGCCGATGCGGCAACGGCGCGGAAGGGAAAGAAGGCTGGCAAGCGGAACGCCGCGATTCCCGACAGCGAAGTGAACGCGCTTGCCGCACAGCTCACCCGCGGCGAAGTGGAATCCATTCTCTACGGGATCGACTACGGGGAGCTTGAATACCAGAAGAAGAGGGAGCGGTCGAAGCTGCGGAACGAGCGCGTGCTTTCCGAGGCGATGGAAGAAATCGGCAACCGGAACGAAATCGGGAACCGGCTCCGCGACAAGCGGAACGCCGTTCTCGCGCGGTACAGGGATTCGTCGAAATCCGTCAGGGAAGAGGTCGCCGCGGCCGTTGACCTCGAACTCAAGGACAACAAGGACCCGGAGAAGGCGAGGCTCGTCAGGGCCTGCGCGCAGGCGTTCATCGAGGGGACAGCCCCCGGCACGGTTGTCGCCAAGGACCGGCTCACGAAGTTCGTCAACAACATCGCGAACGCCGTGCGGCTCGCCCGCACGCTCGAACAGGTGGCGGAGAAGTACGGGTCCGGGCGCGATTACGTCGCAGGCATCGAGAGGAAGAAAGGCATCCTCGAAGAAATCGAAGCCGACATCGCGAAGACGCAACGCGACCTGCGGCAGGCGAAGGGAAAGACGGAGCGCGCATCCCTGCGCTCCCGCATCCGGGGGGCAAACGCCGCGGCGGCAGAGGCGAAAGCATCCATCGCGGAGATGGAAGCGGACGCGCACAGGATATTCTCGCTCCTCCTGCGCCTGTCCGCCAAAATCGTGCCGGAGTCCGAACGAAAGGCAATGGCTGCGAAGTACGCGGAAGCGATGAAAGAGAACCTTGCCTCCGCCGACAACCTCGCGACCATGCGGAACGCAACATACGGAAGCGGAGAAAAACCGGAAGAAGTCCTGTGCGTGTTCCTCGGTCTCGGGAAGGTCCGCGAGCTGTTCCACGAGTGCGGAATCGTGTACGGATTCGACGCAAGCGGATACAAAATCGGGTCCGGCAACAAGGAAGCCCGCAAAATCAAGGCGGCAGACGAATCGAAGAACGCAGCACGGGGGGCAGAGCAAGGCGCCGGAACGGAAGAAACAAGGTCGGAAGATGTTTCTACGTGGGGAAGAAGAGGGGCGGACACCGGCGTCAACCGGAGGAATGGCGGCGCCGCCATGTCCGTGCACATTGTCACGGACCGCGAAGGCGGTGCGGAAGAGGGTGCCACGAAATTCGAGACGGCGTTCGAGAAATCCACCGGAATCAAATCGAGGGCCGCCGCGGACTTCTTGGCGGAACTCATCGAGACGGTCCACATCAGGAACATCAGGCCGAAGACGGAGAAGGGGCAGGCCGACAAGTTCGAGACATCGCTCTACCTCGGGCAAACGTTCGGCAGGACCGGCACGGACGAGTTGGTGGCGAAGTATGCCGAAGAGGCGACTGAGAAGGGTGTCGAGCACTTGGGCACGCCATACTTCGAGATAAGTGCGAAACCGGGCACGGGTGAACCGCCGGAGGAGATGCTCAAGAGATACTTCGGGGAAGAGTACGTCGCAGGGATGACGCCCGAAGAGAAGGCGAGCGCGACGGAGTTCATACTCCGCAACGAGCAACGCATCTTCCCGGAGCGGAACGCGGCGGCGTCCGAAGAGGCACAGAGCCTCAAAGACGACATCATCCACGCACTCACCGGAAGCGACAAGGATGCAAAGGTGACGGTCGGACGCGGGCCCGAAAGCGCGGCCATGCGGAAGGCGGGCGCGAATGTTCCTGCCGACAGCGAGGTGACGGGCGGATTCGACTCCGGCTCGCGCGAACTCCACATCGGAGAGAACGCGAATCCAACGACTCCTGGGCACGAACTCGTCCACAACCTCCTAGATCTGGTGAAGGCCGCGAATCCGAAGGCATACGAAGAGCTGCTTGAGCTGCGGAAGACGGCCCCCGACGAGATTCGCAGGATTGCGGATGCCAAGCTCAAGCGGTACGGCAACCTGCCGGAGGCCGTGCGCGCCGAAGAGGAAATGTCGTTCATCTTGGGAGAACTCGCCAGCGACAGGACGAGCGAATACATCAAGGGCGCAAACGCGCTCGCATGGTTCAACAATGCGGACAACGCCGTGAAGAGCAGCGTCAGCGGCGTGAACGAGGCAGTACGGTCGTACCTCGCGAGCAAGGGCTGGATTTCCTACAACGGCCCAGCTTCCATCACGATGGACGACATCCTGAAGAAGAAGTACGCGAGTGCAAGCGAACTCGCCAACGCGCTTTGGGATGTCATCGAAGAAGGCGGCCGCATCCGCATCGCCCGCGAGAGCTACCAGTCCATGCCGCTCGACAGGCTCCAAGCACTGGCGAAGGAGCGCGGGCTTGCCTCCCCGGCCAACCGTCCGGCGCTCGTCCGAATGCTCACGGAGCAGGACAAGGCCGACGGAGGGGCGAGGTTGGAACGGGAACGGAAAAACGGCAAAAACAAGGCGTTTTCCGCCGATTTGCAAGAGGATGGGCTTTCTGATACCACTGAATCCGTGACCGGAGGAAATCGCAATGTACACGTACCAAGGAATCGACTTTCCGAACAAAGAGACCGCAATGGCTTGGGCGGAGAACCAGAGGCTGGCGAAAGAAGCGGACGACTACTCGCGGAAGCATCCGCTATCGGACGAGGAGTGGAAGGCCGAGTGCAGGAGAGTACGCGAGTACGGCGCAAAGAGGCAGAGTCGCAGGCAAGACTCACCGACTACGCAAAGAAGAACGGCATCTGGCACGACGATGTAGAGCACGAGCTCGATGCGCGGTATGGGTCGGGAGAAGGGCAGAAGAACACGGACGGCGGCGAGGCCGTTGTCTGGTTCGACCGCAAGCGTGGCGTCGCGGTAAAGGCAATCGGGCTGGATTATTACGGCTCGCCGACATTGGCGTTGGAGCGCGTCGAGCTGCACAACAAATACTTCCCGGACACCAAACTCTCGATTGTCGGATTCGGAGAGGTCAAAGACCTCATCGGCAAGAACGGGGAAGTCGAGCTCTACGGCCGCCCGTTCAACATCATCGCGGAACAGCCGCTTGTAGATTCGACGAGGGAACTGACAAAGACGGAAATCCGCCAGCGGCTTGAGGCGCAGGGATTCAAGTTCCTGAAGGACCGCGGAGATGCTGGACTGGACATGGAAACGCCTGACGGCAAGGCCATCGTAAGCGACCTCCACGAGCGCAACGTCCTCGCAAACAGGAACGGCTCGACGCGAGTCATCGACTGCGACATTAGGGCGAAACCCGCAAATGAAGGCACGGTCCGCCAAGAGCGCACGGGCGCAGACGAAAACGTCAGGAAGATTCGCGCCGAAATCTGGAAGAAATTCGCAGACATCCGCAGGAAGGGCGCCGGGTTCGCCGCGTACTCGAAGGACGGGAAGCGCATCGGACGCACCACGTTCAAGACCGAAGAAGGCGCAATCAGGGATGCCGCACAGCGCGAGGCCAAGGCTGACCTCGAAGAGGACCTGAACGTTTTGGTCAAGGACTTGGAGGAGATTGCGACGGCAGACACAATCGTGAAGGTTCTCGGCTCGGCAATCGGCGAGGAAGGCGTTACCGACATGGCGAGCGCCATGAGGAAACTCGCCGCACGCGGCGAGTACATCCGCGACATGATAGAGGCGAAGCAGGATGTGAAGGCCGTCGTGGACGCCGGTCTCGAAACGCTGAACGGCCTCGGCATCAAGGACCCGCAGTCGGTCGCCCGTTTCCAGAAGCGGATGCTCGACCTCTACGCGAAGAAGGACATCCTGAAGTCCGCGGAAATCGCGCGAGAGGTGCAGAGCGCCATCATCGACCGCATCAAGGAGTCGGCAGCGCGCAAGAACCTCGCGGCCATCGACCGGCTTGTCAAAGGCACGGGTGGAAATGGCATCAAGAAGAGCTTGGCCAAGGCCATGCCGCAGGACATCGAGGGCATTGCCCGGATGGACGAGGCCAAGGTTCAGGAAGAACTCGCCAACATCGAGGCGGCGTACAAGGATGCCAAGTCCGTCGAGGAGCAGATGGCGCTGAAGGTCCGCGAGAGCATCCTCGTCAACGCAGGCGGCATCCTGAAGGAAGGTCAGGAGCTGGACTACGACCGCATCAGGAACGCGCGTACATTCCTTGAAGACATCGCGCAGGGACGCCGCGACAAATGGCTGGAAGAGCTGAAGACGAGGCTGGAAGACCACCAGCGCGTACTCGAACAGGGACTCCATGAAATCAACCCGGAAAACAAGCCCATCGAGAAGGGTGGACTCGCCACCACTAAGCAGGAAGGACCGAGCCTCAAGCGCTGGTGGAACCGGGCGCGCAGCTTTGTCAACGCCGGGGCGACGCTCTGGGACATGCTCGACCTGCGGAAGGGCAAGGACGGCAAGACGCAGAGGCTCTCCGGCGTGTGGCAGGAGCTCCACAACCGCGAAGGTGACGCCGAAGAGATGTGGCAGAGCAACAACAAGCTCGACTACACGGCAATCGCAAAGATTGCGGCCAAATACCTCGGCGGAAAGGTGAACGAGAACGGCGAAATGGACGAAGCGACACGCCGGAAGTTCGCAAAGGAGTGGGGCCGGAGCGCTGAGAAGGGCAAAATCGGCCGGTACAAGGTCGTCGAAGAGGAAGTTCCGGCGCTGGACGCCGACGGAGACCCGGTAATCGGCGAAGACGGCAACGTTGTCACCCGCAAGGTTCTCAAGTCCGTCCGCATCGGAGACGCCGACCGCCCGATGGTAGAACTCCTTACGGTCCTCCTGCACATGAAGGAGGCGGAAGCGCTCGCGAAGCAGGAGTACACCGACAACCCGGAGAAGGTGGAAGGCGCAGATACCTCGCTCATGCGGGGATTGGTCGCAAACGGCTACACGAAGAAACTGTACGACGACCTGATGCGCGAGCTGCCGGAGAACCTTCGGAACGCTGGCGACGAGCTGGTCGATTACCTCGCCAAGGTCGGCCGCCCAATCGCGCAGAAGGCGTACTGGGACGAGTACGGTGCGGAACTCCGCATCCACGACCGCTACTTCCCGCTCCTCCGCATGAACTACGGAGCAGCGCAGAACGAGTTCGACAGGCGGAGCGTCCCGTCCATCCTCCGCTCGTTCATGAAGACGCGCACGGTCAACGACTACGACCTGCAACCCGTCAACGCCTTCGAGGCGGCGGTCCAGCACATGCGCTCCGTCCGGCAGGTCGAGGCGTACCGCGACCTCGTGGACTTCAGCAAGGACACCGTGCTCCATCCAGAGTTCCAGAAGGCTATGCGGCAGTTCACACCGGGACTCGAAACGGCCGTCAACAACCACATCATGCGCATGGCGCACGGCGGCATCTCCGGCCTGAACGACAGCCTCGTCTGGAAGATGCGCAAGGTGATGACTTCCGCCAACGTCCTCACCACTTCCGTCATGTTCAAACAGCTGATGAGCTGGCCGATGATGTACGCGCACCTGCCGGAAGGCGTATCCAAGAGCGAGGTCTTCGCAGAGGCTATGAAGCTGACGATGACCGACCCGTTCGCCGTAAAGACGAGGCAGAAATGGGCGAAGAGCGTGGACGAAGGCGGGTTCCCGTACTACCAGTTCCGGCGGAACGGCAACATGTCGTTCGACCTGCGCGTATTCAACGACGTGAACTTCGCCAACAAGCTGATGAACAGCAAGTGGTCCCCCGCCCAAATCATGTCGAAGGCTGTCGAGCTCGGCGACGCGCTCGCGTTCACGAACATCGGCGAGGCGACCCGCATCGTCCAGATGCGCCACGAGGTCGAGAAGTACAAGGCGCGCCACGACGGCGCCGCACCGGACGCCAAGGCCATGCGGGCCATCCGCGAGAAGTGCAACCGCGAACTGAAGCGCCGGATCGAAATGAGCCAGCAGTCCGGCGCGCTCAAGGACGTGAGCGACGCGCAGGCGGGGCCGATTTCCGGGCTGTTCTACAACTTCGCCACCGCCCCGATGGCAATCGGGCGCATGTTCGAGAACGACCTGCGCAACCTCGCGAACGGCGTGGACGTGAAGGAGTCCGCCTTCTCTCTGGCAACCATCTGGATAGCGCAGATGCTCTATCAAGCGGCCAAGGACGGCTTCGGTGTCGGCGATGACGAGGAGCGGAGCAAGGAACGCCGCGCGAACCAAGTGAAGACCTTCCTCTTCACGCCGCTTTCCGCGGCCATGCCGGTCACTTCTACGCTCGACTACCTCGCCACGCGCGCAACGGGCGGCCGGACCTACGGTGGATGGCCCGGAAGCACCATGCCATGGACGGATGTCCCCGAATCGCTTGCAACCGCTGTGGCCGACATCGCCAAGCTCTTGGGCCTGAACGAGAATGTTCACGCGGACGCCGAACGCATTGGCCTCGACATCACAAAGGCAATCGGACAGCTGACCGGACAACCTCTCGGCGGGCTGTACAAGAACTTCAGCGGCCTATACCACGCCATTGCGGACGACGACCTCACGCCGGGGCAGAGAATCATGCTCGGAACCGGAGCGGCGTCGCAGTACGCTGTCGGCGCGGGCAAGAAGTCCCGTTGATAGCCATCCCAAAGAACGACAGGAGGACAAATGGGGCGGAAGTACAAATCAGGCGGACTCGGATTCGACTGCGAACTGCGGAACACAGGCTCGCGCTGGAAGTGGACCGTCTTCTCGCACGGGACCATGTTCGCTTCCGGCACGGCAGGCACCAAGAAGGGGGCAAAGAAGGCCGTTGCGGAGGCAAAGGAGCGCCTGCGGGCTGGCTCAAGGACGTACCTGCCGGGAATCTACGCAGACGATGCCGAAATCCGCCGCCTGCGCATTCTTCCGCTCGCACGCCTTCCGCGGCGATGGCACAGGGAAGTTGGACAAGGAGACGACGTGCTCTTGCGCACGCGCCGCTGGTACAAACAGACCTCCCAGCGCAAGACTGTGGCCAGACGGTTCGACTTGGCCGGTTCATCTCTGGTCTCTCTTGTGTAGCAGACACGCAAAACGCCCGCCAAAGCCTTCCGGCAATGGCGGGCGTCCTCTTTTGTAGCTTGCGCTACTTCGCGAACTGCGCACGGAACGAGCGCATCGCGTTGCTCTCGCCTCGTTTCGGCATGAACGGCATTCCGCCGCCAGCGGGAGGCTCTTCTTCGGGCGCAGGTTCCTCTTCGGCAGGAGGCTCTTCGCCTTCGGGCGGAAGTTCCTCGCCTTCGGCGGGTTCTTCCTCCGGCATGGGCTCTTCCTCGCCGCCTTCAGCGGGAGGGATGCCGAGCGCGGCTTGGATGTCCTCGTCTGCCATCAGGGCGTCGGCGATTTCGTCCGGGTCGGCGCCTTCCGGGAGCAATCCGGCCAGTTTGTCGGCCAGAAGGTCGCGGATGGAACCGATACCGTCGTCGGCGGGGACGGCAGGCTCTTCGGTCATGGGTTCTTCGTCGTATTCGGTGGGCATTGGTGCTCCTTTGTGGGTTGGGGGTGTTCTCTAAAGGTCTGCTTTCGGAAAGTCCGGGAATGGGTCGTACTTCGGACGTGTCTTGGCGGGGTCGAGTTCGACATCAGGCTCGTCGGCGTCGGAGTAGAGCGAGCAGACGAAGCGGATGGCGGTGGCTTCGCCTCGCGCACGCATTCCTCGCTCCCCTTCCAACGAGAGCCCGTTCTCGGTGGCCTTGGCGGCAAGCTCCTGCAAGAATCCGAAGAAGATTTCGACATCTTCCTTCTGGATGCCGTGCGACAGGCGCTGGATGCACTGTTTGAGAGGCTTGTTTTCTTCGAGAAAGCGGTTCACTGGTCTCTCCTCCTAGATGGCTGGCTGTTCCTCCGCCACTGGCGCGGCGACAGGGGCCGCAACGGGTGCCGCAACAGGCTCCGGTTCGGAGTCGCGGGCGGCCTTGAGCTGTGCGGCGGCCTGTTTGGCCTGAATCGCGCGGATTTCGGCAATCACCTTGGCTCGCTTGAGCTCGATTTCGTCGCGGTCCTTGGCGATTTTGGCTTCCGCCTTCATCCGCTCGATGCCGATGCGCTGGTTCTGCGCTTCCTGCGCCATGCGGGCCACCTGCAAGTTGTACTCGTTGACGCCCTCGCCGTTCTGTTGCTGCTGCTGTTGCTGCTGCATCTGCATCTGCATCATCATGGCCTGCTGTTGCTGCTGGGCCTGCCGTTGCTGTTCGATTTCGGCGCGAATCTCGTCGTCGGACTTGAGGTATTCGTCCGGATTCTCGTGGCGGAGCGCGAGAAGGCGGCGGCCGAGACGCACCCAGCCCTCCGGCTTGACCGACGAGGCAAGCATCTGCTGGCCGTTGAAGACTTGGATGATGGCCATGAGCGTTTCCGCGTCGCTTTCGGTGATGAACAGCTTGACGGCGCCGCGCGGACCGACGCGCATATCGCCCTTGCAGTCCTCGTGGCCCGGATTGAGCATGAACCAGAGCCAATAGTGGTACACCAGCGACTCGATGGCCTCGGACAGGTTCGCCACGGCGGACTTGATGACGCTGGACTGCGTTTCGAGGAGCATTTTGTATCCGCTCGCCGTCTCAGCAGGCCCCTTCTGCAACGGGGAGCCGTAGCTCTGCCGGTACATTCCGGTGGCATCCTCCGCGAAGGCATCCATCTTCTCGCGGGCTTGGAGGAACATCGGCGTGTAGTTCGCCGTCGGCAACGGTTGGAGCGCGGGCGTCTTGTCGTCCGGCATGGTGGGGGAACGGGCCGCGTACACCTTGCCGGGGAACTGCTTGAACAGGTCGGAAAAGTCCTCGAAGCGGTCGGCGTTCGCGATGTAGCTCTGATGAGCCGACATCGTGGCGTTGTCGAGGCATGAGCGTGTAAGGATGTTGGCGAACGACTGCTTGTCGCGCATCAGTCCGGCGATGCCCAATCCGAACACGCTGTCCGGGTTGTCGCGGAAGCTGCACAGGTGGACCTGCGGCTTGCCGGTTTCGTCCCAGTTCTTTTCGAGCGTGATGACGACGCCGTTGAGCATGAGGCCCATCATGGGAACGCGGACGTTCGATGCAACGTCG
>Ga0310690_10004417_pt1 | contig 19971 bp, 18 predicted proteins | sample AusTroGonzalo_MG_2_FD_207661 | JGI IMG/M metagenome (GOLD analysis project Ga0310690, IMG submission 207661) | Bovine rumen microbial communities from tropical cattle in Woodstock, Queensland, Australia - Gonzalo_04 (v2) (version 2) | ecosystem: Host-associated > Mammals > Digestive system >...
AATGATTATCGTCATATATTATACCAAGCCCCTTAAACAACAAATCGTCATCTGTTACATCAAAAGGCTTTTTCAACAAACCGCCGATTTTATGCACATCACCGCCTGTTGCTATCGTAGTAAATTTCTTTTGAAAGTATTTTTCCGTTTTTTCAATCATACCGTCTATCATAGACGCTTGACCGTGCATAATCCCCGATTGAATACATTTAACGGTATCAAAGCCGATGAACTCATCGGGTACTTTTGTTTCCACCTCAGGCAAAAGAGATGTGCCTTTGTTTAAGGCTTGTGCCATCATACCTAAACCCGCACCTATAATGCCGCCTCTAAAGATGTGATTTTCAATAACCTGAAAAGTAATAGCGGTTCCCATATCAACAATGATACAATCACCGTAAAGGGCATCGGCAGCGGCACAAGTTGCCAAAATATCCGAGCCTATTTCGTTTTTATATTTTTCGGGAAAGGAAAAGCGGTATTTTAAATCTCCATTCACAAACAGAGTGTTGCTAAAGCCCATTTCCCTACAGGTGTCGGTATATTGCCTTCCTTGTCCGGTCAAAACACAGCTTATGATTATGCCTTCGGGTTTATAGTCTGCAATATGTTTGGAGATGTTTGCAACGGAAGCATCATTCCCCATCCAAAAATCATTTTCCAAAAGTTCTTTTGTTTGAAAAGCTCCGAGCCTTGCGACAACTTTATCTTTGTCCACAAATGCGGCCTTAGTCATAGTATTACCTATATCCACAGCTAATATCATATCTTTTCTCCAAAAACAGAATAAGAAAATATATTATTTTTGCAATTTAAAATCAACCTGACTTTTTAACGACGCTTTGGTTTTTTATGCTTTTTCTTTTCCACAGACCAGCCGAATTTGCCGAGATACCTGCCCAAAGTATAATATCCGCCGTGAACATACGCCAACAAGCCCATTTTCTCAAAGCATATTTTGCCGTTGTCATCAATATATTTATCATCAACCGAGACGGAGACAATCTCTGCAACAAACATATCATGACTGCCAAGCTCGGTTACGGATTTTACCTTGCATTCCAAAGATACGGGAGCTTCATTTATCATTACCGTGTCCAGCTTTTGACATTTGACGGGAGTTAGGTTCATCTCTTTAAACTTGTCTGTTGTTCTGCCCGATTTTACACCGCAAAAATCACAGGCAAAAGCCAAGGGAAGATTCGGCAGGTTAATTACAAATTCTTTGCTTACATTGATTATTCCGTGTGAAAAGCGGCTTTTGCGTATGGACACGTAAGTCATGGGAGGTTCGGAATTTATGATTCCCGTCCAAGCTGCCGTCATAACATTTATTTTATCTTCCTTTCCGCAGGATATAAGGGCGGGAGGAACGGGTGCCAACATACAGCCTTCTTTGAATGCAATTTTCATTTTCAACCTTTTTACTTGCAAGTGATAAGGGAAGAATATATCTTGCCCTTTAAGAACGCTTAAAAATACAACAAAACGAAATTTAAAGAAAGGATATATAATGTTTGAGGGTAAAATATCTTTAACGGGAGTTAAACCGACGGGAACTCCGCACCTTGGCAACTTACTCGGGGCTTTTTTGCCTGTTGTGAAAATGGCACAAGAAGCGGCAAAGACCTATGTTTTTGTTGCAGACTTGCACGCTCTTAATGCCGTAAAGGAAAGAAGTGCCATCCGCAATAACACTTATGAGGTTGCGGCGACATATCTTGCCTTGGGTATCAATATGGATAAGACCGTGCTTTTCCGTCAATCGGACGTTCCCGAAGTTTGCTATCTGACGGAGATTCTGATGAACGTAACGCCGAAAGGCTTGATGAACAGGGCTCACGCTTACAAAGCCGTTGTTGAAAAAAACCAAGCAAAAGGCGAAGATTCGGACGCAGGCGTCAATATGGGGCTTTACACTTATCCCATTTTGATGGCGGCGGACATTTTGCTTTACAACTCCGATGTTGTTCCCGTTGGGCAAGACCAAAAGCAACACGTTGAATTTGCAAGAGATATTGCAGGCAGCTTTAATTACCTTTACGGTGATATTTTAAGGACGCCGCAACCTGTTATTCCCGCCGATTCCGCAGCTATCCCCGGACTTGACGGCAGAAAGATGAGCAAAAGCTACGGTAATACGATTCCCATTTTTGCAAGCGAAAAGGACTTGCGGAAACTGGTGATGAAGATAATCACGGACTCCAAAACTCCGGAAGAACCTAAAGACCCCGAAGAATCAACGATTTATCACATTTATAACGGTATTGCCTCTGCCGAAAAAACCGAAGCATTAAAGCAAAGGTTTTTATCAGGCGGTATGGGCTACGGAGAAGCAAAACAGATTCTGTTTGAAGAACTGAACAACCTTTTGAAAGAGCCGCGGGAAAAATACGAATACCTGATGAATCACAAAGAAGAAATTGACACTGTTTTGGCAGACGGAGCAGCCAAAGCCCGCATTGAAGCGAAAAAAACTTTGGATAAAGTTCTTGCCGCCGTGCTTTAATCCCGTCTTTTTTCTTATATACAAAAAAACAGGTTACGTTTTTGTTCTGAATAAAAAAATCCCCGTCGGTTAAGACGGGGAGTTTTTCATCCTTATCTTGAAACCTTCATCATCGTTTGTCGCCACGTAAATAAGAGGGAATGCTGAAAGTATCCGAAGATATATCTTCTATATTCATTTCTTTGTTCGGTTCTTCACGTTCTTCTTTTTCGTCGTATGCTTCCGCCGCACCGACAAAACCGTCATCATCTTTGTGCCTACTTCCCAAAGTGAATTTTGTTACACGTTCAAAGAAACTTCCTTTGTGCTTTGATTTTTCATCTTCCATTGATACGGCGGGTTTGGTTGCTACCATAGAGTCCGAATCCGTATGTCTGGCACTGCTTTCATAAAAGTTCATCAAAGATTCGCCCGAAGAAAAGGGAAGCTGACTTGTGATTTCCGCCATATTGGGAATAAAGACGTCAGGTTCTTTTTCCGCTTTCGGTTGTTGAACAGCCTGTACCTGTGCTTCAGGTGTTTTTACGGGTTCTTTTTCCTCTTGAGGAGGTGTTACTTCCGCCTTTGCCGCAACGGGTGCTGTTTCTTCCTTAACGGTGTTATTGTCAACGACGGCTGACGGTGCAACCGCAGCAGGCTTTATTTCTTCCCTGAAAGAGGGCTTGGCGGCAGCTCTTGTACCTGCCGAAGCGAAAATTTTATCAATTTCCTGCCGTGCGGAAGCAAAAGCATCAGAGCTTTTCTCTCTGCCGAATAAATCGGGCTTTTCACGCAAAAAATCACGACTCGCGGAAGGTCTCGGTGTTTCCAAAACAGGCTTTCTGAGGAGTCCTTCCTTTACATCGGGCTTCGCATTGGCATCATTCCTTGCAATACCGGTTGCCACTACGGAAACCCTCATCGTGCCGTCCAAAGAAGGATCAAGGCAGGTACCGACAATGATATTCGCATCGGCATCAACTTCTTCTTTAATTTTCTCGGCAGCGGCATCAACGTCATACAAAGTCAAATCCGTACCGCCGGTAATGTTGATAAGAATACCTTTCGCACCGTGCATGGAATTGTCATCAAGCAACTGATTGGTAATGGCAGCTTCCGCCGCTTCAATGGCTCTGTTTTCACCTGTACCTTCACCGCTGCCCATCATGGCTCTGCCCATACCGGATATAACCGTGCATACGTCCGCAAAGTCCAAGTTAATCAAGCCCGGTACCATAATCAAATCGGTAATGTTACGCACACCCGCATAAAGCACGTTGTCAGCCATTTTAAAAGCATCGGCAAAGCTGGTTTTTTCGGTGGTTACTCGGAAAAGGTTTTGATTGGGGATAATGATAATCGTATCAACATATTTTTCCAATTCGGCAATACCTTGTTCTGCCAGCATCATACGACGCTTACCTTCAAAATTAAAGGGTTTGGTAACTACACCGACCGTAAGAATACCCAGCTCTTTGGCAGCCCTTGCCACCACGGGAGCGGCACCCGTTCCCGTACCGCCGCCCATACCGACGGCAATAAACAGCATATTGGAATCTTTTATTTCTTCTATCACAGCATCAATAGCTTCTTCCGCGGCAGCTCTTCCGACCTCGGGATTCATACCGGAGCCGAGTCCCTTTGTGGTTTCAAGACCAAGCTGTATGCGTTTATCCGCCAAAGAAAAAGACAACGCCTGTGCATCGGTATTGGCAGCAAGGAAACGAGCACCCTGCAAACTTGCCTGTATCATGGTGTTTACGGCATTTCCACCGGCACCGCCGACGCCGATTACGGTAATTTTTGGGGTAAGACGAGACATAGGTTCATCTTCAGGCACGCTTATATTCAGGCTCATTGTATTATCCTCACTGTTTTGCTCATAGTTTTTTTCTTTGCTATAATTTATATCTATTTCTTCAACAGAATCCAAGTCTTTTTTATCATTATCCGCAACCGACAAACTTATTTTGTCTCCAAACAAAGAAGAAGTGGTTGTTTTATCCGTTTCATCATTTAAAAACTCTGTAAAAACCATTGTCCTATTCTCCAAAAAAGCTTTGTGTTTTTCTGTTTATCAGAAGTATTGTTGCTTATATACTCATCGGCGTTTGCCACATATTTAAGTAATCCTGCCACGGTGGAAAATGCAGGTGAATACATATTTTCGGGTAAGCCGTTAAGTTGCGGTGCAGCTATTCTTATTTGCTTTCCTTCAAATACTTCTTCGGCAGTTTCTCTTATACCTCTTAATTCCGCACCGCCTCCCGTTAAGACAATGCGACGACTTTGCGTGTCATAAAACCCGTCTTGATTCAATTTATACCTTACCAAGCGGAAAAGTTCCGTAAGCCTGTCATTGATTATTTCGGTTAATTTTTGTCTGCTGACCAAATCTTCTTCGTTACCGGTTAATCTTATCGGTATCATTTCCTGATTGCGGAAAGGAGAGCAAAAAGCCGAGCCTTCCCTGATTTTTAATTCTTCGGCAAAGCCGATTGGACAGGATAACACTTTTGCTATATCGTATGTAATGATTGCACTGCCGACGGGGATACAAGCTGTATATTCCAATTTTCCCTGTTCAAAATAGGCAAGACCTATGGAACCGGCACCGAAATCTATCACGGTACAGCCAAGATTCTTTTCATCGGGCGAAACGGTTGCCAATCCCGAAGCATACGGAGAAACAACCACTTTTGAGACATTTACAAGACTGTTTGAAAGAACTTGATTCAAGTCGTTTAATGATGAAGGCTTGGCGGAAACAATACATAAAACAGCACCTAAAGTATCTCCGCTTACACCTCTGGGGTCATCACACTTACCTTCACCGTCAACGATATAAGAAAGCGGTATTTTGTGCAGTATCATACCGTCCGTGCCGTCTTCCCGACAAAGTTGTTCAAATGCTTTTTCCAGTACCTTATTAACATCTTTTTCGGTTACGGGAACAGAGGCGACTCGCACTTCCGCACCGACTTGATTTGATTTAATGCTTTGCGAGGAGAAATTTACAAATACGGAGTCTATTTTGCACGAAACTTTATCTTCGGCGGTAGCCAAAGTATTCCTTACGGCACCTTCCAGCTGCTTTATGTTATTGACTCTGCCGTTACTGAATCCTGCAGAAGGGCATACGGCAGAGCTTATGATTTCAGGCTCACCTTTACCGTTTCTTTTTGCCATCAGGCAACTTATTTTACTTGTGCCTATATCAAGAACGGTAACGACTCCGTTTTTTGCAAAACTCTTTTTCAAATTTAATCACCTCACAAACAGCGTGCTATCATTTACATCAAGCTTTTTGTTCTTTTAATTTAAGACGTCGTTTTTTCTTACCGTTTTCTTTTTTATCCGTAGTATCGTTTTTCCCGTCATTTTCAATGCGTACAATCAGCTTGTCGGGCAATCTTAAATCAATTAAGGTTAATTTGCGCTTAAGAATTTTATGATTTTTTTCGTAATTTTTTAATCTTTCCCATGCCTGTTCCACATCATCATCCGGTAAGTATACCCAAAGTCCCGTTTTGGCATTGTCAAACCTTAGTTTCCAGCTTCTTTCACCTACCAGATTAAATATCTTTATTCTTTCGGCAAGTTCCGGTTCACTGTTTACCGTTTTCAGTATTTCCGGAAATTTTTCATAGGCTTTTTCGCCCCACACAACTGGCAATTTTTCCAAATCCGCCGACTTTGCGTTTTCAGGCAATAAAATACCTTCGGAAGATACGGGATAATGCTTTTTGTTTTTGCTTACCCATACGCCTACGGGTCTATGTTCCGTTATTTTTATTTTTATCGTATCGGGCAAGACTCGGTAAACGTCGGCATCTTTTACCCAAGGCAGGTTGCTCAGCTTTTCCCTGATATTATCTGTATCTATCCCGTAAATGGGCATATCTTTGTAAAATCCCGCCGTTTGCAATATCACTTCATGCGGAGTCCGTGCGTTTCCCTTTGCTTGTGCGTCTTTTAAGGTAAAGCCTGCATTTTTGAAAGTTCCGTTTGTGAAGTCGGCAATACCGTAAAGAGTCTTTTTCCCTATATCCGTGGAAAAATACAAAAACTCCGCAGCTTTTAAAACCAATATAATCATCAATAAAACGGCAACGCTTTTTAAAGTCCACGTCTTGCTGCCGCCTTTATTTTGTTTATCAGGCGTATTATTAAGAGAGTTGTTATCTGTTTTTTCTTTTTTGGGCATAATGACGATATCTTTAAAATTTAAGGTTAATTACTGCTTTTACGATTTTTGAAAAGGGTTTTTACAAATCCTGTCCGTCTCCGTAAACTTTTTTCACGCCCATACGTCTTATTTCCCATCGTAAATTGATGAAAGAGGTTGCATAGACTCTGCTTTTTATTTCTTCACCCAAATTTTCCAAATCTTCCGCCGTGGCATTACCTGTATTTATCAAGAAATTACAATGTTTTTCCGATACCATCGCACCACCGATTCGCATTCCTCTGCAACCTGCTTTTTCTATCAGTTTCCAAGCAAAAAGCCCCTCGGGATTTTTAAAGGTGGAACCTGCCGTACGAACGTTAATCGGCTGGCTTTCTTCACGACGGATTTTAAAGGCATTCATTGTTTCGGCAATTTCACCTTTTGATTTAGGTGTTGTTTGAAAGGTTAATTCGGTAAAAATCCAGCCTGTCGGCACGGTTGTTTCACGGTAATTGAAAATCAAATCATCTTTTGACAATTCGTGAAAGTTGCCGAAATTGTCAACCATTTTTGCTTTTATCAGTACGGAAGACACATCACTTCCGAAAGAGCCCGCATTCATTTTTGCCGAACCGCCCGCATTACCGGGAATACCCGACAGAAATTCCAAACCCGAAAGTCCCGCGTCCATAGCCGCCTTGGCAACGGAAAAATTCATCGCCGCTGCTCCGACCGTAACGGTATTACCTCTTATATCTATATTTTGAAAGGAATTTCCCAGCTTTATTACTATGCCTCTTACTCCGCCGTCTCTGATTAAAAGGTTAGAGCCGCTGCCTATAATCGTTACGGGGATTCCTTGTGTTGATTTTATAAAGTAAGCCAAATCCTGTTCATCGGCAGGAACAAAAAAGATTTCCGCCGGACCGCCTACACCGAAACGAGTCATCTGTGCCAAAGGTTGCATGGCCCGCAACTCTCCGCGTACATTAGGCATATAGTGCATAAGACGGGAAGAATGCTTTACAGAGAAAAGGTTTTTTAAGCACTCAAACATTTGTTTACCCTTATCCTTTCAATTCCGCCACCATTTTGTAAGCATTTGCGGATATACTGCCTGCACCCAGAAAAACAACAATATCACCGCCTTTTGCATTTTCCGAAACCAGTTGTTTAACTTGAGAAAAAGAATCCGCAACTTTGACGTTACGATGACCGTGTTCTGCTATGCCTTCTCTGATTGCTTCTTTATTAACACCGTCAATTACAGGCTCGCCTGCAGAATAAACATCTGTTACGATAACCATATCGGCATCGTTGAAAGCCGTGCAAAAGCCGAGGAATAAATCCCTTAAGCGAGTGTAACGATGAGGTTGAAAAACAGCAACGATTTTGCCTTTAGTAACATTTCTTGCTCCTTTAAGCACAGCTTTTATTTCCGTCGGGTGATGGGCATAATCGTCAAAGAATGAGACTCCGTCCACTTCATCAATCTTGGTAAATCTGCGTTTTACTCCCCTGAAAGAGGCTATGGCATTTTTGATTGTTTCCATATCAATACCCAGCTTAAGGGAAATACCGATTGCCGCCAAGGCATTTTTGACATTGTGTTCCCCGCACAAAGGTATGGAAAATCCCTTTGCCACACAGATATTTTCCGTATTTCTTTCTCTGAAAGCCACATCAAAATACATGGCGTTATTTTCCGACTTCATATTCAATACGGATATATCCGCCTGTTTATTGAAACCGTAAGTAAGGAACGGGCGGGAGATGTTCGGTATTATATTTTGCACTTCGGCAGAATCTATACAAATAACCGCCAAACCGTAAAAAGGAATGTTATTTATAAACTTTGTGAAAGTGTTTTTTAAATCATCTATGTCTTTATAAAAGTTCATGTGATCGGGGTCTATATTGGTAACAACCACCAAAGTAGAAGGGAATTTTATAAAGCTACCGTCCGATTCATCTGCCTCAACCACCATCCAATCACCGTTACCAAGTACCGCATTTGTTCCCGACGAGTTTATGATACCGCCGTTAATAACGGTAGGTTCTTTTCCCGCTTTTTCCAATATCCAAGAGATTAGGGCGGTTGTGGTAGTCTTTCCGTGAGTACCGCCTACGGATACAGACCAATGAGACTTCATCAACTCCGCCAGCATATCCGAACGATGTATTACGGGTATTTTCTTCTTTCTTGCGGCAATTACTTCGGGATTATCCGCACCTATGGCGGAAGATATAACCACCACTCCGGCATTTGCGACATTTTCGGCATTATGACCGATATTTACGACAATACCCATGGAACGCAGCCTTTGCACATTGGCATTGTCCGATATATCAGAACCGCTTATTTTATAACCTGTTGAGTGCATAATTTCGGCGATTCCGCTCATACCTATACCGCCTATACCGACAAAATGCACTGTTCCGCAAGGAAAGGGTATTTTATTTTTTTGCAATGGTTTTATCCTTTCTGTTTAATTTTATTAAGTATCAGACTTATTTTTATCATTTTTGTTTATGACGTCAATAATAGTACAGCTTAAATTATATGCAACATTTTGACTGTCTTTTATTAAAGAGCAAGCGGCGGCATTGTTCAAAACATCGGGATTTTCAAACAGGCTTATCAATCTTGCACAAAGTATCGGTGAAGTCAAAGTGTCCTCTTTTAAAATCCACCCGCCGCCTCTTTCATTTAAAGAAAAGGCATTTTCGTATTGATGATTATCTGCCGCAAATTTATAAGGTATCAGTATTGCTGGTCTGCCTATGGTAAATATCTCTGCCATTGATGATGCACCAGCTCTTGATATGATAAGGTGAGCTTTTACCATTCTTTGCGGTATATCGGGAAAGAAAGAAGCAAGCTCCGTTCGTATTCCGCTGCCGATATATGACAAGCGAACATTATCCAAGTCTTCGGGGCGGCATTGTTGGCACACGTTAAGTCTTTTCTTTATTGACTCCGGTAACAGTTTCAATGCAGCCGGGACTATTTTTGACAAGACCGCCGCACCTTGCGAGCCGCCTATAATCAACAGATTTATTTTAGTCCTGCCCGTCAATTTGGGATAGGGGGATGCGGCAGCTTCCGCAACCTCTTTGCGTACGGGCATACCGACATATTTTACTTTGGTTTTAGTCGGAACCATAGATGTTTTGGCAAAAGAAGTAATCAACAACGCAGCTCTTTTTGCCAAAAGTCTGTTGGCCCGTCCCAATACGGCGTTTTGCTCATGTAAGACAACGGGTATGTTGGTGAAAAATTCCGCTGCCAAGCCACCGGGGACAGAGGCAAAACCTCCGAATCCCACTACCGCGACAGGCTTTAATTTCTTTATCAGCAACAGTGATTGTATCGTACCTAAACCCAACTTTACCGCCGCCACGCACTTATGCCAAAGACTGCGACCCGATACGGCTTCGCCCATTATGGTATATACTTTGATTTTTTCGTTTTTAAAGTTTTCACCGCGGCAATCGGTAAACAATACAACATCATATCCTTTTTGCAGTAATTCTTCCGCCGCTGCCATAGCGGGGAAAATATGTCCACCGCTGCCTCCCGCACACAATATCACCGTTTTTTCTTCAGACATTTTTATTCTCCGTTAAGATTCTGACGCTTGGTTAAAGCCAAAACAAAACCCATTCCCAAAGCTATGGAAATTAAACTTGAACCACCGTAAGAGACAAAAGGCAAAGTCATTCCCTTTGTGGGTATAATGTTCAGACTTGATGACATATTGACGATTGCCTGAAATCCGAACTGTACCAATAAGCCCGTTACCGCCAACATACAAAACAATTTGTTTTCTTTTAATGCCAGTGAAAATCCGCGTAACACTATAAAAGCAAACAATACAATTATAAACAGGCAGAACACGAAACCGAACTCTTCCCCTGCCACCGCCATAATAAAGTCGGTGTGAGCATCGGGAATATGTGCTTTTACTTTGCCTTCTCCCGGACCTATACCGAATATACCGCCGGAATGAAAAGCGGATAAAGCCTGTGTTATCTGGTATTTATCTCCGACACTTGAATCAAAGAATGAGTCTATGCGAAATTGAAAATGCGGAACGGTAAAGTATAAAGCCACAACCAAAGCAATTCCCGCAACCGCCAAAGCGGCAATCAACAACCACGATATTCCGGCAAGAAAAACTTGCGTTCCCCATATTACGAACATGGTAAAAGTCATACCTATATCCGGTTGCATAAGCAATACGGCACTGACAAAGGCAAGGATTGTACCGGAAAGTATAATTCCCGAATTACGCTTGAATATATTGTTACTTGATTGAAAAAGTTTTCTTCCCTCCGACAAAACATAAGCGGAAAGAACGCAAAAAGAAGGTTTTAAAAACTCTGACGGTTGTATGGAAAGCCCGCACAGATATAACCAGCGTTTTGCACCTTTTACCGTTTCCGTGCCCATGGATAAAGTCATAATCGTCATAACAAAAAACAGGGTAAATACAACCAAAGCCCAACGTCTGACCGCTCTTTCGCTTTGAAAAGAAATAAACAGCATAAGAGATATGGCGGCAGGCAAAAATACCATTTGCTTTATCAAATAGGCATAGGGTGCTTTGCCGACTCTTGCAGCAACGGCGGGAGAAACGGAAAAATTCAAAAATACTCCTATAGCCATAATAATAAACAATATCAGCAGACTGACCTTATCTACCGACCACCACCATTTGGCAATTAAACTGTTATCGTTACGTGAAAACATTTTCTTGTTAAAACCCTAATCTTTTCAATAAAATCTACCTTAATTTTAAAGTTGCCAAAGCCAACAAGCCGAAAACTATGGCTATAATCCAAAACCTGACGACAACCGTAGTTTCCGCCCAACCGTTTTTTTCAAAATGATGATGAATCGGAGCTATTTTAAACAACTTTTTGCCTCTGAAACGCAAAGATGCAACTTGTAAAATAACGGACATAGCTTCTATTACGAACAAGCCTCCCGCAATCGCCAAAACAATTTCGTGCTTTGTGGCAACGGCAACAACACCCAAAACACCACCCAAAGCAAGAGAACCCGTATCTCCCATAAATATCTTGGCAGGCGGGGCGTTAAACCATAAAAAGCCCATGCAAGAACCTATCAAAGCCCCTAAAAACACGGCAATTTCACCCGTGTCGGCTATATAATTTATGTTCAGGTAATTGGCAAAAAAAGCATTACCTACCAAGTAAGATATAATCAAAAATACGGCTGCACATACCATAACGGGAGCGGTTGCAAGCCCGTCCAAACCGTCTGTTAAATTTACGGCATTACTGCTGCCGATAATAACAATTACGGCAAAGACTATATAAAAAACACTCAAGTCAATCGCTAAATTTTTGAAAAACGGAAAGGTCAAAGATGTATCAATTTTATCATCAGTCAGCAAAGTTACCATTACGCAAACAGCTCCTGCCGCTATAATCTGCAAAAGTATTTTGAATCTTGCGGATATTCCTGCCGAATTATTTTTTATCAACTTTTCATAGTCGTCCAACATACCGATTGCCGCAAACATCAAAGTTGACATCAGCATGACCCATATAAAAGGATTGCTGAGCTTAGCCCACAACAAAGTGGAAAGGCAAAGCGTGATAATAATTATTATACCGCCCATTGTCGGCGTTCCGTGCTTTTTCTCCGTATGGGATATATCCCCCAAATTCCTTAAAGGTTGCCCGTTCTTTTGCCAATTTTTAAGCCTGGTTATCAAAGGAGGAGCAAAGAAAAAAGTCAGTATAAAAGAGGTCAAAATTGCCCCGCCCGTGCGAAAAGTTATGTATTTAAACACGGACAGAAAAGAAAATGTATCAACAAATTGCAACAGTATGGCTTGCAGCATAACAAACTCCGTAAATAAAGACTTTTTACGGACATACTGCCAAAAATTAACTAATTAAGAGTTAATGACAAAGGCGATTTACATAAAAATTTACATTTTTGTAATTTTATTTTTACCTGTACGGCAAAGGTATATTTTTCTTATCGGAGCAAGCAACAATATAAACACACACAACAGCAAAGTCGGCAGGCTTCCCGTATAAGAATAAAGTGTCGGCGGCAAAGGTTTAGGCAGGTTAATATCCAATACTCCCGCTTTATTCAAACCAAGCGAAAACGGTACTTCACCCGTTGCGGTAATAAGCCCGCTGATACCCGTTCCCGCAACTCTTACCAATGGTAAGCCTTGTTCTATTGCCCTTAATTTTGCCGCGGCAAAATGTTGATAAGGTCCCGATGTCTCACCGTACCAGCCGTCATTGGTAAGGTTTAAAAGCCATCTGGGGCGGTCGTTTTTAAAGTTTATGTCATCTGGGAAAATAACCTCATAACATATCAAAATCCCTACTTTTCCGCCTTTTCCCATATTAAGTGCTTTTACGCCGTCGCCCGCCGTTAAGTCTATACCTCCCGCCGTAAATTTTTCCATAAAAGGAAATACGGAGTGTAGAGGTACATATTCTCCGAAAGGCACCAAGTGCGACTTGTCGTAATAAGTTGCCAATCTTCCCTCTTTAATAACAAGGGCAGAGTTATAAATATCCTTTCCCTTATAACGCAAAGCCCCCGTAATCAAAGGTGCTTCAGGCGGCAGAGCCTCCGTTATCTTTGCCAAAGCACCTTGCCTGCCGTAAATGCGATAAGGCAGTGCAGTTTCCGCCCAAATAATATAATCCGTATCGGCAGGCAACTCTTGCAAAGACATTTCCAAGCCCGTCATAAATTCTTTGCGTGCCAATTCGCTGTTGCCGCTTAAACTCGGCGGAATGGCGGGTTGAACAAGGCGTAAACTTAAATCAGTATATTCGGTCGGATTCATCCAAATCCTTACATATCCTGCCGTATATACTGCCATAAATAAAGCAAACACGGCAACCGCTTTAGGTAAGTCTTTTTTTGTTGCTTCGGGTAAAGATGCCAAACCCGCAATCAACAGCATAGTTAATAAACCAAGCCCGTAACTACCCCCGACAGATAAAACTTGCAACATCGGTAAGTCATTGTTCCACAAACTTGCCGTTAAATTCCATGCAAAACCCGTGAACAAATGAGCCCTTAAATACTCTGCCAAAATCCACGCCGCCGCAAAAGCAATATGTCTGTGAAGTCCCTTTCGGTAAAAAGATGCAATAAAAGAAGCTAAGGCAACATAGCCCCCGCCCCAAATTCCACAAGCAACAAAAATAATAACAACCACAGGAGCAATATCGGGTGCAAAGAATAAAACAGCGTGATTTATCCAAGCCAAGCCCAAAGAAAAATATCCGAAACCGAAACAAAAACCGGCTAAAACCGCAAGCAGTTTTGACCTTACGGCATCACAGATTCGCATAAATAATAGCATTGTCAAAACAAATACCGCCAACAAACAATCAGGCGGAAACCCGAACTTTGCCGCCGCTCCCAGCAAAACGCAGATGACGGCAAGACTCTTCGGGTTGTTTATGTCAACAAGCTGTTTTATGCTTTCAATCTTCATAAGGATTTTTTATCCCCATTTTTGCCAAAAATTGCACTTCCAAAGGCTCCATTTCGGCAGCTTGTTCATCTGTTTCGTGGTCAAAGCCCAAAAGGTGCAGGCAAGAGTGTATTAACAGGTGTGCGGTGTGATTCGCCAAAGTTTTACCCTCCGTCATTGCCTCTTGCAAAGTCGTATCCAAAGAAAGAAATACATCTCCCGCCAAATAAGGCATATCATCTGTGAAATTTATATCTTCTTCAATAGCGGGAAAAGACAAAACGTTTGTAGGCTTGTCAACACCTCTGTATTCCTTGTTTACTTCCCAAATATGCAAGTCGTCGGTCATAAATATCGTAACTTCCGGTTTGCCACTCGGGACTTTTACCCCTGACGCTACGGCAAAAAGCCAAGCCGCCGTAAAAGTATCAACAACAAATTTTTCCGCATCGGGCAGGGCGTTTTCCCATTCTTCACGGTTGTCAAATTCCACTATGACAGAGGGTTTACTCAGCATTGGCAAGTCCTTTTCTTTCCGCTTGACGAGAATCGTACGCTTTCACGATTTTGGAAACAAGACCGTGCCTTACCACGTCTCTTTCACTGAATTTTACGATTCCTATATTATTGATTTTGGTAACCACTTCCAAAGCATCAAACAAGCCTGATTGAACGCCTCTCGGCAAATCCGTTTGCGTTAAATCTCCGTTGATTACCATACGGGAATTTTCACCAAGCCTTGTCAAAAACATTTTCATTTGCATAGGTGTAGTGTTTTGTGCTTCATCCAAAATAACAAAGGCATTGTTAAGGGTACGTCCACGCATAAAAGCAAGCGGTGCAATTTCTATTTCACCCATTTCTATTTTCTTATCCACCGTTTCGGCAGGCAACATCTCATACAACGCATCATACAAAGGACGCAGGTAAGGGTCAATTTTTTCTTTCAAATCACCGGGTAAAAAGCCAAGGTTTTCACCTGCTTCCACAGCGGGACGAGTAAGGATTATGCGGTCAATTTTGCCTTCCGTCATCATCACAACGGCTTTTGCAACCGCCAAATAAGTCTTACCCGTACCGGCAGGACCAAGCCCGAATACCATTTCAAACTTATCCATGGCGTCAAGGTATTCAGCCTGTCCTTTGGTGCGGGGAATAATGTTGCGTTTTCGCGTATGCAAGGATAAATCCTTTTCCGCAGAGATAAAGGCAGCAGGCTCATCATCTTGTTTCATACGGCAGAAAGCATCAACATCGGCAATTTCTATACTGCCGTCTGCCAGTGCTTTTTTATAAAGGGAATTAAGGATTTCTTCTGCCGCTCTTACCTTTTCCACCGCCCCGTCAATGGATATGCGATTACCGAGCGTTACAATAGATACGCCCAACTTATCTTCCATTCTGTCCAAGTTGATGTTATGAGGTCCGAATAAAATTTGCAAAGCGTGATTATCGTCAAACTCTATGGTTTTGCTGTCTTTAATTTCTTTCACCAAAGTCTTTCTCCTTTTGCATTAAGGTTTCTTACAAAACACTGCATTCGCGATTTTAGCCTTTAGCACAACGAAAAACAACAAAATCTTTTTTTAAGTATGTTTCTTTGTTGAAATAATGTGAAAAAGAAAAAGCGGGCCATTACAACCCGCTTTCTGAAGATTAAAAATGTTAAAATAATTATTTGAATGTAAACACTACTGTCTTATTACCACCGTTACAGGCAGAAAGAACTCCGCTTACCGGTGCAGGATAAGTCGTGTCCGTAGGCTTTACGGTCTTACTTCCGACAACTATTTGAGTGAACACACCGGTATTACCCCAATCAGATGTCATCAAATCAACACAAGCTTCGGCAGGAACCACAGCCGTAGTTGTAATGGTAAAAGCCGTATCGCCGGAATTAGCCAAAGTCAAAGTTCCACCGAACGGATTGGCAAAATCGTTAGCGGAAAGTTTACCGGAATTTTGCATAGTCGTATTGGTAATGCCCGTATATGTACCTTTGTAAGTCGTTCTTGCACGTTGAGCAATAAGGTTAATCTTTTCAATCAATGAAGTGGTTTTATAAGATTGCATTGCCATAGAGTAACCTGCAATACCACCGGCGGAAAGAACACCCACGATTGCCAAAACACCAAGCATTTCAATCATGGAACGACCGCTTTGAGCCTTCTTTGTATAAGTCATCATTTAAAAATCCTTTCTTGAAAAAAACGTTACAATAATACAACTATAACATTATTATTGTAACGCTTAATAAATACCTTGTAAAGCATAATTGAAAGACGAAAGAAACTACTTTCTTATCACTTCCAAACCGCCCATATAAGGACGCAAAACTTCGGGAACAACAATGCTTCCGTCCGCTTGCTGATAATTTTCCATAACGGCAATCAAAGCTCTGCCGACAGCAACTCCCGAACCGTTTAACGTATGGCAAAGTTTTGTACCTTTTGCACCCGCGGGTTTATACCTTGCATTCATACGTCTTGCTTGGTAATCCCAGCAATTTGAACAGCTTGAAATCTCACGGTAGCAATTTTGGCTTGGTAACCAAACTTCTATGTCATAGGTATGGCGGGAAGTGATGCTCATATCACCGGCTGCCAAAGAAACAACACGATAAGGAAGCTTCAAAAGTTGTAAAACTTCTTCCGCACAATGCGTCATACGCTCAAGTTCTTCATTGGAGGAGTTTTCATCGGTGATACTTACAAGCTCATCTTTATAGAATTGATGTTGACGAATCATACCCTTTGTGTCTTGTCCCGCGGCACCTGCTTCCGAACGGAAGCATGCGGTTAAGGCAGTGATTCTGATAGGCAGTTCTTTCTCCTCCACCGTTTTGTTTTGCATGGTATTGGTAAGGGAAACTTCCGCCGTGGGAATCAACCACATACCCTGATCGGTTATATATCCGTTGTCAAATTTAGGCAACTGTCCCGTGCCGTACATGGATTCGGGCTTTACCAGCAAAGGTACGTTAAGCTCTGTGTAACCATGTTTGGTGGTGTGCAAATCAAGCATAAATTGACCCAAAGCACGTTCCATCTTTGCCAAAGCACCCTTCAGGATAACGAATCTTGCACCGGATATAACGGCAGCCTGTTCAAAATCCATCAAGCCGAGTTCTTCGCCCAAATCGTCATGTGCCTTCGGGGTAAAGTCAAACTTCGTCGGCTCTCCGAAACGTCTTTCTTCCCTTGCTTCTTTATCCGTTTTTCCATCGGGAACATCATCAAAAGGAATGTTGGGAGTAATATCCAAAATGTTCTTTAAATTTTCTTGGTAAGATTGAGTTTTTCCCTCCAGCTCCGCCATTTTATCTTTGATTCCGGCAACCTGTGCCAAAATCTCATCTGCATTACCGCCGCTTGCTTTTACCTTTCCGACCTGTGCCGATAAGGTGTTGCGTTCACTTTGCAAAGCCTGTAATTCCGTTTGACAAGCCCTTGCCATACGATCAAGTTCCAAAATCTCATCAAGCGAGATGTCCGCATACCTCCTTTCCATAGCTTTTTTAAAGGCTTCGGGGTTTTCTCTAATCCATTTTATATCTAACATTTTTTTCCTATTCAGTTAATTTGATTACAATTTAATTTATTGTTTAACGACTATACAGTCTTGCTTTGCCGCTTTCAAGCGGTTACATACTTCAGATGCGGCGGCAGACGTTTCAAAAGATTTAACCCTTAAACGATATATTTCTTTGCCCCCTACATTTGCGGAGATGATTTCATAGTCATAATCCGCCAAAATTGCACTGTGTTTTTTCTTTATTTTATCTCTGGCGGCGGCAACGGATTTTTCATCACCCAGAGACAACAACTGTATTCGCCAATTACCACCGGTTTTCTTTGCCTTTGCTTTATCTTTTTCTTTTTCGGCTTTTAAGGCAGGTTTGATAAGTTCTTTCGGCTTAGAAACGACGTTTACTTTTTCGCTTTCGGCGGCAGTAGTTTTAACTTCAGCATCTTTAATGGTTTTCTGCACCAAATTATCCAAAGCCTGTGCATTTTCCTTTTCGGCAAGCTGTTGTTCCAGTTTGGCAAAGTTACTCGGCTGCTCGGCTTGAGGAGTCGCTTTTTCGGGCGTTGTTTCCGTAAATAAGGACTTATAAGTAATTTGCTCCGCTATTATAGGCTTGGTATTCGGGATTGTATCTTCGGTACGTTTAACGGGTTCATATATCACGGTAACGTCTTTACTTGCCGAAGATTCGGTATCGCCGCTTTGTGATGAAACAGATGAATCCGCAGCAAAATATCCCTCCGGCACGGCGGTTTGAGTGATAACCACTTCTTCAGTTACCGTATCTTTGGAAGATGACAGACGATTGTACACCGTTTTATCCTGATTCGGTACTAAAAGTCCGCCGGGATTTTCGGGACGAACCTTATCCGGTGTAGCGTCCGGTGTTAAAGCAATCACCTCTGTTGCAGGCTCTTTCGTGGCAATATAAGAAGAATACATATTCCAACAGATTCCCGCACCTGTTGCCATGATAACCAGAATCAAAATGGTAAACATTTGCCGCTTAGACGCCTGTTTTTCAAGATGTCTGACGGTATCAGACAACGGGTCTATCGCCATTTTCTCTTTAAATTCCGTAAAAAATTTTTCGTCTTCTTCTTGATTAAAGTCATTATGATTCATTTTTATAAACTCCGTGTACCAAAGTCTGCCAAAGCGAAATTATATATATTTTTCGCCGATTTACAAGCCAAGTTTTAAATAAAATACAATAATGTGTTGCAAAAAGGGAAATAATGCAATAATATCCCTGTTGTGTTTGCAAATAAACAACCGCCTTCAATCCTTTGTTATATGAAAGTTTTGGGCGGGCAAGGGTCGGTAAAATGTCCTTGCACCGTTTTTTGTGTTTGAAGTTTTACAAGTTTTTACGGAAAGGAGATAATGCAATGCCTTTACCTTTGATGCCTAAAGCTACGGCAATGTGGCTTATTGATAATACAACACTCACTTTTGAGCAGATTTCCGAATTTACGGGAATACATATGCTTGAGATTCAAGCTATGGCAGACGGTGATGTTGCGGGCGGAATTGTCGGCTTTGATCCGATTTTGAACGGTCAGCTTACCAAAGAAGAAATTGTCCGTTGCGAGCAAGATGAAAACGCCAGACTTAATTTGCTTGAAACGGAAGCTACCGCGGTAATGAGAAACAGGGCGGCAAAATATACTCCTGTTGCCAAACGCTCGGATAAGCCCGATGCAATTATGTGGATATTAAGGAATCACCCCGAATTATCGGATATGCAAATCTGCAAATTGGTCGGTACCACCAAGCCTACGATTGCATCAGTCAGGGACAGAACCCATAAAAAAATACTGGATATACGTCCCAGAAACCCCATAACGCTGGGTGTATGTACCGAAGCGAGCTTGGAAAAGGCAGTTGCCATTGCTCTTGACAGGCAAAAGAAAGCGGCAAGTATTGAGGCTGCCAAAGAAGCTGCAAAAAATGCGACAGAATCTGTCGCAGACGGGCAGTAAACTGCAATTTCATTTTTCGTACTTTTTATAATTAAGGGATTTTTTAAGATGTCTGATGAAGAGAAAAAAGAAAACGGTATAGACGAACGTCTTGTATCTTTCATTGAACGTATTGAACGTTTGGAAGAAGAAAAAAAAGGTGTTGCCGAAGATATAAAGCTGGTTTTTGAAGAGGCAAAAGCGGCAAACTATGATTCCAAAACGATTAAACAGATAATTAAACTGCGTAAAATGGACGCAAATGAAAGAGAAGAAAGCGATTGGTTGCTTGATGAGTACAAAAGGCTTATAGGTATGTAACTT
>Ga0310690_10004418_pt1 | contig 19969 bp, 10 predicted proteins | sample AusTroGonzalo_MG_2_FD_207661 | JGI IMG/M metagenome (GOLD analysis project Ga0310690, IMG submission 207661) | Bovine rumen microbial communities from tropical cattle in Woodstock, Queensland, Australia - Gonzalo_04 (v2) (version 2) | ecosystem: Host-associated > Mammals > Digestive system >...
ACATCGTTCTATACAATATGTCCGTTATTTTCCAGATTTTTTTCGAGGCACTAAAGGAATCTGTCTCCATCACGCTGTTGGTGTTGCTGCTGATGGCGGTGGTAGAGTCTATAAATATCTCATCATCAGGACGTTTATTTAAGAAAATACATGGGCGGCCCGTGGCGGAAGTCGCGTTGGCGTGCCTGTTGGGTGCAATCCCGGGTTGTGCCGGTGGTTTCGTGGTAGTGTCGCTGTTCACTCACCGGATGCTCTCTTTTGGAGCTCTCATGGGTGGAATGGTGGCCACTTTCGGCGACGAGGCACTCTTCCTGGCAGCACAAAACCCGAAAGAGGCGCTCATCCTCACAGGAATTCTGTTCGCCATTGGGTTCGTTTTCGGACTGGTCATGCTGAAATTCCCTGAAAACAAGTTTATCAATTTTGAGAACCATGACTTCGAAATTCACGAGGAACATCAACATCAACATATTGATAATCATGAACATCACTGGAAGGAGCGGATGCTCCATTTCCTGCGCGAGCATGTGTGGGAGCACGTCATCAAGCGTCATGCGCTGAAACTTTTCCTCTATGCCTTCGGTACGCTATTCGTGTTGGGAATTCTGAATCACTTTGTTGATTTACAATCGATTATGGAAAATAACGCCTGGACGAAGTGGTTGCTTTTGCTAATCGCAGTGGGCGTAGGTTTCCTTCCGGTTTCGGGACCGCACCTCATCTTTGTGATGCTCTTCCTTCAGGGCAATATCCCCTTTGCCATATTGTTGGCCAACTCCATCGCACAGAACGGCCACGCCGGCATTCCGCTTATGGCGCAATCGAAACGCAATTTTTTGATTATGAAAGGAATGACGATGGCGTTGGGATTGATTGCCGGTGCGGTAATGATTATCGCACAATCGTAATCGATCCGTTCCAAGAGAAGGTCTTTGCCTTGCCTTTGTACGTAAACGTGAAGTAATAGACACCATCGCTGAGCCCTTCGCCGTTGAACGGGTTGAGGCCTTGATGAATCTCGCCGTCCTTCGACCAAGTGTCGTAATTCTTGACGTGGAAGACTACTTTGCCGTAGCGGTCGCTGATGCGCAGCTCATTGTTGCGGTATCCGTCGGGGTCTTCGGGGTTGATGTCGGTGTTGAGGTTTCCGATGGCCCACACGTCGTTGATGCCGTCGCCGTTGGGCGTAATCACGTTCGGGAAGATGAGGTCGTCTTCAATAACGATGACGTGGCTGATGGAATCGCCACAGCCGGATTCAGTGGTCAGCGACAGCGTCACCGTGTAATCGCCCCACGAAGTGTAGGTATGCGAGGTGCTCGTTTCGCCTGTGGTCTCCTCCCCGTCGCCGAAGTTCCAAACCAGGCCGCTGCTGTTGCTGGCAACATTGTCGGAAAGAAAAGCGGTGAAGCTTATCTCGCCGTTGGTTTCGCTCATCAAGCAGGTTTCCGGAGTGGCGAGGAAGTCGATGGTGGGTTGCGGGGCGGTGACGATGTAGTTCCATTTCGTGATGGAGTCTTGGCAGCCCTCGGCAGTGGTGACGACCAGTTTCACGGTATAGGAGCCGGCGTCTGCGAAATGGAAGGTCGGCTCGTATTCGTGGGTGTATTCTACCACATTGTAGTTTTCGTCAAACACAATCCAGAGACAGGAGATGGTGTCGGAGGTGCTGGTAGTGAGATTGGAGAACTGACAGATGACGGGCGTGCAGCCAGAGGTCACGTCAGACTCGAAATCGGCCTTCGGCAGCGGATAGAAATTGATGTTCACCGTGTCGGAGCTCCAGCAGTTGCTGTTCGTGTTGGGGTTGAACATTTCCACTTCGATAATGTATTCGCCGGAAGTAATCACTTCGATAGACGGGGTTTCCTCGCCGGTGTTCCACATCAAGGTGGCGGTGCTGTCGCTGTAGTTGGAGTTGAGGGTGATGATGTCGCCGGTGCAGTGCCATTGGTCGGGGCCGAGGTCGGGCTTGAAGGTGTTGATGACGTCGATATAGATGCTGTCGGTGGCCCAGATGTTCGCGCACGGGATGGCTTTGTGGACAAAGAGGTGATACCAACCGGCATCGCTGGTTTCCGCGCTTTCGATAATGTAGGGCGCCCACAACGTGTCGCCGCTCGGGGTGAGGATGTAGACAGTGTCCACATTTTCAGCCTGATATTCGAATTGGATAGGTTCGTGTAAGCAGTAGGTGTTACGCATCAGCAGCTTGGTGGTCATTTCACTCTTGAAGCTCTTGCCCTCAAGGAACACGCCGGAATCGTAAGCATTGTCACCGGCGTTGCAGATGGCGAGGTGCATGTGGTAAGTGTCACAAGCGTTGATGACTCCCTCCGCCGCCAGTTCCACGGTGTAGCCGTTGTACTCGATACCGTTAGCGCTGGTGCCGTTGGCAATGTAGTAGGCGGAGTAGGTGCCGCTGTAGCAGTTGGCACCGCCACTGCTGGATGCGCCGCCGTTCACAGTGTTGATGGAGACGGGGAGACCTTCGGGATTCGCTGCGGAAACCGTACCGGGAATCACGGCCACGTTGCGCGTGGTGGTGATTCCTGTCACCGGGTCAGGACCCGTGAGCAGGAAGATGAAGAGGTCGTTATAGGACGCGCAGACGAAACTCGGATACTCCTCGGAACCGAAAATATAGTGGAAAGCGAACGTGTCGGCGTAGGCCAGGAAGTCGAAATCCAATGCCGCGCTGTTCTGCACCGTATAACCTTGGTTGTATTGCTGAAGCATCGCGTCGTGATAGGTGACGTTGGCCGTGCTTGACGAACTGCCGGAGCTGTTGGGACCCGCTGCCACAGAACAGGCACCTGTGGTCATGACCAGGCCAGTCGCAAACGGGAACTGTGTGTAATTGTTCCTGTTAAAACTGCCGATCTGGTTTGAGGTGACAATGCCGGGGGTCATGTTGAACTGGCCGTTGCTCAATTCCACGCCCTCGCCCGCGAGATGGTACTTCAGGATGGTGTCCACGTGCGTGTTCTGCAATGACTGCACCGTCACGTTGTTTTGCGCGAACAATGCCGCCTGAAAGCCCACCAATAATAAAACCAGAGTGAATATATGTCTTTTCATAACGCTTATATCTATAGATACAACTATCCTAATTTCAAAATGGCAAAATTACAATTTTTATAATACCAACCTATTACGTTCAATTTTTTTTTGCCTTCTCGAAAAGGTGTGTCGCACGAAATCGCGATTTCGTTACAGTCTGTTAAAAAAAAGTTGAGACGTTGCGGTTTAAAAAAGTAGAGACGTTGCGCGCAACGTCTCTACAACAAATGCGATGATTCGCAAACTTATGTTTGGAAATTGATTAGCCGCAATAGAAATATTCTTTCACCATTTGGGCCATCAGCTCGGGTTTCTTGACGATTTGCTCGCGGATTTTGCGGTCGTCGAAGGATTTGAGCTGTTTGATGATGTCGTCGATCATGGAACGGTCAAAGACGCCGTGGGCCTCGAAGATGTTGCGGTGGGCGCTGAGTTCGTCAGCGGACTCCCAGCAAGAAGCGGGCAGTTGGGCGAGTCTTTCGACCAAAGCCTTGTTCTCCGGGCGGTGGATATCGACGTCCACGTAGGTCTCTTTCGCAAATTCGAGGGCGTTCTCCATTTCGAAGCCGTGGCGGGCGGCGCAGACGAGGCCGGCGAGCAACAGGTAGATGTCGGCGGAACCGTCCGGGCAGCGGAACTCGACGGTCTGCTTCTGGGAGCGGTCTTTGTTGACGGCTTTCTCCAGCGGGTTGAGTTCAGCCACGATGTCGTTCTTGTGGGTCCAGCCCAGCGGCACGCGCACGAGCACGGAGCGGTTGCGGTCGCCCCAGCAGACGGACGTGGGAGCCTCCTGATGCGGCACGAGGCGGAAGTAGGAAGTCGGGTTGGTGTTGCCGAAAGCGGTCAGGGAGCCGGCGCAGGTCATGTAACCTGCAATGGCGGTCTTGGCGATGCTGTTGAGCTTGCCCTTGGTCACCATCTGGTTCTTGCCCTTGCCATCGACGATGCAGGTGTGGATGTGGAGGCCGCTGCCCGCCTTGCCGGTGGTGATTTTCGGTGAAAAGGTCACGTCGAAGCCGTACTCGTAAGCGAGGTTGCGGATAATCCACTTGGCCAGAATCAGTTGGTCTGCAGCGTCTTGCACGTCCGTGACGAGGAATTCGATCTCGTTTTGCTCGTAGATTTTTCCGTCCATGGTGAAGTTGCCCACCTCGGAGTGGCCGTATTTGATGAGGCCGCCCATTTCGGCAATCTTGAGCATGCATTCGGCGCGGAAGTGCTCAAATTTGGTGAACGGGGAGGACTCGTGGTAGCCGCGTTGGTCGGGGATGGTGAACAGGTCGTCTTCCTCGCCGATGACGTAGTACTCCAGCTCGCCCATGGCCTGGAAGTAGTTGCCGGTCACTTCGGTGAACGACTTGGCAGCCTTGCGCAGGATGTACTCCGGGGAATTCTCCAACGGTTTGCCTTCATTATTATAATAAGAGCAGAGGAAGGAGAGGGTGGGGATTTCGGTGAAGGGGTTGAGGAAAGCGGTGGAGAAGCGCGGAATCACGTAGAGGTCGCTGGAACCGGCGTGGATGAAGGCCGGGAAGATGTTCGAACCGTCCACACGCTCGCCGTTGGAGAGAATCTGCTCCAGATATTCGCGGCTGTGCAGCACGAAACCGAGGGTCTTAATGCGACCGTCGCCGGCCACATAGTGGAAGTTGACCATCGGGATGTTGTTCTCCTCGACGTACTTGATCATGTCAGCCTTGGTGAACTCCTTGGGGCTTTTCTTGAAATAATTCACGAGCGGATTGAGGCTCATGGTGATGTTGTCTTTCATAAATACGATATTTTTGATGTTTGATTCGTTTCGAAAACGGGGGCAAAGATACATTTTTTTGGTTTATGGTTTGTGGTTCAAGATTTTTGTTATGGAAGTATGGCCTTTTGTCAAAAAAAAATTTCCTGCCGTGCCATATTAAAAAAAAAGTATCTTTGCCGCTTGGTAAAATATATATTGTGTAAAGTGTGAAAAGTGCATAAAAGCGTATTAAAATAAAGGACAAACTAAAAATTATTATTATTCATAAAATCTACAAACTATGAGAAAATCTTACAGTTTTAAGAAGCTGGGTTTGAAAATCCAGCGACTTGCAGCCATCATGCTGATTACGCTGATGGCCGTGAGCAACGCCTTCGCCCAATACGACGGCACGGGCTTGTTCACCAAGATTAATTCATTGGACGAGCTGACATCCGGCTACTACGTTGTCACAGACGCAACCGGAGAGTTTGCCATGCTCAACACGGGCACCAACTACATCAACAAGACGAGTGCCGTGTTCTTCAACCCGCCAGCCAACATTGTCTGGTACGTTAATGTAAACTCGAACGGCGAAGTTACACTCTACAATGAGGAGGCCCAGGTGTATGCTGCTCTGAACAGTAATGGTAATGCTGCCCATCTGTTGGGTGAGGTGAGCGGGAAATGCTATTGGACACCTTCTATTGAAGACAACGGATTTGTGTTGACCAATAATTCCTACACCGATCGCATGTTGAGGTACAATCCCTCAAGTCCGCGCTTTGCCTGTTATACGAGTACATCTACCAATGTCCGAAGACTTGCCCTTTACAAGCAAGGTCCTGCTCCGGCTGTGATGGCCCCCACGTTCAACATTCCTACCGGGACTTACTACACTATGCAGACGGTTGAGCTGAACTGTTTAACCCCCGGTGCCAATGTGTACTACTCTGTCAATGGCAGTGAGCCTGTTCTCTACACGGTTCCCTTCACGGTGAATGCCACCGCTGAAGTCACGGCTTATGCTACGCTGGGCGAAGATCAGAGCCTTGTTAGCACTTTGACACTTACCTTCCCGACTCCGCTGGCCAACATCGCCGCTTTCTACACCGCCGAGAATGGCCCCTACACCATCACCAGCGATATGACGTTTGTCTATCGTCACGGACGCTACATGTATGTGAAGGACGCGACTGGTGGCCTTCTGATTTACGACAACGTTAATTCCATCATCACCACCGAATATAACGAGGGTGATGTCTTCACGGGTGGTATCACGGGCACTCGTACTCTGTATAACGGATTGGTTGAGATTGTTCCCGCACTGAACACTGCTGAAGGCACCGCTGGCACCGCCGTGGATCCCATTGAGGTCACCTTTGCCCAGCTGCTCGCCAGCCCCAACGACTATATGTCAAAATTGGTGGTAGTGAAGAACGGCACCTTCAACGGAGGTGTGTTGAATAACACGAGCAACCCCAAGAAATTCTCCCAGGATGGCAACGACATTATTATCTACAACAGATTTGGCAATATCACCAGCGCTATGGTTCCGGAAGGCCAGACTGCCACGGTGGTGGGCTTTGTTTCCATCTATAACGGAGCTGTCCAACTCTTCCCGCGTGACGCCAACGACATCGCTTTGACCTCCATCCCGTTCATCAGCAACTTTGAGGGTGCCGGTTCTTATACGTGGATGTTAGCCAATGGCGACAATACCAACAAGTGGTATGTCGGTCAGGCTGCAGGCTTCGATAACAATATGCTGTATATCTCTTCTTCGAATGGCTATACTAATAAATATAATGTAACGGCCGCTTCTGTCACCCACGCTTACATTCCCGTCACGCTGCCCGCCAACGACGTGCTGCTGACCTTCGACCTCCGTTCCGTGGGTGAGGCCAACGACTATGTGCAGGTGTCTGTGATGGATGAGATTCCCGTGGCTGGCACGCTGCCCACCGACTATCTGGCTCGCTATTATGGCGTGAATGACTTCACTACCGAGACCGTGCTGATTCCTGCCGAGAATGCTGGTGAGAAGTACCTCGTCTTCACGTGGAACAACAACGCCTCCGCTGGCACACAGCAACCCGCCGCTATCGATAACGTGACGTTGAAGAACACCTGCGAGATGGTGACCGACATCAACGCCAATGTGAACGAGCGCACTGCCGTGCTGACTTGGACGGCTCCCGCCGGACAAAACTCATGGACGGTGATGTACAAGGATGTGAACAGCGATGAGTGGATGAGCACCAACGTGACTTCCGCCACCCTGACCCTTAACGACCTCACCACCAATACTGCCTACGATGTGCGTATCCGTTCCAACTGCGGTGCTGCCGCCAGCAACTGGGCCACTTACCAGTTCGACGTGCCGTGCATCAACGTGATCATGGGCGATGTGGAAGTTGCTATCGGCGATGGTACAGCTACGACCTATTATGCTCCGTTCTCCACTTTCTACAAAAACTCCTGGTCACAGACAATCTATCCGGCCTCCTATTTCGAGACCCCCGGTTTCATCAATTCCCTCTCTTGGGAGGTGAACGCCGCTGTGCCCCATGAATTCCAATCCTTGAAGATTTATCTGGGCACCACCACGCACGAGAACAACACTTCCACCACCGATTGGTTGCCTATGGAGGATCTTACGCTGGTGTATGAGGCCACGAACGGCACCATCGGTACTGTCGCTGGATGGGAAACCTATCAGTTGAATACCCCCTTCTACTATAATGCTGACGAAAACTTGGTCGTGGTTGTCTCCCGTAAGGCTGATAACTATAAGTCCTTGTACTATAAAGCTACGGGCGGACACACCAATGCTGTGATGTACCGTTGGAACGACAGTAATGAAAGCTATGGCGATCATCCTGGAACAGCCACTGCTACCAGCCGGAACGCGAACTTGCCCAATATGAAGGTTGACTACACAGGCTATATCTGCGATGATGACCTCTGCAAAGTTCCGACCAATCTGGCTGTTGAGCACCATGTGGCCAATTCCATCGTCACTTGGGTTGGCGTTCCCGGCGCGAACACCTACGAGGTGCAATATGCCGAGACCGGTTCCGATTGGAACACCGCCACGGTGACGGGTGCCACTACCTTTATCCTTGCCAACTTGACGGAAGGTGCGAGCTACGATGTGCGTGTGCGCACCGTCTGCGGCGAAGACTCCTATAGCCACTGGACCGATCTTGTCACGTTCACAAGACCCGTCTATTGCGATATTCCGGCTATTATTATCCATCAGAATGTTACCAGCAGCCAGGCCACGTTGAAATGGCCGGCAGGTGACGGCACCTCTTGGGTTGTGGAATACGGCGAGGAAGGTTTCACTCTTGGCGGAGGTACGCAACTGACCACCACCACCCCGACAATCACCCTCACTGGTCTTACCGCCGAGACGAGCTATGACGTGTATGTCAAGGCTAACTGTGGCGGATATCTGAGCACTTGGTCTGATGTTCACACTTTCACCACCGATTGCGAGGCTTTGACAGTCACTGTGGCCAATCCGTGGTTTGAGGACTTTGAGAGCTACACTGGCTCTGGCGAGAAACCGTTCCATTGCTGGCTCACTCCTGTGAAAACCTACAATGGCGGACCTTTCGTCTATTGCAATTACAGCAGTGCTAGTCACTCTGGCGGCAACTCTGCTGAGTTGAAGGGCTATAACAACATGCTTGTCCTTCCCGCTTTCACGAACGACATCCACACGCTGGCCCTCTCTTTCTGGGCTACGGCTGTGACTCCTTCTGAAGGAACTCTCGAAGTGGGTGTCCTCACGGATGTCGACGATGAGGATTCTTTCGAGTTCGTTGCATACGCCACCAATCCTTCTTCCCGTAACGGTGTGGGTAACTTTATGGGATCTTTCAGCTTCGAGAACGTGACCGCTCCTGCCGGACGCATTGCTCTCCGCTATCAAAGCAATAACGGAATCAGCAACTCCTGGAACCTGGATGATTTCACCGTCTATATCCCGCAAAACTGTAATGCACCGGTGAACTTGGCAGCGGAAGTGAACGTTCCCGATGCCGAGGCCGTTATCACTTGGAATCCTTTCGGTGAGGAGACCGCTTGGCAGGTGCAGTATGGTGCTGCCGGCTTCGCCTTGGGTACTGGCACCGTTGTTGATGTCACGAATCCTACCTACACGATGACGGGTCTTACGGAAGGCGCTTCTTACGATGTTTATGTTCGCACGATGTGCAGTGCTACCGAGACCAGTGTTTGGGGCGGCCCCATCACTTTCGAGGTGGCCAACGCTTGCGCACAATATTGTACCTACACGCTGAACTTGAATGATAGCTACGGCGACGGTTGGAACGGCGGTGTCCTGACAATTACGCAGGATGGCGCGGAAATCGGTAGCTACACTATCGCTGACGGCTATTCCGCTACCTATACGGTTGACCTCTGCAGCGGTTCTGAGTTCCTGTTCTCCTATACCCCGGGTTCTTATGCATACGAAAATACAATGACGGTTGTGGATCCTGACGGTACGACAGTTTGGAATTACAATGGCACCAACGGCGCTGCTACTCAGACCGTTACGCCTACTTGTGGCGGCTGCACAACCACCTGTGAATACACCCTTAACTTGGAAGACAGCTATGGCGACGGTTGGAACGGCGGTACCCTGACTGTTTCCCAGAATGGAGAAGAACTCGGCACTTACACTATTAGCAGCGGCTATTCTGCTTCCTACACGTTGGAAATCTGCGACGGTGCTGAAGTTGTGTTCGCTTACACGACTGGTTCCTACTCATACGAAAATACAATGACGGTGCTTGGTCCTGACGGCTCAACGATTTGGTCGCATGATGGAACCAACGGCAGCACCACCCAAACCATCACGGCTTCCTGCGGCGGTGTCGAACCCGAGCCGTGCGTTACCTGCGAATACACCTTCGAACTGACCGACTATTACGGCGACGGCTGGAGCGGCTGGTCTGCTCAGGGTTCTCTTGACATTGTCCAAGGCGGTCAACTTGTGCAGACCTTGACGATGTCTAACGGTTATACCAAGACTGTCAACGTTCCTCTCTGCAACGCGGAGGAAGTGACCCTCACGCTGCATCTCGACTATTATGAGGATGAGATGGGTCTGATCGTCACGGCTCCCGACGGTACCGAGATTTGGAATGTTCCGGAAGGTAGTTTGAGCGGTAGCGATGACGTGGTTTACACTTTCACTCCGGCCTGTGTGGCTTGCGACGCTCCTGTTAACTTGGTTGTGGATGCAGTGACTTCCACCTCCGCCACGCTCTCCTGGACGGGCGATACGACTGCTACCTACAATTTCTATTATAAGAATATGGCCGACAACGACTGGACGATGATGGATGTCATCGGCACCACGGTTACGCTGACCCTCACCGCCAACAACACGTATGTGGCCAAGGTGAAAGCTGCTTGTAGCTCGAACGAATTCACCGATGAGGTTACGTTCTTCACCACTTCCGCTACTATTGAGTGTGCCGACTACACCATCAGCGAGCAGAGCGGTAGCGGTTACTACACGCCCGTTAACGACTACTACAAGAATTCTCGCAGTGAGCAGATCTACACTCCCACTGAGGTTGGCGGCGCCGGTAATATCACGAAGATTTCCTTCAATTACCAAGGTTCCAGCACTATGACCAAGAAGACCAACGTGAAGATGTATCTTGCTCACACCACCAAGAGTGAGTTCTCTTCCACGACAGACTGGACAACCAGCGGTTTGACCTTAGTCTATACTGGCAACTTGAACTGCTCCACCGGTTGGAACGAATTTGTTTTGGACGAGGCTTTCGCTTACAACGGCACCGACAACTTGATTGTTATCGTTGATGACGAGTCTGGCCAATATGGTAGCTCTTCCAATAAATTCTATTACACGAACTGCACGGGTTACAAGTGTCTGACTTTCCAAAATGACTCCTACACTTGGACGAATCACTCCTCAAAGACGGGTACGCGCAGACAGTACAGACCTGACATCCGCTTCAACCTCTGTTCTGCTGGTACCGATGTCGCTTTGATGGGTATCCACAACATCCCGAATGGTTGCGATCTTTCCAACCTGCCTGTCTCAATTGACATCAAAGCGGCCGGTGAGAGCGCGATCAGCACCATCGAAGCCTACTATAGAGTGAATGAGAGCAGCGCGGTCCACGAGACCATCACGCTTGCTGAGCCGATGAACCAGGGCGATGAGATGACCTACATGTTCAATACGCTTGCCACGCTGCCGCTCAGCTCCAACACGATTACGGTTTGGATTGAGACTCCTAACGATGGTGACGTTGCCAACAACATCCTCACTGCCGGTCCGATTGAGAATATTAATCCTGCTAGCATCCCGTTCGTCGAGACCTTCAATGCTGGTGAAATCAACGACGGTTGGTTCATCCGCGATCTCAACGCTGACGAAGTGACCTTCACTATCGCCAACGGTGTGGCTTCCTATCCTTACAGCGATGAAGTAGCTGCCAACGACTGGTTGATGACCACTTGTATGGACATTTATGCCAGCTCCTGGAATCCTGGTGTCTATGATGTCTCCTATAGCTACAAGGCTAACGATCCCACGATGACTGAGAAATTCAGTGTCTATTATGGCGAGAAGATTGGTGACGACTATTTGATGCTCAACCAGGTGGCTACTCACGAATTCCACAATGGCGAATATGTGACCGTCCACAATATTATCACCGTGGCCCAGGCTGGCACTTACTACTTCGGTATCCATGCCGAAAGCGCTCCTGGCAATGCCGGTTTCCAAATCGACAATTTCAACATCAAGTCCGCTGTCAACGTCACGGTCAATGCCGGTGCCAATGGTTCCACCAATCCTTCTGGTTCGTTCTACATGGCCTTGGGTGAGGAGTGTACCATCACCATCGTTCCGGACTTCGGCTATCACGTGGCTGCCATCTACAAGAACAATATGCTGGTGAGAGGTGAGAACACCGACAACGCCGCTATTGAATACTACACCTTCACAGCGTCTAGCTACAACCTCATTAACGTGACCTTCGCTCCTAACAAGTATGAAGTGAACGCTATTGTTGAAAATCAGTACGTGACTGCTTACAACAACAATGCTCCTGGTGCCATCTACACCCCGAACCACGAGGTTGTGTCACACGGCGGTTCACACTCTGGTATTTTCACGATCCAACCTCACTTCCACTTCGTGGCGCTTACGGTCAACGGTATGGATTACACCGACTTAATGACAGATCTTGGCAATGGACAGTATGCTTTGACCGTGAGCCCGATCTTCGAGAACAAGAACATCAACGTTGTTGTTGACCTCGATAGCTCGACTATCGTTTACACGGTGAAAGGTGGTCAGGGTATCATCAACAATGAATTTGTTGTCGATGCCAATACTCAGCTGCCCGCCACCTATACGGTGACGCTGCCTGGTTACTCCGATCTGTTGAGCACCATCACCCCGGCTCCGGGCTTCCATGTGGATAGCATCTTCGTGGACGGTGTTGACCATTCTAACATTGATATTTACTCCTTCGAGTATCTGTTGGGCAACCATACGGTGGAAGTGACCTTCGCCCCGAACCACTATGTCATTACGACCAACGGCTTCGGCTACGGTACGGTTTCTGACGGTGTTGAGTTCGACTACGATCCTAACTACACCTACACCTTCACTGCCACTCCTGCTACCGGTTACAGCATTGCTACCCTCACGCGCAACAACGTCGCCCTGACGGTTGCCGACCCGAGCGCTGCTTACTCCGAGACGCTGACCAACATCCTCGACAACTACGACTATGTGGTGACCTTCGCCCCGAGCACCTACACGGTTACGGCCTCTTGCGGTAACAACGGTACGATTTCCCCGCTCGGCTCAGCCTCTTACCTGTATCATCAGAACGCGGTCTACAACATCAACGCCGCTCAGGGCTACTACATCGCCTCTGTGACCGTTGACGGTACGACCACTAACTACACGCAGGCTGATGCACTGACCACCACCACTTACACCTTCGACAATATCGAAGCTAACCACGTCATCAATGTCACCTTCGCGCAGTTCATCTTCACGGTGACGGTGAATGCCGGCGCTAACGGTGCCATTACGCCTGCTACGGCCAACTTCGCCTACGGTGCCACTCCGACCTTCACTATCACGCCTGATGCTGGTTACAGCATTGCTGACGTGACGGTTGACGGTGCTTCCATCGGCGCGGTTGCTACCTACACCTTCCTGCCTCTCGATGGTAACCACACCATTGCCGCTACCTTCACCGCTAACAGCTACACCATCGCTGCTACGGCTGGCAACGGCGGTACCATCACGCCTGCTGGTAACACCACGGTGGCTTACAACGCCAACCAAGCCTACACGATTTCTGCGAATGCCGGCTATCATGTGAGCGATGTCTTTGTGGACGGCGTCTCCGTGGGTGCTGTGAATACTTACACCTTCACCGGTGTCACGGCTAACCACACCATCTATGCCGCATTCGAGTCGAATGAGTACACGGTCACGGTGAACCAGCCTGCACATGGTACGATCACCCCGGGTACCACCACCGTTCTTTACGGTGCTACCCCGTCCTTCGTGATTACCCCGGCTGTGGGTTACAATGTTACCGCCATCACGGTGAACGGCACCAACGTCACCCTCGCCAATGTTCCGCATGTGAACGGTATCTACACCTACACCTTCGCGGCTATCAACGCTAACCAGACCCTCACGGCCACGATGACGGCCAAGACCTACACCATCACCGCTTCTGCGGGTTCCAACGGCTCTATCACGCCGAACGGCAACACCACGGTGAACTACGGTGCATCTCAGGCTTACACCATCACCCCGGCCAACGGTTATGTGATTGACAATGTGACGGTCGATAACATCAGCATGGGTGCTGTCAGCTCTTACGTCTTCACCAACGTGGCGGCTAACCACACCATCGCTGCCACCTTCAAGGCTGCTGACTGCGAGGTCCCGACCTTCCTGTACACCACGCATATCGACGAGACCTCTGCCATGCTGCACTGGTCACACCCGACTGCTACCACCTTCGACATCCAGTACAAGACCCCGACGAGCAACTTCACCTCTGTGGCTAATGTCTCTGGCAACAGCTATCAGCTCACCGATCTGACCCCGAACACCAACTATATGTGGCAAGTTCGTGCTCATTGCATTGGTGGCAACAGCGACTGGGCCAACTTGGTCACCTTCACCACCGATGCCAGCACGATTATTGATGGTATCGAGGATCTCGTGAAGGGCAACATCAAGGTCTATGCTGAGCATCAGAATGTCCACATCCTCAACAACGAGGGTATGAACATCGAGAATGTCCGCATCTTCGACGCTTACGGCAAGCTGGTCTACAGCGGTGCTGTGAACACCAGCCACGAGGTCATCAACCTCAACGTGGCCGCTGGTGCGTACATCGTGAATGTCACCACTGACGAAGGCGTTGCCAACTACAAGGTTACGATTCTGAAGTAATCTTTAGCATACGAATTGAAAGGGAATCTCGAAAGGGGTTCCCTTTTTTTATGGTGTTTGACGAAAAACTACTGTGTTGGCCCTATTATACTTTTTCGTATTTTTGCCATCAAATTTTAAGCAAATCAATTAATCCTGATAAGATGAAAAAATTACTTGTTTTATTATTGAGTGTGGTCGCCATCAATGTATATGCGGTCACAGACAGACCTGTCACATTTGCGCAGCTTCCCCAGAAGGCGCAACAGTTCATTACGAAAAACTTCAGTGGTGTGGAATTTCTTTCCGCCACAGTGGACGACGATTATGAAGTCTATCTTGCCAATGGCACCAAGGTGGAATTTACACTTCAAGGTGATTGGAAAGAGGTGAAATGTCCCGGTTCAGCCGTTCCCGCTACCATCATTCCCTCTGCCATCTCCAAGTATGTGAAAGCTCAATTCCCAAACAACAACATTGTTAAAATTGAAAAAAAATATAGTGGTTATGATGTCGAATTGAATAATGACATGGAGCTGAAATTCGACAAGAACGGTAATTTCTTAACTTACGATGATTAGTATTCTGTAGAGATACAACATTTTTTTGCATCTCTACGATTAATAAGACCAAACATATTCGATTATGAAGAAAATCTTTGCAATTTTGTTGAGCGTTTTCATGTTGGGCATGTTCGCGTCATGCGACAGAATGATTTCCCCCGACAAACTGCCTGCTCAGGCGAAACAGTTTATTGCAGCAAACTTCAACGGTGTCAATGTGCTCTCCGTGCAGCGCGACGGACTCGGCTATGATGTCATTTTAGCTAACGGCACGTCGATGGAGTTCAGCCGTAATGGTCAATGGACGAAGGTTGACTGTGGTTTGAACCCGCTGCCTGAAGGTATTCTACCCGCCAATATCGCACAATATGTGACCGCTAATTTTCCCGCCAATTACGCTACCCAGATCAAATACGATGACAGACGTTACGAGGTGGATATGAATAATGACCTAGAACTTCGGTTTGACAAAAACGGCAACTATATCGGTTTTGACGACTAAAAACCTGATGTGACGTAAAAATTGTACCGGCCTCTTGACAAGAGGCCGTTTTTTGTATTTTTGCCGTCCAAAAAGAACCCCTATGGCGAAGAGTAAATCGATGTACTACTGCAAGAACTGCGGGGCGCAGTCGGCGAAATGGCTGGGCCGGTGTCCCGAATGCAACGAGTGGAACACCTTCGAGGAGGAGGTTGTGCTCCAGGATTCCGCAACGGTCCAGAAAGGCCGTTTTTCGCCCGTTCTGACGCAAAGCAGCCCCAAGGTCATCGACGACATAGAACTCACGAAATTCCCGCGCACCGCGACTGGATACGCGGAGTTTGACCGTGTGCTGGGCGGCGGCATCGTGCGCGGCAGCATCGTCCTGTTGGGCGGCGAGCCCGGCATCGGCAAATCCACCTTGTTGCTTCAGATGGCGCTGAAACTGCGTGGCCAGAAGGTACTCTACGTCTCCGGAGAGGAGAGCGAAGCGCAGCTCAAAATGCGTGCCGCCCGTCTCTCCAGCGACCCCGCACCACACTGTTATGTCCTTACGGAAACCAGCACACAACAGATTTTCAAGCATATAGATTCCCTTAATCCCGATATTCTCATTGTTGATTCCATCCAGACCATGCAGAGTGACCTGTTGGAGTCTGCGGCGGGCTCGATTTCGCAACTCAAGGAGTGTGCGGCTGAGTTCCAGCACTTTGCCAAACGCACCGCCTGCCCCGTGTTTCTCATCGGCCACATCACCAAGGACGGCTCGCTGGCCGGTCCCAAGTTGCTGGAGCACATCGTGGATACGGTGCTGCAGTTTGAGGGCGACCAGCATTACGGCTACCGCATGGTGCGCTGCATTAAGAACAGGTTCGGATCCACTTCCGAGCTAGGCATCTTCGAGATGCTTCAGGACGGCTTGCGCGAGGTGCAGAATCCGTCGGAAATCTTGGTTTCCCAGCACGACGAGGACTACAGCGGCAACGCCATCGCCTGCATCTTGGAGGGCAACCGTCCGATGATGATTGAGACGCAGGCGTTGGTCAGCAGTGCGGTCTATGGTACGCCGCAACGTTCCGCCACGGGCTACGACATCCGTCGCATGAACATGCTGTTGGCGGTGTTGGAGAAGCGTTGTCAGTTCAAGCTCGGTGCCAAGGATGTCTTTCTGAACATTGCGGGCGGGTTGAAAGTGGAAGACCCGGCCATCAACGTGGCCATCGTGGCCGCCATCCTCTCATCCGCCACCGACATCGCCTTGGACAACAAGACCTGCTTTGCGGGCGAGATGGGCCTGAGCGGCGAGGTGCGCCCCGTGACGCGCATCGCCCAGCGCATCGCCGAGGCCGACAAGTTAGGCTTCACCCGCATGTTCGTCTCCAAATACAACCTCAAAGGCATCCGCCCTTCGGACTACAAACTGAAGATTATCCCTATCACGAAGGTGGAGGAGATGGCACGGTTATTATTCCTTGAGCAGCCCCGTTAAGGGGCAAGAGCTCGGTAGCCCGGGGTAAGGCCGTAGGCCGCCACCCCGGGTCGATGAGACAAGAACAAAAGAACAAACATGAACGAAGAAACCAACATCTGTAGAGAAGGCATCGTCCGCGCCATTGATGGCGACGACATCAGCGTGGAAGTCATCGTGAGTTCCGCATGCAGTGGCTGCCATGCCAAGAGCATCTGCATCCCTTCTGACCACCGGAAGGAGGTCATCACTGTGAAGAACACCCGCCGCGAGGAATACAGGGTGGGGGAGACTGTGGAGCTGCTGTTGGAAACCTCTGCCGGCAACAGAGCTGTGGTTCTGGCATATTTGCTGCCGCTCCTCGTCCTGCTCGTCTTCCTTTTCGGTTGTTACGCGCTCACCGGCAAGGAGTTGCTGAGTGTCGGGATTGCGGTGCTGGGGGTTGTCGTCTATTACCTCGTGCTGAAATCGTTCAGCAAGGGGGTGGAAAAAGGGATTGAGTTCGGGATACGGAAAACGGGTAGGGGCGAATAAATATTCGCTCCTACGAAATAAACAATTGTACATTTTATTAATGCATGTATATGAAACATAAAGTATTAGCAATTCTGATGGCATTTGTCTGTAGCCTCACCTTCTGCCGGGCACAGCATTTCGACGATTATTTCGTTGACAAAACCTTGCGTATCAACTATCTGCATATCGGGAACAAGGATATGGAGCAGATCCAAATCGACCACTTCACGGAGGTGAAACATTGGAACGGCACGCGTTCGCAGTTGGTGGAGCCCTATCACTATGGCGACATCCTCATTGAGGTGCTTGACCAGGCCACGCAGAAACTTATCTACAGTCGCAGCTATTCTTGTCTCTTCACGGAATACCGCACCACCGAGCGTGGCGAGACCGAGATTGCCCGAATGGAGGAGTGCGTCAATATGCCTATGCCGAAAGATCCTGTGCGGGTTCGCCTCACCTCCTTCGATCGTTATCGGAAAGCTACTGTGCTGAAAGACACAGTATTGGATCCGGTAAACCTTCCTGCCCAGCAAGCGAAAAAAGAGTACAACGTGATGAATCTCCACCACGGAGGTTCCCCAAAGGAGGCCATCGACATCCTCTTTATTCCCGACGGCTATGCCAAGAGCGATGCTAAAACGCTCAAATACGACATGAAGCGGTTTGCCAAATATGTGATGAACTGCACGCCGTATAAGGAGAATCGTCGCCACGTGAATATCCGTGCAATCGAAGGCTATTCCGAGCAGTCGGGCATTACGCAGCCACAGAACAACTTGTTTGTCAAGACGTTGCTGAATTGTACCTACAATGCCCTCGACCTCGATCGGTACCTGATGTGTCCGGGCGTGTGGAACCTGCATGAGGTGGCCGACGATGCGCCCTACGATGTCATCATCATTATCTGCAATAGCGAGAAATACGGCGGCGGTGGCATTTACAACTTCTATTGCACCGTTTACAACCACGGCGATTATCCCGACTACGTGGTGGTTCATGAGATGGGTCACCTCATTGGCGGTCTGGCCGATGAGTACTACACCTCCGAGGTGTCCGTGCAGGACTTCTATCCCGCCGGTATCGAGCCTACCGAGCCCAACCTCACCACACTGGTGGATTTCGACAGCAAATGGGCCGACAAAGTGCCGAGCGGCACGCCTGTTCCCACGCCGCCCGTGAGCAAAGGCCATCCCGACTACGACCGAGTAGGAGTCTATGAGGGTGGCGGTTACGTGGCCAAGGGTGTCTACCGCCCAACCCTCCACTGCACTATGAACAGTATTATCTACAACGATTTCTGCCCCGTGTGCCGGGAGACGTTGGAGAAGGTGATACGGTATTACAGCAGGTAGGGTTTAGGGGTTAAGGTTTAGGGAGGAGACGCAATGACTTGTGTCTCTACAAGGTAACGGAACCCGCGGAATCAAAGCAGATGTTTTTTTTCTTGTCGGACGTATCATTTTTTGTTTTTGCATACTTATAGGTAGAACAAAGAGGATAACTATATGGATGCTACCAAGTGAGAGGGATTGTCCACATTTCGTTTGCCGAGTTTTTGAAGAACGGATTTGGCAGGGTGCCGGAATAGTCCACGAACCGGATGTCAGTGGGGGACTCTTTCATATTCGCTTTTTGTGTACATTTGCGGCCTGTTATAAACAAACTGTAATCCAATGAAAAAGTTATTGTTCTTGTGTCTTTTTTGTAGCCTGACGATCTGCTTTTACGGCCAGAACCAGTACCAGCAGACGATTTTCTTGGCCAAAACGTATGGCAATTTCATGTTCCGAAACCAACCGACTAAGGAGGTTCTCAAGGAACTGAAAGGAATAACGGATCCGGATATGGCGAAGACCGTTGATTTTATCACCCAAACCATCACCACTAAAAACAAGATTCTCACAACCCCTTACTTGAAACGTCCCGACAACCGCACGTTGAAGCAGATTTACATCGTCAGAGCCGTCAGTCTGAATATCAGAGAAAATGCCCCTGTTAGCAACGAGAAACTTATCGATAGTCTGACAAACGCGGACATCCCCGGGTATGAGCTTTTAGACAACTACTACGAGATGCTCTTTTCGGCTGTCGGCAACAAAAACCAGCCGTTCAATCTTTCTAAAGTGGACTTTAAGATGAATGACTACCAGCTGAATGATGATACGGAACGGGGGATCTTGTTTCTGAAATGTATGAGATTATGCGGCACGAATATCTGGGGATTCATCAATATCGCCAAACCCATGAACACCGCAAAGGCTTACGAATACATTAAGAAATTCCCCAAGTTCAACGGACAGCCCTATTACCAATACAATGATTTCTTTTTCGATGATTTCGAGATGGTTATTGTCAAAGATCATGGCAAGGAAAGTTATAAGGGATATTACCTGAACAAATATTATGAGACGCTCTTGTATCATCTGTTGTGTCTGAACAAGGAGGGTGCCTCGCAAAAGGAGATCGATGATCTGCTGTTAGGTTCTATATTAAGAGAGCGATCCCTATATTCCTACACCGAATACAAGGAAACATTAGAGAATTTGTTTCAGAAAGTACGTTAATCTATTGTCGTTTTTTCATATTTTTGCACCTCAAAATTCAACCCCACGATTATGAGAATCATTGACGGAAAACAGTGCGCACAGGTTGTGAAAGACCA
>Ga0310690_10004419_pt1 | contig 19968 bp, 18 predicted proteins | sample AusTroGonzalo_MG_2_FD_207661 | JGI IMG/M metagenome (GOLD analysis project Ga0310690, IMG submission 207661) | Bovine rumen microbial communities from tropical cattle in Woodstock, Queensland, Australia - Gonzalo_04 (v2) (version 2) | ecosystem: Host-associated > Mammals > Digestive system >...
ACCGTCGTTAAATCGATATTGTGGCCAGCTACCATAGCGTATTCAAACATGTCGCCCGTTCCGTTATCCCAACCCACGGTGACGCTGTGATTACCTATTTCGCCAACGATGTGGAGATTGGTTATATCGGCGCAGAAATCCGCAGTGATAATGACATCCTCATCAGGCATGTCGAGGGTGTAGCCTTCGGTGTCATTGCCGCTGAGGGTGCCGTGGTCGACGATGTAGCCGAAGAAATTGTAGGTCGCGGGCAGGGTGTTGCCGAGCGTGAGGCTCACCGTGTCGCCGTTGCCCGCATAAAGAACGTTGTCGTAGAGGATGCCCGTGCCATAACTGGTGATGCCGCTCACGTCGTAGGTAGTGTCGGTGCCTGCATTCTCCACGGTGACGTTTTCGCCCGCCGTGACGGAGAGTTGAGCCTTGCCCTGCGCCGTGCCGAGGGTGCGGGTGTAGTAGCTGTTGCTGATAGTGGCGCCGTTGCGGGCGAAGGTGGCGCTGGGATTGCTGTCGCCAGCCTGCACCTCGGTCTCGCCCTTCTCAAGCACGGCGGGGGCGTAAAGCGAGTTGCTGATGGTGACGGCGTTGGCGCGCCAGCCGACGAAGCCACCGCAGTGGGTGGTGGTCGTCACTCCTTCGGTGAGGAGCTTGCCGTCGAACACGCAGCCCTCGATGGTGAGGAGGGCATACTTGTTGTTATTGGCGACGATGCCGCCATGTGTGCCGTCGCCGCTGTGGCTGCTGTGGATGTTGATGCTGCTGCGGCAGTTGCGGATGATGACCTCGCCGTACTGGCTGCAGACGATTCCGGCGGCGTATTGGCCGGAGGTGTAGATGTCGCCCGCTACGTGCAGGTTCTCGATGATGCAGTCGCTCTCCACGTTACGGAACGGGGCGACGTACGACTCGGTGGAGTAATTTTCGGCCTCGCCGTAGTTGAAGGTCAGCGTGTGGCCCTGGCCGTCAAACGTGCCCATGAAGTCATGGTACTGACCGCCCGCCATGCGGGTCACGCTGATGTTGGCATCCAACTTCACAATCTTGCCGCTGAAGCGGTTCCAATTGACGTTGTCATAGAGGGCGAGGCAGAAGGCGTTCCAGTCATTGGCATCGCTGATGGTGTAGGGGTGTTGGGCGGAGCCGTCGTTGCCTGTGCCAAGGCAGTATTGGATGTATTCGGTCTGTGAGGCGGGCTGCAGGGTCTTGTCGTCAATGTCGTTAGCTCTGACGGTACCAAAATAGCAGTTACCGTTGTCATCTTTGAAATACTTGCCTTCAGCGATATTGATGGTGTGGCCGTTGCTCACAAAATATTGGCTGGCATAGATGCGGTCGCTGTCGTTACTCCAACCGAGGGTGATGTCGATGTAGTTTGTATAGATACCCCATGTACCTTTGGCCGTGACATTGCCGCCGTTGATGGTGATGTTGCCCCCAGGATAATCCATTTTGATGCCATATCTGGCGTTGGTCGTGACATTGCCGCCGTTGATGGTTACATATTTGGCATAGATACCAATGCTCGACGTGGAGTTGCCAGTTGCATTGACGGTGCCGCGGTTGATGATGAAATTGCCATGGTCACAGAAGATGGCATTTTGTTCACCGTGGGCATTGACGGTGCCGCCATTGATGATGAAGCTGCCTTTGTTACAGTAGATGGCACCACTAACGTTGGAAGGGGGATTGGGGACGTTGAGGCTGCCGCTTTGTCCACTTTGTCCGTAAATGGTCAGGTCATATGCATTAATATTAATGGGGTTGCCGTTGACGGTCATAGTCTTGTCGTCAGCGAGGATAATGTTCACGTTGCCATAACACACAAACGAACTGCTATAGTTGATGTTGCTATTCACGACGTACCATTTGGTCTGGTCGCTGGTGCCGATGCTGCTCTCGTTGCCCGTGAGCACGGTGGCGGTCACGTCGTGTCGTGCACCGTTCTCGTCGATGTAGTAGGTCTCTACGGTTTCTGCCCACGCCATTGCGCAGGTCATGATGAGCTCGAGCGTCATGACCGCCCGCATGAGGTTGTGCTTTAGGATAGATATGCTTTTCATAAGTGATTGTAAAAAATGCTCGTTTTCAATTTTTTTCAAAACGGTTGCAAAAGTATAGTATCTATCATTCTTGGCAATGCGTTCCCGTTCAGTTGTTGTCTCAAAACGCGGTTATGCGAAAAAGTTTTTCGCCACAAAAATCTTAAAACTTGATTTTGAGATTTTTTTGTACCTTTGCCGCGTTTTTCAAAACACGCAGTAACAGATGATTACCGTTAATTAATGAGATGCAATATGGCGGAATGTTGACGATGGCCCTGCTGGCGCTCACTCTTGTGTGGCAGATACCCCAGCGATTGGTCCGCGGAACAGTGTTCAGCCGCGCCCGTTGGATGGTGGCAGGCGGTCTGGCGCTGCTTGCGGTGCATTTTCTGCTGCAATACATCACCGGCTTCCGGCAGATGGGCGTCACCCAGGCCGTGATGTGGAACCTGCTTTTCTTCATCCCCTGCTCATGGCTGTTTAACATCGCCGTGCTGTATCTGCAGCGGCAAGGACAACTGCGTCGCCTGGATTGGTGGATGGGAGCCGTCATCAGCATTGTTTCAACCTTGATACTCACCGTCACAGCGACAGCCGATGGCGTGCCCTTCACCGAAGAATCGAAGGCGCTGCGTTCGGCAGAGCATGTCAGCGCCGGTCTTTACGTAGTGATGCAACTCTACTATTTCGTCAACGAATACCGCGAATACCGACGAATGCGTCGCGCCGTGGAGGAATACTACGACCACGAGTGCAGCGACATGCTGGCCTGGATGGGACGCAGCGTAAAGCTGCTCGCAGTAATGGCCCTCTTCGCCCCTTTCGTCATCTTCGCCGAAAGTTGGTGGCTCACCGCATACGCCTGCGCGTTTTTCCTTACCATATATTATTTTGCCAGCAGCTTCCACAGCTACGGCATCAGCCTCGACGCACACTATGTGGAAGAGGCCAGCAAAAGCCAACTGAGCGACGAAGCGGCAGCACAGGCCACAGCCCCCTCGACCACCGTAACATCGGAACCCTCAGAGAACGAAGAGCTTACGCTCAGCGAAGACGACAAGCAGCGCATGGAACAAGCCGCCCAGCAGTGGGCTGAAAGCGGCGCCTATCGGCAGCCCAACCTCACTCTGAGCATCGTAGCCAACGAGATGAACGTGCAACGCTATATGCTGAAAGCCTGGCTGCAGCAATCGGAATACGGCAAGCTGAGCAACTGGCTCAATCACCTCCGCATTGCTGAAGCCCAGCGTTTCATGAGCACCCACCCCGACTGGAGCCTCGATGCCATCTCCGAACACTGCGGCTTAAGCCTTTCTAGCTTCCACCGTGTGTTTCACGACATCACTGGCATCACCCCCGCCAAATTCCTCAAAGGAGAGAGATGACTTGCTTAGTCATACTTTTATGTATTTTTGTGTCGGAGGTCAATTGGAAAAACAGAATAAGTAGTATTTTTGCAGCCTGAAAATAAAGCATATCATGACCAGAAATATAGGCATATTGGGCGCAATGGCGCAAGAAATTGACGAAGTAAAGGCCTTACTGACCGACAAGACCATCGTCAAAATCGCGAACCGCGAGTTCGTGGTAGGCAAAATCAACGGCATCGGCTGTGTGGTGGCCTTCTCCAAATGGGGCAAGGTAGCTGCAACAATTACCGCCACCTTATTAATACAAGAATTCGGTGTCACTGATTTGTTTTTCATTGGCACGGCAGGCGCCTTGGCCGCCGACCTCAAAGTAGGCGATATCGTCATCTCCAATCGCTTGGTACAGCACGACTTGGATGCCCGCCCCATAGTTTCGCGCTTCGAGCTGCCTCTACTCAACCGCATCTATATAGATAGCGACCCAAAACTGACTGAATTGGCTGGCAAAGCCGTCGGCAACCTTATTAATAAAGGTGTGGAAAACATGGTGGGCAAAGAGGCTGTCAAGGAATTCGGCCTCGCCCCTACCCTGCATTTCGGCGACATTGCCAGCGGCGACCAGTTCATCAACAGCGATGAAAAACGAAACGAAATCCTATCCTTGTTACCTGATGTACAATGCGTTGAAATGGAAGGCGCCGCTGTTGCGCAAGTCTGTTTGGAGTTCAATACTCCTTTCACCATCATCCGCACCATCAGCGATACCGCCGACCACAACGCCCGTGTAGATTTCAGCAAATTCATCATCGAGGTGGCAAATGCTTACTCAAGGGCCATCATCAGCGAGATAATGCGGCTATTATAAAGCACCTTGTCTCCAAAAACAAACTTTCAGAACCAATTTTGGCATTCATTCGGAAAAATGCACTATATTTGCGCCCAAATCGCAAAATTGACATCCACCGAAATCGAACATTCGATGTAATCAATGCGGAGCATTTCAACGTAGTTAAATACATTTTGAAGAATGTCAGAAAACAACACCCATATCCTTTCGGAGGATTATACTGAGTTCAAGCCGTTGTATGAATCGCGCTACGGCAACAGCCGCGTATTTACCGCCATGAGCAAGGGCAAGAAAGTAGTCGTCAAGGCTTTGAAAGAGTCATGCGCCGACAATCCCAAATGCCTTGCTGCCCTTCAGGAAGAATACAACACGACCTGCATCCTTGACAGTAAATACATCCGTAAAACATTGGATTTCACAAAAATAGAAGGTCTTGGCAATTGCATCATCTTCGAATACATCGAAGGCAAATCGCTCGCTGAGCATGTGCGTGTAGGTACACTTTCTGAAAAACAGGTGAAAAATCTTCTTGTGGAGATTTGCGATGCCTTGTCATACATGCACCGCAACCAAATGGTACACTGCAACTTGAAACCAGAAAACGTCCTCGTCACCGCCGAGGGTTGCCATGCCAAACTCATTGACATCGGTATTCCCAACACCGACCAGGATGCCGACCGCGAGCTGCTTATCAAGGAGATGGAATTTGTGGCTCCAGAAATTATCAAGGGCGAAGACTACGATGCCCGTGCCGACATTTTCTCCATCGGCAAAATCATGGAATTCATCGGTGAGCGCAACATCTCGAAGCAATTCAATGCCATTGCGACCCATTGCACCCAATTCTCAAAAGAGCAACGCTACGACAGCATTTTGGAAGTACGCTCGGCCCTCACCAAAGGCTTCTCGCTTACCAAAATCATCATCGCAGCCCTCGTCGTGATTCTTATTGTGGTGTTGGCTTTCGTCTATATCCCGAAAATCAAGGCCAACGTGGAGCAGGAACGTGTCGAAAGAATGGCCCACGACTTCGCTCACGAAGTGGAAACCATACAAAACGAGCTCCCCTCGCTTTTTGTGAAGTACCGACTGACCTCGTTGGACGAGCCCATCACTGTCGATTGGTCGGAGGACAGTCTGCGCTATGTGCAGATCTTGACACCTTTCTTTGGCTCAGAAGACTATAAAACGCAATCCATGAACCTCTTGAAGCGTGAAAAGAGCCAAATCGAGGAAAGCCGCCGCGCGGACTTCGACAAAATCCTGCTCAACGAATTCAAACAAGCCACAGACAGCATTGCCATGCAATTGAAGAATGCCCTGCCCGAGGCCAACGATGAGCAACTGCTCCGCGAAGCCGACAAATGGCTCGAACAACGCAAATGACTCATTTTTTCAAGGACGGAAATAATTGAGGCGAAATGGAGTTATTGAAATAAAACGACCACGAAGTGCATAGGAAAACGAGATTCATATTAGCATGTTGCGCAATGGTATTGCTGCTCCTGAGCGGCTGTTCTACGAAAAAGAACACCCTGACGCGCCGCATGTTCCACAACCTGACCAGCCATTACAACGTTTATTGGAACGGAGAGCAAAGCCTGAAAAATGGCGACAAGCAACTGAAAACCAGCGTAAAAGATGACTATTCCCAAGTGCTACGCGTTTACAACTACGGCACCAAGCAAGATGGCATGAGCCTCAACTCGACCATGGATCGCGCTTTGGAAAAGACCTCCATATGCGTCCAGAAACACTCGATGAAATTCAACAACCGCGAACGCGTGAAATGGATTGATGATGCCTATCTCGTGATGGGCAAGGCGCATTTCTACAAGCAGGACTACATTCCCGCCCGCCGCACCTTCGACTTTGTAGCTACCGAGTTCAACTACAATGACATAGCTCAAGTAGCTAATATGTGGCTCATTAAGACCTACATCCAAATGGAACAATATCCCCGCGCCATCGCCACCATCGAGCAACTGCAAGCCAAGACCGCTGGCATGAGCAAACAGCCCCAAGAGCTGATGCGCAATTTTGACTTCACCATCGCCGACTACTACATTGCCGTAAAAGACTACAATAACGCCCTGAAATACCTCAAAAGCGGCATCGTACTGAACAACGACCGCGACCTGCGCACTCGCGCCATGTTTATCATGGGACAAATCTACGCACTTCAAGGCGATGCCGAACGCGCCACGGCACAGTTCAAGAAAGTCATCAAGCGGAATCCCGAATATGAGATGATCTTCGAATCACGAATGAACATTGCCAAGTTGGGCACCGCCGACAATGCTGCAGCGCTTTACAAGATGATGAACAAGATGCTCCGCGACCCGAACAACGAGGATTACTGCGACCGTATTTATTACGCCATGGCTGAACTTGCCTTGCGCGAAGGCGATGAAAACAAGGCTATCAAATACTTGCGCAAATCGGTGGCAGCATACAAGAACAACCAAATCCAAAGGTTCCAGTCGTCACTGAAAGTGGCCACCATCCTCTTCGATCGCAACGAATACGAACTTTCTCAAGCTTACTACGACACCGCGGTCAGCAGCATGAACCGCGAACAAGCTGGTTACGACAGCATCATGAACATCTCGCAAACCCTAAACGAGTTGGTGATGTACCTCACTGTCGTCCGCGACCAAGACAGTCTGATGCGCGTGGCTGCCATGGATTCCGTTTCGCGTAATATTCTGATTGACAAAATCATTGCTCAAGTCATCGAGCAAGAGGAAATGGAACAGGCGCAGCGCGAATACGAAGAGCAGCTTGCCATGATGGGGGCTGCCATTGGTGATGTGCCCAAGTCGGAGCCCACAACCAACAATACTGGATCATCGTGGTATTTCTATAATCCCTCTGCCGTGAGCAAAGGTTTCACCGAGTTTACGAGGAAATGGGGCATGAGAAAATTGGAAGACAACTGGCGCATCAACGACAAGCGCAGTCTTGAAGCGGCCTTTTCTGATAATGGTGAAGGCGATGACGACGAAGCCTTGACCGAGGCCAAGAACGCCAAAGCCAAGCAAGACTCAATCAACGCCACTTACACCACCCATGACCGTGGCTATTACCTGAAAGACCTGCCTTTCACCGACGAACAAAGACAGGTTTGCGATTCGCTCATTTCCGATGGACTCTACCATTCAGGCTTCCTTTATATGGACCGTCTTAACGATCTGACACGAAGCATCGAAGCTTACACCTCGCTTGACACACGCTATCCTGGCAACAAACATGAGCTACCATGCTGGTATGCCCTTTACAAGATGCACAAGGACTTGAACCACGAGGACGAGTCATTGGTTTACAAGACGAAAATCTTCGACAAATATCCCACTTCAAGTTACGCCCAGTTCATCAACGACCCGAGCTATTTCCAGAAACTGCAAGAAAAGGAAAAAGAATCCTCAGAGTTTTACGCCAAGACTTATGAAGCTTTCGAACAAGGACAATACTATCGTGTGAAAATGAACACCGAGCGAGCAATGCAACTCTACGACTCCGATACCGCTATGATGCCTCGTTTCGCCTTCCTGCATGCCGTGTCAAGCGGTCGCCTCGTCTCTGTGGATTCGATGGCCTTTGAGTTATACCGCTTGGTACGCGACTATCCCAACAGCAGCATCACGAACTATGCGCACAACGTGTTGGAGCACATCAACGAGGAATACCATCTCGGTCTCGTCCTCGACAACATCGACAAGGGTGGAGAAGAACCCGAAGTAAAGAAAGCTTCGCCTTACGTTTACGAGCCTAATTCAGAGCATTTTGTGATGATCGTCTGCAACACGCAACTGGTACGTGTCGATCCGTTGAAGGTTCGTATCAGCGACTTCAACAAGCGCGAGCATCGCACAAAGAGCCTCAACATTCGTAGCGTCATCCTCGATGACGACCGCACGCTCGTCACTATCGGCAATTTTGGGAACCAGGAACAAGCTGCGGACTATATCACCTCCATGTTCCTCAACGACTATGTCTTTGGCGGCATTGATGAAGCCAACTACAAAATACAGCCCATCTCCGGGAAGAATTACCCCGTCTTCTATCAGTCGAAAGACATCGACGAATACATACAATTCATTCAATCAAACAACAAATAAAACTAAATACAATGGCAATAATAGATTCACAAGCCCGCAACTCCATCGGCAATGGTACCACTTTTAAGGGCGACATTGAGTCGAACGGCGACATCCGTATTGACGGCAAACTCATTGGCTCGGTGAAGTCGAACGGCAAAGTCTTGGTTGGTCCCACCGGCTCCATCGAAGGCGACATCTTCTGCAAGCAAGCCGACATCGCAGGCAACGTCAAAGGCAATATCAAGACCGAAGAACTGACTGCCCTGAAGTCCACTTCTATCGTTGAAGTTGACCTCACCACCAAACAACTTCTTATCGAAGTGGGCGCTCAATTCACCGGAAAATGCGTCATGGGACAGCAATCCACCGTCGCCATGCCGAAGCAAAAAATCGGTTGACAATGAGTGAAGAGATGCTGCAGCATTTCGGCTACGAGGCCATAGAGAAATACGATCCCGAAAGGCTGGCCAAACTCCAAGAGCACTACACCGCCATCTTGGAACTTCTCGGCGAAGACCCCAACCGTGAGGGGCTTCTGAAAACGCCTTTGCGCATGGCCAAGTCGATGCAATTCCTGACCCATGGTTACCAGCAAGACCCGATGGAGATTCTGCTCTCGGCCAAATTCAAGGAAGACTACCGCCAGATGGTGATTGTCAAGGATATCGAGGTGTATTCACTATGTGAGCATCATCTGATTCCCTTCATCGGAAAGGCGCATGTAGGCTACATTCCCAACGGCTATATCACTGGATTGAGCAAGATCGCCCGCGTGGTAGAGGCTTATTCGCGCCGCCTTCAAGTGCAGGAGCGCTTGACAACCCAAATCAAGAACGCTATTAATGAGGCGTTGCATCCGTTGGGCGTGGCCGTCGTCATCGAAGCCAAGCACCTCTGCATGTCGATGCGCGGTGTGCAGAAACAAGATGCCGTAACCACCACCAGTGACTTCATCGGTGCTTTCGAGCGCGAATCGACACGGGAAGAATTTTTCCAACTTATTGGAGCAAAATTACATTGAACTTTGAATTATAAACATTAAATCAAACAATGATTAAAGCATACGTTTTCCCTGGACAAGGGGCACAATTTGTGGGCATGGGCAAAGACTTGTTCGACAAGTCGTCGAAAGCCAAGGATATGTTCAAGAAAGCCAATAACATCCTGAAATTCAAGATTACTGATGTGATGTTTGAAGGTACCGACGAAGACCTGCGTCAAACCAAGGTGACACAGCCCGCCATCTTTTTGCATTCGGTCATTCTCGCCACGTTGCTTGAAGACTTCGACCCCACAATGGTCGCTGGTCATTCGTTGGGCGAGTTTTCAGCTCTTGTTGCCAATAAGGTCTTGAGTTTTGAGGACGGCTTGCGTTTAGTGAGCAAACGTGCCATGGCCATGCAGAAGGCTTGTGAAGCCCAACCTGGCACGATGGCTGCTGTCATTGGTGCTGATGACAAGCTGATTGAGAGTATCTGCTCCTCCATCAAGGACATGGTGGTGGTTCCCGCCAACTACAATTGCCCAGGGCAGTTAGTCATCTCTGGCTCTGTCGAGGGTGTAGCTGCCGCTTCCGAAAAATTGAAGGAAGCTGGTATCAAGCGTGTGGTTCCGTTGAGCGTTGGCGGCGCTTTCCACAGCCCGCTGATGGAACCTGCCCGTGTCGAGCTAGCTGAGGCCATCAACGAGACCACTTTCAACCAAGGCATCTGCCCGATTTACCAAAACGTCACAGGACAATCGGTCAACGACCCCGAAATCATCAAGAAGAACCTCATCGCCCAGCTAACCTCCCCCGTGTTGTGGACGCAAACGATGAGCAATATTCTGGCCAACGGCGTGCGTAACATCATCGAAGTCGGTCCTGGCACTGTGTTGCAAGGCTTGTTCCGCAAGATGGATCGCAACCTTGAACTTTCGAGCGCAACTGTCTGACCCCGACGTTCCGTACTATGGAAGGAAAAAACAACACTTGGACCACCATCCTCGTCATGCTGGCGGGGGTTCTTTTAGGGTTTTTGATATTCAATAACCACTTCAGCAAAAGCTCCGTACAGGTAGATGGCGGCAGCAAGTTTGACGAAGTGATGTGGCATATCGACAACGACTATGTCGATGCTCCCGATGCTCAAAAACTTCAGGACGAAGCCATTAACGCGCTCATTGACGAGCTTGACCCGCACAGCATCTATATCAAGAAAGAAGAGTTTGACGAGGTGAACGACGACTTGCTGGGCAGTTTCGAGGGCATTGGTGTACAATTCCGCCTTGAAGACGACACCATTGCCATCGTGAGTGTCATCAAAGGCGGGCCATCGGAAAAGGTAGGCATCTTGGCGGGCGACCGTATCATCTATGTCGATGATAGCCTCGTTGCCGGCATGAAGCTAAAAAACGAGGACGTGATGCGCAAGCTGAAAGGTCCAAAGAATACCAAAGTAAGGGTGAAAGTGTTGCGTCGCGGCATCGATGGTTTAATGGAATACACCATCACTCGCGACGTTATCCCGACCTACAGCGTTGAGATTGCTTATATGCTCGACGACAAGACGGGCTTCCTTAAACTTAGCAAGTTTTCCGCCACCACCTATGATGAGTTCAAGCGCTCCATCCGTAAGCTGAAAGCCGAAGGCATGACACAGCTCATCTTCGATCTGCGCGGCAACTCGGGAGGTTACCTCAATGCTGCCGTCGAACTAGCCGACGAGTTCCTGCCCAAAGGCAGCATGATTGTCTATACCGAAGGCCGCAACCGTCCGCGTCGCGACATGACAGCACGCAGAAACGGCATGCTCGAAAACATGCCTGTCGTAGTGCTCATTGACAGCGAGTCAGCGAGCGCGAGTGAGATCGTAGCTGGAGCTTTGCAGGACAACGACCGCGGCACCATCATTGGACGACGTTCTTTTGGCAAAGGCTTGGTGCAAGAACAAATCATGCTCAGCGATGGTTCAGCCATCCGACTCACCGTGGCACGTTACTACACTCCCACAGGGCGTTCCATACAAAAGCCCTTCGATGGTGACCGAGAAAAATACCTCTTTGAATCTTACGAGCGATACGAAAACGGAGAACTTTTTAGCGAGGACAGCATCCATTTTGCCGATTCATTGAAATACACTACCCCGAAAGGCAAAACGGTTTACGGTGGTGGTGGCATCATGCCCGACATCTATGTGCCTTTGGTCAACGACAGCACGCAGTACTACTTCAACCGCATCGTCAATACAGGTTTATTGTACCAATATGCCTTCAATTATACTGACCGTCACCGTCAGCAGTTGCAGCAATACAAGACCGTCAAAGCTTTTGAGCAGTCTTTCCAAGTGACTGACGCGATGTTCAATGAATTGGTGAAACTGGCCGAAGACAAAGGCGTCAAGGGCACTACCATGCAAAAGCAAGTAGCCCGTCGAGAAGCCAACACCCTTTTGAAGGCCTACATCGCCCGTAACATCTTCGACGACGAAGGTTTCTATCCGCTTTACGCCCCGATGGACGAGATACTACAACGGGCGTTGGAGGAGCTGAATGCCAACCCATAACCCGTCGATACACTTGAAAGTCACAGCTTAAAAACAGAATCACTCTTCAGCGAACCGTTTCAAAGCGGCTTCGTCGAGGCGCTGTACAGTCCACTCGTCCATGGGTACGGCTCCAATGCTGCGATAGACCTTTAAAGCGGACTGGTTCCAATCGAGGCAAATCCACTCCATGCGACCGCAATGGCGCTCCACGGCAAGGCGGGCCAAGTATTTTAACAAGGCTTTGCCATAGCCCCTACCCCGCTTTTCGGGCAGGACAAAGAGATCTTCAAGATACAGTCCTTTGCGTCCCACAAAGGTCGAAAAGTTGTGGAAAAACAAGGCGAAGCCAATGACCTCTCCGTCTTCTTCGGCGAAAACCACCTCAGCGGAGTGCTCCACAAACAGAGAATGGTACAAGGTGGCCTCGTCAGCGACTACCTCATCGGCGCATTTCTCATAAACGGCGAGTTTCTTGATAAACTCAAGGACCAGACCAGCCTCCTCGGGCTGCGCTGGACGGATGTTTAGTTTGTTATTCATAGGGACAAATTTATAAAAAAAGAGCCAAAGGCCATCCAATGGAAAAATAAAAACTTGACAAAAAGAAAACCCGCTGGATTCCAGTGGGTTTCTCGTTTGTGGAGCATAACGGAGTCGAACCGATGACCTCTTGCATGCCATGCAAGCGCTCTAGCCAACTGAGCTAATGCCCCTTCGTTTAGCTACGCTGAATCTTTCGATTTGCGGTTGCAAAAATACAACTTTTTTCAATCCGCCAAACAATTTTGCGAAAATTTTTCTTTTTTTTATTCAAAACGCTCGTAAAGCCCAATAAAACCGTACTTTTGCACAATTAAATCCTGTCACAAAATGCACAAAACGCCACGGCCATGAAAACCATCAAGGACATATATAAAATCGGTGTAGGCCCTTCAAGCAGCCATACCATGGGACCACAGAAAGCCGCTTCCCTATTCAACGAACGCTTCCCTGAAGCCACTTCCTTCGAAGTGACACTTTATGGTAGCCTCGCCGCCACAGGCAAAGGCCACATGACCGACTGGGCCATCCTCAACACTTTGAAAGCACCCACCGAAATCGTTTGGCAACCCGACATCATCCCAGCGTTCCATCCCAACGGAATGTTGTTCAAGGCCTTCAACGAGGACAAGGAACTGCTTGGCGAATGGACAGTTTACAGCATCGGAGGCGGCAACCTCGCCGAAGAAGGCAAGCAGAGCGAACAGCCCGACATATACCCACTTTCCAAAATGACTGAAATTCTCAACTGGTGCGAACAACGAGGCCGCACCTATTGGGAATATGTTTACGAATACGAGAACCACACCGAGATCGAGCAATATATGATGGAAGTATGGCAAGTGATGAAAGCCGCCGTCGAACGTGGCTTGCAGGCCGAAGGTGTTTTGCCTGGACCACTCAATCTGGCCCGAAAAGCCGCCATGTATCATGTGAAAGCCTCTGGCTACACACATACTTTGCGCAGCCGTGGTTTGGTATATTCCTATGCCTTAGCCGTGTCAGAAGAGAACGCCTCGGGCGGACGCATTGTCACGGCACCGACTTGCGGTTCTTGCGGCGTGATGCCAGCAGTACTGTATCACCTCTCAAAAAGCTATGAGTTCACTGACCTGCGCATCATTCGCGCCTTGGTAACAGCGGGCTTGGTGGGCGACATCGTACGCACTAACGCCTCCATCTCGGGTGCCGAAGTGGGCTGTCAAGGTGAGGTTGGCGTGGCTTGCGCCATGGCTGCTGCTGCCGCCAACCAACTCTTTGGTGGCAGTCCTGCACAGATTGAATACGCCGCCGAAATGGCTTTGGAGCACCACTTGGGCATGACCTGCGACCCCGTGTGCGGTCTCGTACAGATTCCCTGCATCGAGCGCAACGCATATGCCGCAGCCCGCGCCCTTGATTCCAACATCTACTCCACTTTCTCCGATGGGCGGCACCGCGTATCGTTCGATAAGGTGGTGGAAACCATGAAAGAGACTGGCAAAGACATACCCTCGCTCTACAAGGAAACCTCACAAGGTGGCTTGGCCCGCGATTATATGCAGATGGAATGATTTTTGCGTACCTTCTCCTACATTTTTCATCAGTGATATTTATTGATTTAGAATTTTCAAAACAATGACAATCAAAGAAATACAAGATAGCATCATAGAAGATTTCTCCATGTTCGACGACTGGATGGACCGCTACGCCATGCTGATAGAAATGGGCAAGGAATGCCCGATTATTGACGACCAATACCGCAACGACCAATACCTGATTAATGGTTGCCAGTCGCGTGTTTGGCTTCACGCCGAACTCAAGGACGGCAAGGTATATTACACCGCTGACAGTGATGCCGTCATCACCAAGGGCATCGTCAACCTATTAATAAAGGTGTTTTCGGGCCAGACCCCGAAAGATATTTTGTCCGCCGACTTGTCGTTTTTGGATGAAATCGGCTTGAAAGAGCATTTAAGCCCGACCCGTTCCAATGGCTTGCTCTCCATGCTGAAGCAGATGCTGCTTTATGCTGAGGCGTTTAGTTTGAAATCATAAGTAGATGAGCGAATATAGTTTACATAATCGATAAGTTGAGATTTCCTTACAGGGAATGGAGGTGAGACATAGTTTATTAAGCGGCGGCATGAATAAGTTGACTGTTCGTAAACCTTATAAGCCGCCGCACGTAGAAAAACGAACGAACTCCATTCCCTGCAAGGGAATCTATTATAAATAATTTGAATAGTTACTTAAAATAACAGATGTATGAAAAGACTTACCGTATCGGATGCCATCGCCAGGAGTGTATGTCATCCTTGTCAATGGCTATGCGGCGCGGAAAGTTATGTTGGTGAGATGATTTAATACAGAAAATCCATCGGGGAATAATTGGCATAATCGCCATCCAAGCCCAATTCGGCCTTGGCCTCGTCGGATAACATGCTAATATCCCAAACGGGGTCGAACGTCAGTTCGACCTCGACTTTTTTTACACCCATGATGGCTTGCACGCGCGTCTTCACCTCTGCGGGCAGGGTCTCTGCCACAGGGCAGTTGGGGGCCGTTACCGTCATCACAATCTTAACATTAGCTTCTTCATCCACATCAACGCCATAGATGAGATGAAGTGTCCAAATATCTATCGGAATCTCAGGGTCGTAAATGGTTTTTAAGACGCTGATGACGGTTTCCTTCAGGTTGTTTCTTTCTTCTTCGTTCATTTCCCAAGTAAATCTTTCGCCATACCCAAAAACATCAACGCCACAGCATTGAAATCCATGTTCAAATCCTTACTCAAGCCGACTTTATCCTTAAAGATGGCCACGTTGTACCATTGCAGACACTGGAAGGCGCGGTGAAAATAGAGACGCTTTAATTCTTCCTCGGTCGGTTTGTGTCCCACGTATGCTTCCAAAAGTGAAAGGGCTTTGTCGAAACCTGCATTGCCGTAGCAAGCGATGTCATAGAACGGATCGTTCATGCCAGCAAACTCCCAATCCAAGACATAAAGCTTGTCGCCGCTGATGACGAGGTTGGTGGGCTGATAGTCGCAGTGACAGGGTACCATCGGTACGCTGACGTATTGCTTGCGCAACTCTTCCAGCTTGTTACGGAGATCAAGATATTCTTGAGGGTGAGTGAAGCCCATCTCTATGCAATAGTTTTGGTAAGTATCGAGGCGGCCAAAAGCATTGTAGTCCTTGAACTTCAGGTTGCTGTTATGAATCTGCTTCAAAGCCTTTACCGACATTTCATTATAGGATACCACATCCGTAGTGCTCATGATGGTGCCTTCCACATACTCGGCTAACTTCTCACCCGAGCGAATTTCCACGTAGGTCGTCACATTGTTCAGGCCAAGGCGATCCACTTCCTGAATGTTGGCCCATTCCTCATCACGATCCACAAACCTATCGGCGAACTTGCCTGGCACACGGTAAGTGTATTTTTTACCTTGACACTCAACCACATAAGTGTAGTTGCTCATGCCGCCTTCCAAGCGCATCACGATTTTGGCGTCGTGGGCTTGCAGCAAGGCATTGACTCTAAAGACAATATATTCTTCGATATTCATGGTGCTACTATTTTTAAATTAGTGGGCAAAATTACAATTATTTGGAATTGTGTGTTTAGATTGAGAAAAATATTCTATTTTTGCAGCCGCAATTGGGGATTTAGCTCATCTGGTAGAGCGTCAGGTTCGCAATCTGAAGGTGGCCGGTTCGAGTCCGGTAATCTCCACGGAATCAATAAAAATCCGCTGATTTCAGCGGGTTTTTGTTTTTATAAAATTGAAGTCTCTTTTTCAGTCCCTAAGAAACCAGACGAAACACTACAGAGACTGTATGCAGGGGTGATCAAGCTCCTTCGGAAAGGCTACCCGATGAGGATGATAGCCAAGAACGAAGGAGTTGGGATATCTACTGTGATGAGAATCAAAAAGAAATTCATCGACAACAACTGAAAGGAGAAATAACCATGATTAACATTAGGGAAATCATCAAGAAAGCATGTGCGGAATTTATTAAAGACATTGTCATCATCCACTAAAGCAAGAAAGAAGTTACCCAGAAAACGGATTATCCGTTTTCTTTTTTTTCTTTTAACCATGGTTGTGACATTTTCAATAACTTTGCAGTCATATTTTTATTAAAAACATATCCTTTTTTGGATACAAATAATAGTCTAAAATTAAGGAGGAGACCCATTTATGGATCATCAAAACGAACAAACAAAACCGCTTGCTCTATTAAGCGTAAAACAAATATTAGAACGACGTTATCGGTTCTACGTTCCAGCCTATCAGCGTGGCTATCGATGGAGACCAAAACAAGTTGAACTATTTATCGACGATCTTGACAGGTTTATCCTAGAAGAAAACGATAAAATCCCAGACAAAAAATGCCCCTTTTATTGTCTTCAAGCTGTTGTTGTAAAAGATAATAAAGAAAGAATTATGCTTGAGGTTATAGATGGGCAGCAACGATTGACAACTGTTTTAATAATACTCCAAGCTTTATATACAGTGAATAATTGGGAGATTCTAAAAAGCAAAATCGAGATTGAAAGTCTTCCAATCAAAATTTCGATTGTTAACCCAGACGCTTTTGAAATTGAATACGAGCATCGTGAGGGAAGTAATAAATGGCTGGAGGCAATCACGAGAGCCTATATTAAAGATGGTATAAACAACAATACAGCAGAATCGGATTCATTAAAAAACAACAATTCCGATTACTATCACTTAATGGAGGCATATACAACAGCCATCGAAATCTTCAAGAAATGGAAAAGTGAAGATGTATTGAAGCTGCCTACATTTCAAAAATATCTTATAGAGTTTACGCGATTTGTTTGGTATAACACGTCGTTGGTGAAATCTAACGATTCTGAAGTGGACATTTTTGATCGCATAAATTCAACAAAAATTGAGCTCAACAATGCCGAACTTATCAAGGCTTTGCTTTTACAAAAAGACAACTTTGGCAAAGACACACAGATACGTGACCAGATGGCTATTGATTGGGATAGCATCGAAAAACGCTTACAAGAGCCTTCTTTCTGGGGCTTTGTCTATAGTACACGTCATCCGTACAAGTATGAAACTCATATAGAATATATTTTTGATTTGCTGAAAGGAAAAACAAATAGCGACTACGATGATTACTATTTTACATTCAACAAATATTATGAGGATTTTCCCCAAGACGAAGAAAAACGCTTGACTTATGTCAATAAATGCTGGACAGAGGTTCAAGAAATGATTCTTCACCTTGAGGAATGGTATAACGACAGGTCATGCTATCATTATATTGGGTATCTTCTTGAGTATGGCAAAGTTAGTGAGACTGAGACCAACATCAGTATTCCCTACCTTAAGGATTTACTTACAGGTATTACTAAAGACCAACGTGTTGCAAAACTAAAGAAGATGGTGAAAGATACCCTTAAAAACTTAAAAGCAAAAGACTTGTTTCACGACGTAAAAGGTAATAAAGTTACACAACTATTGTTTCTGCTCAATATTCAATCCGAACAAAACCGCAAGAATGAAACCGCACGGTTTTCTTTTTCCAGTTATAAGCAAATAGCAGAAAAACCAGGTTGGAACGAAGAACATGTCGCATCGAACGTTGATTATTCGCCTGTCTTTGAAGAGCGAGAAGGGTTAGCTAGCACCTTGTTGGAGTATTTTACGGGTGTAGAACGGGGCGAAGATAATTTTGAAACATATCAAGAAAAAGTTCGGAATCAATATCCTTCCGACGAAAAAGCCAAAAAGCTCTGTGAAGAACTGTGGTTTTTCTTTACTACTAAAAATAAAGATGACAATACCGAGAATGAACTTAGAAAGATATATGGAGAAATTATGGATTATTTTGATGCCAATGAAGAAGATGCTTTTAAGGAAGAGGTAACTGTTGATAACATACGGGCTAAAAGGCGCGAAAAAGACTTTATATGGAACTTTGCTTTGTTAAATGCTACCACCAACAAAAGTTATGGCAATAGCATCTATCCTCTAAAGAGGCAAAGAATCATGAGCGACGAATACTATATTTATACGCCTATATGCACCCGTGCACTCTTTGAGAAAGCATATAGCCATAAGTTGTCAAATCTCATGGTGTGGAGCAGAAAGGATGCAAAAGACTATTGGGATTATATATGCAATTGCCTTTCTGAATTCTTGCCATATGATTTCAAGCTTCCGTTTACCTATTAAAACGCAAATCCATGAACGAATTAAAAACTATAATTGATGACGATTTTACCGGAGAAAGCATGACTTTTCTCCAGTTGGTACATAAATACAGCATTGTCATTCCCGTCATCCAGAGAGATTATGCTCAAGGAAGAAAGACAGAAAAAGTCACTGAAGTAAGACAAAATTTTGTCAGGGATTTGATATCCTACATAAAAGAGGCCAGCGCAACTCATGAGTTGGATTTTATCTATGGCACAGTAAATGCGACAGATTCACAAATAGCAGAGTTTGTGCCATTGGATGGCCAACAGCGTCTGACAACATTGTTTTTACTGCATCTATACGTTGCTGGAAGAAAAGGAAAGTACTCTGAATTCATCTCCATCATGAAGGGGATTAATACTAGTAATAGGTTCACATATAAAACTCGGAATAGTTCCACAATGTTCTGCGAAAGATTGCTTTCTGAGTATGATATTGAGGAAAAACAGGGAGTGGGTGTCAAAAACAGATATTTTCAAACAATTATCAGAGAAGGAACAAGAGGCTGGACAAAAAATTGGGGATCGACACATTTCATACATTTCAAGCGTGATCCAAAACCAGGGATGGTTCTATAAGTCGTGGTTGAACGACCCGACGGTAGCAGGTATGCTAGTCATGCTAGAAGAAATAGATCGTCAATTTTTGGAAGATAAGGAACAGGATATTATTTCGATAGCTTACGATAGACTTTTCGAAGAGGGAAACACTCCGCCTATTACATTCCAACTGCTTCCACTCAATGGATATAGCCGGACCGACGACCTTTACATAAAACTGAATGCTCGTGGCTTGCACCTTAGTGATTTTGAGAATTTCAAGGCTCGAATAGAAGAATTGATGGTTGCCGACGGCATGCCTCGTAAAGACGAGTTCAAGCAAAAAATTGACATTGACTGGAATGAGTATTTGTGGAAGTATCGCTACGAGGCTGATAATACGGATAAGATTATGGAAAACCTGTTTCGCAATTTCATTGCTTTCTCCTATCACCCAGTTGACACAAAGACAATTGGCGAGACAATGGAATATCTATTAGAACAGAACAAGAAAACCTTGCGATTTACCTTCTCAAGATATTGCGAACTGGGGGTATTCCACAAACACAAAGAAGGTGCTGATCAACCAAGAATTGATAATGAACGGAGTATGATGGAAAAAATCACCGCTTTCTTTAATCTGTTCTGCAATGACAATACTACACCTGAAAATGCTAAATGTGACTGGCTGAGAGCGAATGGTTTTATTCATAATCGAATGATTGATGTAACATCTACCTATTCAAACAGGTTGCGTTTATATGCGTACTT